>Ga0172382_10014073_pt1 | contig 10228 bp, 7 predicted proteins | sample Leawel138RmetaG_FD_122245 | JGI IMG/M metagenome (GOLD analysis project Ga0172382, IMG submission 122245) | Leachate microbial communities from a municipal landfill in Southern Ontario, Canada - Leachate well 138R metaG | ecosystem: Engineered > Solid waste > Landfill > Unclassified | place...
GTTCGTGCGGGTCAGCTCGGGCGAGTTCAACCGGGGCATGCGACTAAAAGTGTCACGTACCGGCAAAGAAATCCGCCCCAACAACGTGGTGTCATTTTTGTCACAGCGACGCGAACTGGTCGAACAGGCCTATGCTGGCGACGTCATCGGCATCCCCAACCACGGCGTACTGCACCTGGGCGACGTCCTGACCGAAGGCGAAAACCTGCAATTCACCGGGCTGCCGTTCTTTGCACCGGAACTGTTCCAGGCGGTCGAGGTCAAAGATCCTTTGCGCACCAAGCAATTGCGCACGGGTCTGACCCAGCTGGGCGAAGAGGGTGCCATTCAGGTGTTTCGCCCGATTGCGCCCGGTGGCGCGCTGCTGCTGGGGGCCGTCGGGCAACTGCAGTTTGAAGTGGTGGCACACCGGCTCAAAACGGAATACGGCGTCGATGCCCGCATGATGTCGTCCCGTTACAACCTGGCGCGCTGGATCACGGCCAAAGACCCGAAAATGCTACAGAAATTCATCGACAACAATGCCTCAAACATTGCCTACGATGTGGTCGAGGCGCCGGCCTTCCTGGCCTCGTCGCAGGCGCAATTACGGGTGGTGCAAGAGCTTTACCCCGATGTTGAATTCCACGCCATGCGCGAGCACGGCGGCCAGGTATTCAGCACATAAACACCACATTTACGCTTTCCATGATGTGGTCACGAGTGGTCACACCAGAACGTTTTATACTGCGGATAATTTTCAGCACTTAAGGTTATCGATGTCCTGGCGTTTTCTTTTTGCCATACTTGCCCTGTTCATGGCGGCCTCTGCCTGGGGCGGCCTGCAATTGGGCGAATGGCTGGTCGCCAATGGGCCACTGGCATCGGCCGCCCCAGGGCGGCCCGAAATTGCACCCCTTGAGGTCCTGGGCGCCGATGGCAAGCCGTTTTCGGCGCAGCCACCGCAGCCCCTGGTTGACGGCCGGCTGGACATACCCCAACCCCCCGAGCCGGTTGCCTGGGAAATCACCCCCGAAACCCTGAACGAGCTGTTTGCCAACAACCTCATTTCCCTTGCCACCACCCGCATCAGCATGGCCGAAGCCGAACAGATCGCTGCCCTTGAAAGCGGCAAACTGATGGGCATTGCCGATGTCGGCGACCTTATTTCCTCGATGGAAAAGCGGGGTAACCGCGATGGCAACATGCCCATCCAGCCGGTGGAAATTCCTGATTTTTCGGCTGAGTCGGGCCCAGGGCCCGCATCAACCCCCGCGCCACCCGCCGTTGCCAATACCGGCTGGCTTAACCAGCTGCGCGATGAACTGCAAGCCTGTAACGCGCAAAGCTTCTTTGACCGCCCCAGCTGCGCCTGGGCGGCGCGCAACAAATATTGCACGCCCAACAGCGCCTGGGGCTACGTCGCCGAATGCCCGGCCAAATCGTTTTAGGCAGGGCGCCGGGACACCTTAGTCGTGACCACCGACCTGCAACTGCAGGTAGTTCTGCAAACCCACCTTGTCGATCAGTTCGATCTGGGTTTCCAGCCAGTCAATGTGCTCTTCGGTATCGTCGAGAATGTCCTGGAACAGGTCACGCGACACGTAATCGCGCACTGACTCGCAATAGGCAATGGCCTCTTTGACCGTGGTTTGTGCGCCGGTCTCAAGCTTGAGGTCGCAGGCCAGCACTTCAGGCACATCTTCACCAATCAGCAGCTTGTGCAGATCTTGCAGGTTGGGCAGGCCATCGAGCATGAAAATGCGCTCGATCAGACGGTCGGCGTGTTTCATTTCGCCGATAGATTCGTCGTACTCGTGCTTGCCCAGCTTGTCGAACCCCCAGTGGTTCAGCATGCGGGCATGCAGAAAATATTGGTTGATGGCTGTCAGCTCGTTCTTGAGCTGCTTGTTAAGAAACTGGATGACGGTGGCGTCGCCTTTCATGATGTGCTCTCCTGGTTACAACACCGGGTTAGGCTACCACGACAACGCCATATTTTCATTACCGGCAACACCCGCTTGCATCCGGGAAAATGATGGTTCCCAGGCTACAAAATTCCAGGACACAAAAACCCCAAGGGGTACACCGCCTCGGCGCGCAAGACGTTCGAGCCTCAGGCGCGACGGGCAATGACCTCGGTGAAGCGGGCGGGCAGCGCACCATCATTGGCTGCGGGGGCGACCTGATCGTCCAGCACGTGCACGGTCTGATGAGCGGCATAGCGCCCACCGGGCAAATAGTCGGTGGCCGTTTCTGCACAACACCCGCAGCACGAGGCCACCCCCAGTTCGGCCTGAAGCTGGCGCAGGGTATGCGCCCCGGCAGCTACTGCGGCCTTGACCTGCTTTTCAGTGATTGCGTTACAGATACAAATGAACATGAGAATAGTTATCATCTAGTTTCGTGCTTGTATGCTAAAGCAGATCCAGACGATTGACAACCCCTCGATGCAAGGTCGTGGCGTTATTAACGCAATGCGGCACGCGCCTTGCGCACCGACGCGGCCTCAATGCCTTCGGCCTCACGGTATTTGGCTACGGTACGACGGGCAATTTCAACCCCTTTCTTTTCCAGCGCCTCCACGATCTTGCTGTCAGATAACGGTTTTTGTGGAGATTCGGCCTGGATCATGGCGCGAATCATGGCTCGCACGGCGGTGGCTGAACTGGCGGGAGCCAGACCTTCACCCCCCAGCGCGGTGCCTAAGAAGTATTTAAGTTCAAAGACCCCCCACGGGGTCTGCATGTACTTCTGCCGGGTCGCCCGTGACACGGTGGATTCGTGCAGTTCAAGATCTTGGGCGATGTCACGAAGCACCAGCGGACGCATGGCCTGTACGCCCTTGTCAAAGAAGCCTTGCTGGTGTGTCACGATGCACTGCCCCACACGCAATACGGTTTCAAACCGCTGCGCGACGCTTTTGACCAGGCCATGGGCCTGCTGCAACTGGGCCTGTATGGGCGACTTGTCGGCACCGCTACGGTCTTCGCGCAACCATTGTTCATAGACGGGGTTGACGCGCACCCTGGGAACAATCGCGCCATTCAGACGGGCCTCCCAGCCCTGGCGGCTTTTGACCACAACCAGCTCGGGCACCACATAGTCAGCCACACTGCTGGACCAGGCCCGACCCGGCTTCGGATCAAGCGACAAAATCAGCTGATGGGCCTGGCGCACGACATCGTCCGGATACCCCGAAGCCGCACGCAAACGCTCCGGGCTGGCGTGGGCCAGAACTTCCAGATGCTGCGTGACCAGCCCGATGGCGCAATCGAAAACCTCGTGCGAGACCAACCCCCGGGTGCCAGCCTGGCGCTGGCGCAACTGCAACGCCAGACATTCACGGGTTGAACGTGCGCCCACGCCGGGCGGGTCAAATGATTGCAGCAACCGCAAGGCCGCCAGCAACTCATCTTCATCAACCTCGTCTGCCGCACTGCCCGGCTCGCCGGGACTGCGGCCCAGCGCCGCGGGCAAAAACTCAAGCACTTCAGCCAAAGACACCGGCAAGAAACCATTGTCATCCAGCGCCTCGATAAGCACGGCAACCAGCACCTGGTCTCGCTCGGACGCCCGGGTCAGGTGCAGTTGCTGCAGCAGATGATCGTGCAACGATACCGCCTGACCGATATCGGGCCCGCTGTCATCGTCGGCCTGGTGGTGACCCGCACCCGTTGTCACCCCGGCCGACAGACCGGACTCCTGAACATACTCGTCGGCCGGAAGGGCTTGCGCATCAGGGACATCGGTGTCATATTCGCCCTCGCGCTCGAGCATAGGGTTGTCGGCCAGCGCCTGAGCGACCTCTTGTTCAAGGTCCTGGGCTGACAACTGCAAAAACCGGATAGACTGCTGAAGCTGCGGCGTCAGGGCCAGGTTCTGGTGTTGCCGCAGTGCCAACGATTGTCGCGATTGCATAGGTAATAAAATAGCCCGATGAAAACTGATCCTGCCAACCAACCCACCGCCCGGGACCACGCGGCGTTGCGTAATGCCTTGCTTAAACTGACCGCCACCCACAAGGTCGTCTGCACCGTTGTTACGGTTGTCGTGGCCCTTGTGTGGTACTGGCTGGTACTGCGCCTTGTCGCATTTGGCCACGGCATCGACTACTCGGGGCTGCAAGCCCTGGGTGGTTCGGCAACCGACATGCTCAAGCGCTACAACCCGTTTTTCTGGTGGGCACTGGCGGCACTGTGTACGCTTATTATTGCCTATTTTCTGGTTAGCTTCGTGCGGGGCAGCCGGCGTCGGGTCAATGCCCGCATGGTCAGCGCCGAGGTCATCTCGGGGCTTGCCGCCCAATTGTCCGAACCGGCCAAAACCGTATTGCGCTGGGTCTGGGATGACACCCGCCACCCGATAACTGTTGGCGATTTACAACAAACGGCGCGCGAACTGCGCAGTGGCCGTGCCGCCAAAATCCAGCTGGCCCAAGCGCATCAGGCCGTGTTGAAGCCATAGCCGCCCTGGTTGCAAAGGGCACGCCAACGCCCTGACAGCCACAACAAGGCTTGCAAAATCTTGCTACGTATGGTTGACTATAGGGTATGAATACCGTGCCTTTTACCCCTTCTTATACCTCTGGCAAGCCGCTTGCCGGTTCGGTTGCGGGTTCCTTCGGTGCGCTCCCTTTCTTCACGCTATCCCTGCTACTACCGATCGGTTGCCGGGCCTAGCGTCATGTGGCAGTCCGGCAGCCGTTCGGCCACGCCATCCGTCCGTTTTCTGTTATCTGTCCATTCCAGCCCCGCTGATGTGAGCCCAATTACGGTTCCAGGTAACCCGCGTTAAAAATCCAGTAAAACAGGTGCCCTATGCTTTCGAACCCATCCGACAAATATCGTCCGTTTGTGCCATTCGCACGCGACTTCTCTGAACGAACCTGGCCCGGCAAAACCATCACGGCGCCCCCGATCTGGATGAGCACCGACCTGCGCGATGGCAACCAGTCGCTGATCGAACCCATGAGCGTGGAACGCAAGCTGCGCTTTTTCGAGCAATTGATCAAAATTGGCCTTAAAGAAATCGAAGTCGGTTTTCCATCGGCCTCGCAGACCGATTTTGATTTTGTTCGCACCCTGGTCGATGAAAAACGCATTCCTGACGACGTCACCATCATTGTGCTGACACAGGCGCGCGAAGACCTTATTGCCCGAACCGTTGAGGCGGCCGCTGGCGCAAAACACGCCATCATCCACTTGTACAACGCCTGCGCGCCGTCGTTCCGCAAGATTGTCTTCAACATGACCAAAGACGAAGTGCGCGCACTGGCCGTGCAGGGTACCCGTCTGGTCAAACACTACACCGGCCAGCACCCTGAAACCTCGTGGCGCTATGAATATTCGCCCGAAGTCTTCAGCACCACCGAGCCCGAATTCGCGCTGGAGGTGTGTGATGCTGTGGTTGACGCCTGGGGGCCCACACCCGAATCAAAAATCATTCTGAACTGTCCGGCCACCATCGAGGCCACCACGCCCAACCTGTACGCCGACCAGATCGAATGGATCAGCAAGCGCCTGAAGAACCGCGAAAGCATTGTGCTTAGCGTTCACCCGCACAACGACCGGGGCACCGCTGTTGCCGCCGCCGAGTTGTCGCTGATGGCGGGTGCCGACCGGGTTGAAGGCTGTCTGTTCGGTAACGGCGAGCGCACCGGCAACGTGTGTCTGGTCACATTGGCACTCAATTTGTATACCCAGGGTATCCACCCCGGGCTTGATTTCTCTGACATCGACGAAGTGCGCCGCTGCGTTGAATACTGCAACCAGTTGCCGGTACACCCGCGCCACCCCTACGCCGGTGACCTGGTGTTCACGGCCTTCTCGGGCTCGCACCAGGACGCCATCAAGAAGGGGTTTGCGCAGCAACAACCCGATGCCCTGTGGGAAGTGCCATATTTGCCGATTGACCCGGCCGATGTGGGCCGCAACTACGATGCGGTCATCCGCGTCAACAGCCAGTCGGGCAAGGGTGGTGTCTCGTACCTGCTTGAACAGGAACACGGCCTGGTCTTGCCGCGCCGCCTGCAAATCGAGTTCAGCCGCGCCATCCAGCGCGTCACCGACGAAACCGGCCGTGAAGTTACCGCGGGCGATGTCTATGACTTGTTCCGCTCTGAATACCTTGACCTTGAGCGCCCCTGGAAACTGGTCCGCCACCGCATCAGCGGTGACCCCAAGGCCGCATCAGGCCACCATTTCGAAATCGAGGTCGAACTCGAACACAAGGGCAAGATCTGTCACCTGAAGGGGCAGGGCGATGGCGCAATTTCAGCCTTCGTCAACGCCTTGGGCATGGACGTCAGTGTGCTTGACTACCACGAGCACGCCATTGGTATCGGTACCGATACCCGTGCGGCGTCGTACGTTGAGGTACGTGTCGGTGATTCCGGCCCCGGCTTCGGTGTGGGTGTCCATGTTGACATCGTCACGGCATCGTTCCTGGCCATCCTTAGCGCGGTCAACCGCCACGCCGCCAACCTCGAGCATGCGGCAAAGGCCGCTGCCTGATTTTTATCGGGCAAACCGCCTGCCCATCGCCGCCGATCCGGCACGGGGCAGGCGCTTCGCAACATCACGGTTTTTGCCCGCACAACGGGCTTGCCCAATAAAAAACCGCCTGGCACACAATGTCAGGCGGTTTTTTTATTGGCAATGACCACAATTACCAGATCGGAGCAGGTTCCCAGATGATGTCGGCCTTGTGCTCGCGGCAGGTTTTAAGCATGGCCAGCAACGGGAATGCACGCTGGCGGAACGTAACCGGGCGCGATACCGGGTGCTCTTTGATATCGTTTTCCTCGTCTTCCTGGTTATCCAGGTCATGGAAAGGCGAAACCGTGTCGGCGGCCATGGCACGCTCGATGCCGGCGATAAGATCATCAATCTGGTCGGCGGTAATAACACCGCGTTCGGGCAAGGCCGGGTAATGACGGCCTGCTGCATCAAGCACGTCGCGCGCATGCTGCGCAAACATCAAGATTTCAGCAGCCGGTTTGGCGCGAAAAACTACTAACATCGTATTTCTCCTGGTGGCTATATTCGTACACTACTCCAGGCTACCCCGGTTGCCAAGCCGCAAAATGGCCATGTCTGCCCTGGGAGAGCCCACCAATGCAACTGCCATTCACCGCTTCGCCAGCCTTTTCGGCCAGGCCAACCCCTGGCGGGCCAGCGCGGCCCTTGATGCATCTGAACGGCAGGGGCCTGAAACTTTGTTCGGTTCTGCTTGCAGGTCTGGCCCTGTTATGGGCAGGCAGCCCCTACAGCAGGGCAAACTCAACCTGCATGGCCCCCAATGCTGCAGCGCCATGTCGAACGCCCGCTAGTCTAAACCAAAACAGCCCCGAACCGCAGATCAACCTGGGTGCAGGCAACCCGGTACACCTGGCCACGGGCAACAAATACCAGTATGAAACCGACCTGCTGCCCTCGGCCAGCTGGCCCTTGCTGGCCATCACACGCCATTACAGCGCCCAAAACAGGCGAGACTCGTTCATGGGCCAGGGCTGGCACAGCGACTTTGACATGCGCGTTCGCCAACGCGGGCCGCACACCGTTATTGAACAGGCCGACGGCAGTATCGTTACGTTTCGGGTCATCGGCCCCGGCCTTCATGCCGCATCGGCCAACGGGCAGCTGCATGCACGCGCTGGCGGCGGCTGGCGCTGGCTGCGCGGCAACCGCCAGCAACTCGACTTCAATCACCAGGGCTGGCTGGTTGGCGTCAGGGGGCCGGCAGGCCATGCCCTGGCCATTGAACGACACGCCACTGCCGGGCCATTGCACGGCAGCATCAAAGCGGTCGTCGCCCATGCTGCCGATTATCGGCAGCGGCCGCACCGCAACGGCAGCGCCCCCCGTGCAAACCCCGAACGCCCCCCAAGGCCCGGCCCTGCCACACTGGTGTTCAGTTACACACTACAGTCGGGCCGCGCCTACCTTGAACACATTGACAGCCCGGCAGGGCGCTTTACCTACCGCTATGAAGCCGCCGCCGATGGTCACCAACGCCTGGCCGGCATGCAGCGCCCCGACGGGTCGCAACGCCGCTACCTGTATGAACCCGCACGTCAGGGCGGCAACGCCTATGCCCTGACCGGCATAGAAAACATTGGCGCACCACCGGGTGGAACACGCTGGCGCCAGGGGCAATGGGCATATAACGCGGCCAACCAGGTCGTGGCGTTTGGGCACGGGGCTGCCGCCTATCAGGTGCGTTATGGCCTGCCCGAAGCAGGCACAGGTCAAACAGCAGACACAACCCTCGCCAGCATGCAGACACCGGCCACGACGCCGCCGGCCCCGGCACGCCCGACGGCATCTTCACGCACACGCCTGCAGCGCTCTGATGGCGCCATCACCGACATTGTCATGGCACATTACCCCGCCGGCACACGGGTAACCTCGGTCACCGGTGCCGCCTGCCCGGGCTGTCCGGCACCGGGCACACGGGCTACCTACGATACATCCGGGCGTCTTGAGTCCGTCAACGGCACACGCCTTGGCCGCGACCCGCACGGGCGGTTGCAGCGACTGCATCTGGCCCACACCGGCTGGGCCGGGCTGCAGCTTGACTACAACCCCCTGGGGCAACGTCATGCCTGGTTCTCGCGCCTGACCGGTCGCGAACACGCAACCTTCAACCCGCGCGGGCTGATTGAACAGCGCCGGTTCGCCGACGGGCTGGTCTGGCACTATGGCTACGACGACGCTGGCCGGCCGGTACACCTTCGCCAGGGCGACATCAACACCCGATTGCGCTGGCGCGGCAACCTGCTGGTCAGCGTGCAACACCCGTCCGAAACCGAACACCGCGACTACGACGCACATGGAAGAATGATCCGGCGCACCCTGATCCGGCCCCACCCGGACCCGCCAGCCCATGGCGAGGTGCCCCTGTCTGGCACGGTTGTCGCCACACGCCTGCGCACAGCACTGCCACCGTTCACCGAAACCTTTACCTACGACAACCAGCACCGCCTGATACGCCACACCCTGGCCGAAGGCGGTGCACTGCATTACACCTGGGGGCACCGCCACCAGATGCTGGAGCTGGTCTGGGAAAACGCTGCCGGGCAACGCCATACGGTTATCGACAGCAGGCCGGGGCAGGCCGGCTACCGGTATGGCAACGGGCTGCAGCTGACCACCATCGCGCGTGGCCGCGATCTGTGGCTGGTCCTTGACAAGGCCACCCCCGAAGCCACACGGGCGCACCATACGGGCGCGCGCGGGCATGACCGCCCGGTGGCCACCACGACCACGGCGCACGCCCAACGCTACCAGTTCGATGCCAGCGGCCGCGTTGCTGCCGAGCAGCACTTTGAGCCAGAGGCCGGTTTTTGGCACCGTGACTACCGCCATAACCGGCAAGGCCAACTGATCGGGGCAATCACCCACAGCCCCGGCCAGGCGACATACGCCCATTGGTACGCCCACGATCACGACGGCGCGGCCCTGACCCCGCACGCCGCCGGCATCACACGGACGGTGTCAGGCCTGCCACAGCAGGTCAATGAACGACGCCTGGACTACGGCACCGACCGGCGCCTGAAAGCTGTCCGGGCCGGCGATACGCTGCTGGCCCGGTACCGTCATAACGCCTTTGGCCATCGCATCTGGCGCCAGACGGGCGGCGAACAGACACACTACTGGTATCTGGACCGTCGCCTGGTTGCCGAATCGGTCGTGCCGGCCGGGCCCGGCACGCGCCAAGGTCAGGTTTCACGCCGTTACCTGTATGCCCACCATGTGCCTGTAGGCCTCATCGAGTACGGCAACGAAACAGCCCCTGGCGGCACACTGCATTTCGTACACGCCGACCTGACCGGCACGCCGCACGAAATCACCGATACCCACGGCCACACCGTCTGGACCGCCCGTTATTCCCCCTGGGGGCAGGCCCAGACCCGCGGCATCACCTTCAACCTGCGCAGCCCCGGTCAGTACCATGACCCGGCCACCGGCTGGCACGACAACCTGCTGCGCACCTACGACCCCGGGCGGGGCCAGTTCCTTGAGCCCGACCCGCTGGGGCCCATACCTGGCAACCAAAGCCTGGGCTACGCCAGCCAGCAACCCCGCCGTTTCATCGACCCCACCGGCCTGCTGCTGTTTGCCTTTGACGGCACCCGCAACGACGCCAGCACCCAGACCAACATCTGGAAACTGAGCCAGCGCTATCACGATGGCCCGGTCGCTTACGAAGGCGGGCCGGGCAACCCCTACACCACAGACTGGGA
>Ga0172382_10014074_pt1 | contig 10228 bp, 11 predicted proteins | sample Leawel138RmetaG_FD_122245 | JGI IMG/M metagenome (GOLD analysis project Ga0172382, IMG submission 122245) | Leachate microbial communities from a municipal landfill in Southern Ontario, Canada - Leachate well 138R metaG | ecosystem: Engineered > Solid waste > Landfill > Unclassified | place...
ACTCTGCTTTGACATTATGACTGTAATGTCATTACAGATGTAATGTCAATCGACGTGCCCCGGGGTGCACCCGGGATCAGGCACCAGGATGACGGCGCTCAGAAATGCATCCCGACCGCGCCGCGCGATCCGCTGCGGGATCGGCATCTCCAGGTCGTGGGAGATGTCGCGCCGGCCGCAGGTCAGCAGCGCCAGGCCCGGCTCGGGCACCGACTGGACCATGGTCCAGACTTCGAGTGCCGGGCGCAGCGAACCGTCGAGCCCTTCGCGCTGCTCGACCAGTTTCAGATAGCGCGCATAGTTGCCATGATCGTGCGTGACATAGCAGCCTGAGCGCAGCACCCCCTGCACCGGCCGCGACAGACCCTGGGCGAGCAGCAGCGGCACGACCAGATCGAACACCGCCGAGCCGCCCGCCGTGAACAGCAGGGTCTCGCCGTCGGCCCACAACCCGCGCGCATCACAGGCCTTCGCGGCTTCGATCGTCCGTTGCACCAGGTCCGCGATCGCACGGCTGTCGTGCGGACTGTCGCAGCGGGCGGCAAGGCCCTCATAGCATTCGATGCCGCCCAGGCGCACGCAAGCCGACGCGGCAATCGCCTGCGCGAGCGCCAGCGCCTCGTCGTGGCTGCGGCAACCCGTCCGTTGGCCCGGAATGCCGATCTCGAGCAGGACATCGAACGCCCGCGCGCTGCCACGTTTTCCCGCCCAGGCCTCGATCAACGCGAGCTGATCGAGCGAATCGACCAGAAACCACAGCCGCAGGTCTGTGTGGCGCGACAGCAAGCTGTCGAGCGCATCGAAATCGACATCGCAGACCACCTGGTTGGCAATGATGATGCGACGCGCCCCGGCCGCCACGCCAACCGCAGCCTGATGCACGGTGGCAAAGGTCAGGCCCCAGGCACCGGCGGCCAGTTGCAGCGTAAACAGCTCGGGCGACATCGTCGTCTTGCCGTGCGGGGCAAGCGCCACCCCCTTGCGGCGCGCGAAATCCTGCATCCAGGCCAGATTGTGATTCAGGGCCGGACGGTTCAGCACGGCAAGCGGCAGCGGCAGATCACCGGCCAGCACGTTCCAGCCGCGTCGGGCGATCTCCGAGGCCCGGCACGGCGCAGCGGTGAACGGGAAACCCTTGTATGAGGAATCGAGCAGAAGTTCCATGGCGTGCGTCGCGGGTCAGACTCGACGGCCAGGGGCATTCACACCCTTCTCCGCCTTGATGTAAGCGGACAACTCGTCGAAATCCCTGATCACGATCCGCAGCTTCTGCCGGCTGATCAGACCGATCTCCTCGAACTCGCGCAGTTTCTGGGACACCCATGGGCGACCGACCCCAACGATCTTGGCAAGCTCTTCCTGGGACACGCCGCTCACTACAGCAGGCTTGGCCAGGTCGTCAGACGACCGCTGAGCCAGAGAAGCGATCGCCGTGGCCAGCCTGACGGACGCCGGATTGCCGGCCATGTAGGCACGCTGATTGAAACTTTCGACGACCGTCATCGCCAGCAGCTTGGCCACATTCAGGCCGAACTGAGGAACAATCCGCATGCAGTCGACCAACTCGTCCCGATGGATGCTCGACACGGTGGCTGTCCCGACGGTCGCCGCTGAAACATTGTGGGGCGCATCGAGCACCACGGTTGACAGTCCGACCGTACTGCCCCCGGAGCAGATTCCGATGACATGCTCGTCGCCATTGCTGGCCACCTGGGAAACGCTGACTCTGCCCTGTTCAACGATAAACAAGCGACTGCTGGGGCTACCCTGGACAAACAGAGGCGCTTTGGCCGGAAGGCTTGCCGTGCGCATCCTGGAAAGGATGACCTGTCTGTCACCTTCGCTCAGATCCTGCAAGCCGATGCCCCACTTCGGGCTCAGGGTCGATCCACCATCCATGCCGGCCAGTATCCACTGCACGTGCCGGATGTCAATCGGCCGACTGCCGTACGACAGCCGGCCGCGAGACGGGTCACCATGAGCCAGACATCACCGGGGGAGGCAGACCACCGCCTCGATCTCCACCACCATGTCAGGATGAACCAGGCTGCGTACCTCAACAGCGGTCGCCGCAGGCCGTCCGACGAAGTAGCGGGCCCGTATGTCGCGCGTCGTGTCGTTGTACGCCTTGACGTCGGTTGCAAAGATCGTGTACTTCACGACGTTCTCCCAGTTCGCGCCTGCCGCTTGCAGGATCTCCCCGAGTATTCCAAATACGTGCTCGACCTGCTTGCGCATGTCACCGGGAGCGAAAACCTTGCCGTGCTCGTCGCGGGAAGTGATTCCCGCAGTATGCAGATAGGTTCCCGAGGACACCACGCCCATGGAGAACAGGGCCGATGCCTCCCAGGGCCGATTCAATGTCACTGTTTTCATATCGTCGGCCCCCTCAATCTGCTTTGATGCCGCGCGACTTGATGATGCCCGCCCACCGGGCGCTTTCGCGCTCGAGGAATGCCGAGAACTCCGGAGCGGGCATGGCGAGCGGCGATGCGCCGATCTTGAGCAAGCTCTCGCGGGTTTCCGGGCTCCCGGCAATCCGCACCAGTTCGTCGCTGAGCCGCGCCACGATGGCCTCCGGGGTGCCGGCCGGCGCAACGATTCCCCACCAGGATCCCGCTTCGAGGCCAGTCAGTCCCGACTCGGTCATCGTGGGAACATCCGGAAGCAACTCGGAGCGCTGCTTGCTGCTGACCGCGATTGCCCGCAGCTTGCCGACCTTGACCAGCGGCGCAGCCGATGGCACGACATCGAACACGATCCCTACATGGCCGCCCGCAACGTCAGAGAGCGCGGGCGTACTGCCCTTGTAAGGGATATGCAGTGCTTTGGTTCCAGTCTGCTCCATGAAGAGTTCCGCCAGAAGATGCTGGAACGTGCCGTTGCCCGCCGATGCATAGGACAGCCCGCCAGACCGTCCCTTCATGTAGTGCACCAGCTCTGCCACATTCTTCGCCGGAACATCGGGATGGACTGCCAGGATCCCGGGAGTCTGGCCAACCGTACCGATGGCGACAAAGTCGGTCGCAGGGTCGTATGGAAGCTTTTCATGCAGGCTCTGATTGATCGCCAGCGAACTCGACGATCCGATCAGCAAGGTGTAGCCATCCGGTGCCGCCTTGGCGACATGGGTGGCGCCCAGGATGGATCCGGCGCCTGCGCGGTTCTCGATCACAACGGGTTGCCCGAGGGATTTCGACAGCTGGGCACCGACCACCCTCGCAGCCAGATCAGTCGCCCCCCCGGGCGGGAAGCCGACAACGATCTGGATCGGGCGGCTCGGAAATGCCCCCACATCGGCCTGTGCCATGCAGAGCGGCGAGGCCGCCATTCCGATGACCAGAAGAGACAGGAATGTTTTGCGTTTCATTGGTTTGCAAGCAGCGGTGGAAGAAAGTTGATCGGTTCGATCACTGCGTCACTGGAGCGTTTGTCCGCCGTCGATGACGATCAGCGATCCCGTCACGAAACCTGAGGCATCGCTGGCCAGCCAGGTGACGATTTCATCGAGTTCCTCAGGCTGGCCGATACGCCGTAGCGGAACGTTCTCGATATAGGCGGCGTACTTCTGCGGATCGCTCATCTCTTCCGACGTCAAGGGTGTCAGGAAACGCCCCGGCGCCAGGATGTTCACGCGGATGCCGTAAGGAGCCCATTCGAGCGCCAGCGCACGCGAGAGATTGATGACCGCGGCCTTGGAACTGGAGTACGGCGCATTGTTGGGCCGTCCCCTCAAGCCGGCTGCAGACGCAACATTGACGATGACGCCTCGGCCCTGCGCACGCATCTGCCGACCGACCGCACGGCAGACGAAGAAGGCGGAGTCCAGATTGGTGGCGATCATCTCCCGCCAGTCCGCATCCGAGTAGTCGAGTATCTGCTTGCGCAGACTCCTGCCGACGCAATGGACGAGCACGTCGATGCTGCCGAACTCCGCCACGGCAGCCTCCACCACCGCGTCCGCCTGCTCCGACCGGGTCATGTCTCCAGGCAGGCTGATGGCCAGGCGACCGGAAGCTCTGATTTCGGCAGCGACGGCATCGAGTTCCTGCCTTGTCCGCGACACCAGCGCGACGTCGGCCCCGGCCCGGGCGAGGGCCAATGCGCTCGCCCGCCCCAACCCTTTGCCCGCGCCAGTGACCAAGGCAATGCGTTGCTTCAGAGGCAGCTTGTCTGTGGCGCTCATGACGTCCCCATTGCGTGATGATCGGGTGATATCCGGGAGTCTGTACTCGCGGGGACAGAGTCATCTGTTCACAAATGAACATTGCGCGAGCGGTGAAGCGTTCACTTATGAACGGTGCATCGAGGCGGCCTCTGGCAGATTTCCGGGCTCGCGCTGCGCTCGAGCGAGCGGCGCACCAACACCCTTCCAGACGAGGAAACGCATGTCGAAGATCGAAGAAAGATTGAAGGAAATGGGCCTTGAACTACCTGACCCACCCGCTCGCAAAGCAGCGCCCAAACTGGGTCCGGGTGTGATCAGCGGCAATCTGCTGTTCTGCCAGGGAACGCTCGGAGACTTCAACGGGCACTTCGAGCATCTTGGCAAAGTGGGCGGCGCCGTAACGGAGGAACAGGGTTACGCCTCCGCTCGCAACTGCGCCTTGAATCACCTTGCGCAAGCCAAAGCACTGCTTGGCGACCTCGACCGGATCACCCGCGTCGTCCAGTTGCATGTTTTCGTCAACGGTGCACCCGGCTTCGAACGCGGGGCCTATGTCGCCAACGGCGCCTCCGACCTGTTCCTGGAACTGTTCGGACCTGTTGCCGGCGCGGGTGCACGGGCGAGCCTTGGCGTTCCCGAGCTCATCTTCACGGCCCCCGTGGAAACGACCTGCATCTTCGAAGTCGATCCGCCCGCCACAGGCAGCACCGCCGGTCGATGATCGCATTCGGCGCCCCGGTGCAGCCGTTCGGCGGCCCGGTGCAGCCGCATCCTCACACCAGAACCCGCCGCCCAGCTCGCGAAGCAGACTACAGGGGGATGTCGGGCTTGAGCGGCGAGGGGCACATCATCCGAGCCCCTGACTGGAGGGCCTGACTGGATCACTTACCGCGGGTACAAGCGACTGATGCCATCGGTCTGTGTCCGGTCTGTGTGCTTGCGTCATGCCTTCGTCACGTTTACGATAACGGCGTTACGGAAATATTCATCACCGAATCACTTCATCCGGACGATCACCCGGCATGTCATCCCCGACACCCCCCCGAACGGGGCAGCACCCCGCTCGCAGGCAGGCCGTCGGCCCGGTCTGGAGCAGCGCGGTGCACGACATGAAGAAGGTGGCCATCCTCGCCGCAGCGAGCGAGGTCTTCGGCGAACGCGGTCTCGAGGGCGCGAGCATGCGCCAGATTGCGCAGCGCGCTGGCTGCACCACGGGCGCGATCTATCCGCTGTTCGCCAGCAAGGAACTCATCTACGCCGAACTGCTGGCAGCCTCGCTTGCCGATCTGCATGCACAAGTCGGCACTGCCGCCGCAACGGCCCCCGAGGACACTCGTCACGAGGCCGCGGCAAGGGCTTTCCTCGACTACTACCTGCGGCGTCCCTACGAAGTGAACCTCGGCCTTTACGCGTTCAACGGGCTCAAGAAACTCGGTGTAGGCAAGGATCACGACGCTGTGCTCAACCGGATCCTGCTCGACACCGTCGCCCTGCTCTCGCCCCGGACCGGCACAAGCCGTCGGGGTCGTCCTGACAGGCAGGCGATGGCGATGTTCGCCCAGCTGATCGGCACGCTGGTGCTGCATCAGGCTGGCCGTTTGCAACTGGGCAGGCACAGCCCGCACGAAATCATCGAATACTCGATCGAACGCCAGCGTGCCGCTGGCTCCAGGGAGGACTGACATGACAGTGAGAACCGAAAAGAACGGGGCGGTGTGGACCATCGTCCACAGCCGCTTCGACGAAGCGCGCAACGCCATGGACCCGGAAAGCGCCGACGCGCTGGTCGAGGCCATGAAAGCCTTCGATCGCGATGCCGACGCCTCGGTCGCGGTGCTCTGGGGCGAAGGCGGTGCGTTCTGCGCCGGCTGGGATCTCAAGTACGCGAGCACGCTCGCAGACCGGGAGAAGTTCGACCGCGACATGGTGCGCGGCCTCGCTTTCCCGATGGGCGCCAACGATGCGCCGCGCGGCCCGCTCGGCCCCACCCGGCTCGAGCTCTCCAAGCCGGTGATCGCCGCCGTCGAGGGGCCGGCCGTCGCTGGCGGGATGGAGCTTGCGCTGTGGTGCGACATCCGGGTAATGGCCGACTCGGCCTACTTCGGCGTCTATTGCCGGCGTTGGGGGATTCCGCTGCTCGATGGCGGATCGGTGCGGCTGCCCCGCCTCGTCGGCCAGGGCCGGGCGCTGGAGATCATCCTCACCGGCCGCAAGGTGCCCGCCGAGGAGGCGCTGCGCATCGGCATGTGCGAGCAGGTCGTGGCCACCGGCAAGGCACGCGAAGCGGCCGAGGAAATGGCCCACGAGATCGCCCGCTTCCCGCAGGCGGCCGTTCGCGCCGACCGGCGCACCGTCCACGAAACGCATGGCATGGCGCTGCGCGATGCCATGCGGTGCGAATGGCACAATGGCGTCGAGGCGCATTCCCTGGAAGGCGCCAGCGGTGCTGGCCGCTTCGCAGCGGGGCTCGGCCGCAGCGGGGATTTCTCGAAGATCTGATACAGGAAGCACCATGGGGCAACCCATTCGAATCGGCATTGCCGGCCACGGCAATCTCGGGCGCGGCGTCGAGGCCGCGCTCGTCCACAACCCCGACATGCAACTCGTGGGAATCTACACGCGCCGTCCGCCCGCAGACATCCGGCCGCTGCGCGCCGACACGCCGGTACATGCGATGACGGCGCTGGCCGGGCATACCGACCGGATCGACGTGCTGATCCTGTGCGGCGGTTCGAAGGAAGACCTCCCGGAACAGGGCCCGGCGCTGGCCGCCGCGTTCAATACCGTCGACAGCTTCGACACCCACGCCCGCATCCCCGAATACTTCGCCGCCGTCGATGCACCGGCCCGTGCCGCGGGCAAGACGGCGCTGATCTCCGCGGGCTGGGATCCCGGCATGTTCTCGATCAACCGGGTCGTCGGCGAGGCGCTGCTGCCCGACGGCGACACCTACACGTTCTGGGGCAAGGGCCTGAGTCAGGGCCACTCCGACGCGATCCGGCGGGTTCCCGGCGTGGCCGCCGGCGTCCAGTACACGATCCCCGTCGACGCAGCCGTCGACCAGGTGCGCAGCGGCCAGCGTCCGACGCTCACCACGCGCCAGAAACACACCCGCGAGTGCTTCGTCGTCCTGCAGGAAGGTGCCGACGCCGAAACGGTCCGGCAGGCGATCGTGACCATGCCGCACTATTTCGACGACTACGACACGACGGTCGAGTTCGTCACGGCCGACACGCTGCGCCGCGAGCACGGGGCGATGCCGCACGGCGGCTTCGTGATCCGCAGCGGCAACACCGGGGGCGGCAGTACCGGTGCCGGCAATACCGGTGCCGGCAACACGCAGCTGATCGAATACGGTCTGAAGCTGGCCAGCAACCCCGAGTTCACGGCCAGCGTGCTGGTCGCCTGCGCCCGCGCAGTGCACCGGCTGCACGGCACGGGCCGCTACGGCGCGCTGACCGTGTTCGACGTTCCGCCCGGCCTGCTCTCGCCGAAAAGCGCCGAGCAACTGCGCGCCGAACTGCTGTGAGCTGCCGGCCGTGAGCTTGCCGGATTGACGCGCCCCCCTGTCCGGCCCGCCAGTGCCAGTAGTGAGACAAGCCGAACCCGCAACCCCTCCCCCGACTGCCCTGGTCCTGTCGGGGGGCGGCGCGCGGGCGGCGTATCAGGTCGGCGTGCTCCAGTCGCTGATGGCACTGCGCCACGAAGCCCTGGGCAAGTGCACCGACAATCCGTTCCACATCCTGTGCGGCACGTCGGCCGGCGCGCTGAACGCCGCGGCACTGGCCTGCCGTGCCGACAACTTCACGGCTGCGGTCGCCGCCATCGCCAGACTCTGGGGCCGGGTTCATGCCCAGCAGGTCTACCGCACCGACCCGATCGGCGTGGTCCGCGGCGGCGCCCAGTGGCTCTCGACCTTGTCGATCGGCTGGGCCCTGGCGCGCTGGCGCAGGCTGCAGCCCCGGTCGCTGCTGGACAGCACGCCGCTGGCCGAGCTGCTGCAGCGGATGGTGCCCCTGGAGCGGCTGCCGCGCATGCTCAGGCAAGGCCATCTGCAGGCGCTGGCGATCAGCGCGTCGAGCTACAGCACCGGCGAGCACGTCACCTTCTTCGAGTCGGCCCACGACGCACCGGGCTACCAGCGCTCACAGCGGATGGCACTGCCCACGCGGCTGACGGTACCGCACCTGATGGCCTCAGCGGCCATCCCCTTCGTGTTCCCGGCCCAGCGCCTCACCGCCGGCACGCACACCGGCTGGTACGGCGACGGCACGATGCGCCAGATGGCGCCGATCTCGCCAGCCATCCACCTCGGTGCCCAACGCGTGCTGGTGATCGGTGTCGGGCGCATGCAGGAACCGCCCGGCCGCCTGCCGCCCAACGTCGACTATCCGCCGCTGGCCCAGATCGGTGGCCACGCACTGTCGAGCATCTTCCTGGACGGCCTGGCGGTCGACGTCGAACGCATGGAGCGGATCAACCGCACCCTGGCGCTGCTGACACCCGAGCAGCGCCTGGCCACACCGCTCAGGCCAGTCCAGGCCATGGTCATCTCACCCAGCGAACGCATCGATGAAATCGCCGCCCGGCACCAGAAGGCGCTGCCGGCGGCCGTGCGCATCCTGCTGCGCGGCATCGGGGCATCGAGTGCCAGCACCGATCTGCGCGGTGCCGCCCTGGCCAGCTACCTGCTGTTCGAAGCGCCGTTCACCTGCGCGTTGATGGAGCTCGGCCGGCGCGACACCCTGGCCCGAGGCGACGAGGTCAAGGCCTTCTTCGGCTGGGGCGATTCCGCCGGCTGAGTTCAGCGCAGGCGGCGGCGCTGTGCCACCGCTCCGGCCAGCATCTCGAGAACACCCAGCGACTGCTCCCAGCCCAGGCAGCCATCGGTGATGCTTTGTCCGTAGACGAGCCGGGCGGGATCATCGGCGCCGGGCGTGAACGCCTGGCGCCCCCCGGTCAGATGGCTCTCGATCATCACGCCCATGATCCGCCGGCTGCCGCCGGCGATCTGCGCCGCGACATCAGCCGCGACATCGGCCTGGCGCTCCGGCCGCTTGGCGCTGTTGGCATGCGAGCAGTCGATCATCAGTGACGATGAGCAATGGCTTGCCTCCAACTCCCCGCATGCGGCCTCCACACTGGCCGCATCGAAATTCGGCGCCCGGCCCCCGCGCAGGATCAGGTGACAGTCCGGATTGCCGGCGGTGCGCACCATCGCCACATGACCATTCTTGTGGATGCCGAGGAAGTTGTGCGGGCTGCGGGCCGCCAGGATGGCATCGATCGCCACCCGCACATTGCCATCGGTGCCGTTCTTGAAGCCGATCGGCGCCGAGGTTCCCGAAGCCAGTTCCCGGTGGACCTGACTCTCGGTGGTGCGCGCGCCGATTGCCCCCCAGGCGATCAGGTCGGCCAGGTACTGCGGCGAGTTGGTGTCGAGCAGTTCGCTGCCTGCCGGCACGCCGAGCCGGGCGATGTCGATGAGCAGTGAGCGGGCGATGCGCAGCCCCTCGTTGATCCGGCAGCTCTCATCGAGATAGGGGTCATTGATCAGACCCTTCCAGCCGACCGTCGTGCGCGGCTTCTCGAAATAGACGCGCATGACGATCTCGAGGCTGTCGCGCCAGCGCTCACGCTCGCCGGCCAGCCGTTGCGCGTAATCGAGCGCGGCGCGCGGATCGTGGATCGAACAGGGCCCGATGACGACCAGCAACCGGTCGTCCTGGCCGTTCACGATCCGGCGTACGGCCTTGCGCGTCTGGCCGACCAGGCGCTCGACCGACGTACCCTGGACCGGAAAGAAGCGGATCAGGTCTTCCGGCGGGGGCAGCACCACGACCTGCACGACCCGTTCGTCATCGGTTCCGGACATCTTGTCCGTTTCGCTGCCCTGCGTCATGGCCGAATCGCGCTGCGTCATGGCTGGATCATCCTCGTGACTGGATCAGCCTCGACCCTGTGAGTGGCGCCGCGATCCGGGCGCGCAGGCACGGCAGCGGCCGTACAAGGTCAGATCGTGGTCCTCGATGGTGAAACCGGGTGGCGCCAGTTGTGCCA
>Ga0172382_10014075_pt1 | contig 10228 bp, 11 predicted proteins | sample Leawel138RmetaG_FD_122245 | JGI IMG/M metagenome (GOLD analysis project Ga0172382, IMG submission 122245) | Leachate microbial communities from a municipal landfill in Southern Ontario, Canada - Leachate well 138R metaG | ecosystem: Engineered > Solid waste > Landfill > Unclassified | place...
GGCCTGTGCCCATTCGGTGGCGCCCAGGGTAAAACCAAAGCACGCAGCGACAACAGCAGTAATCAGTAGTTTCGGGCGTTTCAACAGGGTTTTCGGGCGACTATTCGCCATAGGACTCTCCTTACGAATCGTGATATTGCAGGATGCATAAATGGGCCAAAAACATGGAATTATAATTCCATCTACCGTCATTTTATGTGGCAATGGAATGAGCACAATGGATACTTAACGATTCAGGCCTCAGTCCATCGTCAGCCACGATCTCAAAACGCGCTGCCATGACTGGGTTAGTTCAGATGATTATTGTTGATGACCTCCCAATGGCTTCCGCCCGGTTTCCCGACTTCGATCAGCTGAATTTGACCGTTACTGATCATGGAGCATCGATAAATCAGACCGTGCAAATGTCTGCACTGATTGATTTTTGTTTCTTTGACTTCTTGATCAATATGCTGCCTCTGACTCTTGGTAATATTCATGTCCATGTTGTTGTCTTTAATGGCGCGGATAATATCTGCTTTTTTGAGTGCCCGACGTACATCCTGATGGCTAGGTCCGAAGGAACATCCAGACATTCCGATAACAGTAAAAAGCAACAAAAAAGAGAGTGTTAAAATGTTTTTCATTAAGATTTTGGATAAAAGATAGAATAGGGCCGAAAATAACCGTCAGAGATGCCGTGAATGGTATCCCTGACGTTCCATGATTTACCAATCAAGGTAGTGCGACTATGCACCAGACTTGATAGCGGCCTCGACCTTTTGAGCGAACTGTGGATCGCTATGGGCTTTTCTCATGAGCATCTCATAAGTACTTGCGGAGAGATCGTTTTTGGCCAGAATTCCGTGAACATCCTTTGCATAGGTCTGTTCAAGTGCCTGTTGCTTGGCTTTGCTTACGCCTTTTTGCATAGCTTCACCACGCATTTTGGAACTCAGGGGCTCGATTTCCCGCAGAGCGGAAGCAAAATGCATGATCTCAGCGTTACTCACCGCAGGGCCCGCCTGAGGTGCAGAGGGCATCATTGGCTGGGAGCCAGATTGCGCTCCCGCTTGCGGCGCTCCGGAAGCCATAGGCGGTGTAGACGCACCGTTCTGCATTGCCGGTGAGGACGGTTGGGGTTGAGTGGTGGACATGGGGCTGCTCATGCTTGCAAAAGCAACGGATGTGCTAAACACGAATATTCCGAGTGCCGTGATTACGTTAGTCTGAATGCTTTTCAATAGTTCATCTCCCTTTTGGGTAAAAGAAAAGAGCATGGATTATGCTCGTAATTGCTTGAGTAAAATTGCACAAGCGTTTTTACGGTAACAACAGATAATCTGTATTGTCAAATAGGTGAATCAAATTTAACAAGTATTTAAACTGGTCAAAATATGAGTGTTGCGTATATTCAACATGGAGCCAGAAAACACGTTAATGTTTATAGGAAATCTCTTCTTTAATTTAACAAAAAACTGATATACCACATTAATATTTGTTTTTTTACCACCGTTCGTGTAGATAAGCATGCTGACGTGATCCATGGGTAATCATCATTCCTAGATACGGCAATTCATGCGCAACGGATTCTACGATCAGTATAAATTACGTTTGCGGATGATCTTGCGGAGACAAGACCATCCAGTACCTTATGGTTATGATGTTTTGGCTGGCGGTTGATTCGGATTCGATTGAGTCGCTGGTTGCCCTTCGGGGGATTGAGCAGAGGCTGAGGCCCCATGCTGCATGGAGTATGAGTGTGACTGTCCCTGAGAATGGTATGCCGGAGTCGCCGCACCTGCCGATGACTGTCCGCCATAAGGAGGGCTGGCAGCAGAAGAACCGTGTTGCATGGCCGGTGAAGAGGGTTGTCCCTGAGGCTGGTATCTCGGGGTTGCCGCACTGGCTGATGACTGTCCTCTGTAAGGCTGGGCAGAGGAAGAGGCGCCATGCTGCATGGAGTATGAGGATGACTGTCCCTGTGGTTGATATCCTGGGGTCGCCGCATTGGCAGGGGTCACAGTACTCGCAAAAGCCATAGAAACGCCAAAGGCGAATACACCAAGGCCCATCATTAATCTGGAATTTGAGTCTTGCATTAAGATCCTCCATCTAAAAAATCGATAGAAAGTAGTCAAATAGATATTGACCGTAGTACGTGGAATCCTCCACGACGTCAGTACGCTAACAATACAAAATGGAGTTCGTCAAACCCTAATAAACGATTGTTTTTATCACAACAATAGTGTTCCTTAATGAACACACGCAGAATCAATTATCGAATTAGAGTTAACTGATAATACCATCATTATCTTGCGGATTTTTTCCAGTTGCCACAAAGGAATATAACCAGAGCAGTGACCATGACGCAGGCGATTATCAGAAACCCGATGCGGTAACCCATCCATGCGACAAAAACACCTGCCATTAATGGACCACTGGCATGCCCCACATCCCATAGACTACCAAATACGCCCATGGCCGCACCGAAATCCCGGTTTCTGACGATATCTCCTATCATCGCCGTCGTCGCCGGTGTAACCATAGCCGTGCCTAATCCAAATAACGTGCTCAGGGCAAGTAATGGCAGGAGTTGTCCCATATAGGGGATGGTTGCCATTACCGTTGCACATAGTCCGATCCCTGCCACGATAAAAGGTTTTCTCCCAACGTGGTCAGAGGCCCTTCCAAAGACGGGACGGAAGAAAATCGACGCTATCCCCTGAGCACCAAATAAGAAGCCGATATTCAGGATGGAGACATGCTGATTCAGTGCGTACAGAGGCAGATATGCCTGCATCGTACCTACGCCGAAATAGAGGGCAGCTTCTATCAGACTCACCAGACGAATAGCCGGGTCGCCGATGATCTGGCGCACACCTTGAACGGCTACGTGGAGAACTTCACCGGTAGTCCGCCGACCATCATGAATCGGCGCATCCCGTGGAAAAGGGAGAATTGCTAAAAGCGCAAGAAGGCCAATGCATCCTGAGACGATGAAGGCCGCCGCAAAACCCAAATGTGCAATCGTAGCTGCGGCAATGATCGGTCCCAATACGACCCCGGCATTTTCGGCTGCTCCGTAAAAACCGAGTCTGTGCCCACGCTGCGACGGAAAGGACTTGGCTACCTTCGCAGATGCGGCGGGGGCGTAAAGCGCCGTGGATAGGCCATTAAAAAAACGAACGGCTAACAATTGCGGCCAAAACCACACCAGCAGATACAAAAACGGCCCGATTGCGGTCACCATCATTCCGGCCAGCATCAACTGCCTAAATCCAAATTGATTTGTCAGGCTACCCGCAGGCAGCTTGACAAAAATCCCGGTGATGGTTGCTGCCGCAACGAGCAGACCGATCACCGCCGTTGGCGCCCCCAAATGCCAAGCATAGAGGGCGGTCAGGGGACTACGGATCATTTCGTAGCTTAATCGTCCACCAAAACCCACGCCGCACAAGAGCGGGAACCACCATGTTGGACCATCCGTCCGATGCGGCATGTGAGCGCCCTCTGACCTGCTGCTATTATCATCAGTCATAGGTGCGCCTAGAAAAGCGTGCGTACTTTACCTGCGGTATGGCTGATTTTCGCGGAAATTCCCATTTGCCACCATAGTGGTATCTTTTAGTTCGTCTTTGACACACCGTGGACGAACCGGATGATAGCGTCCGGAATAACTCGTCCGCGACAAGACACCCGAAAATTATCGACCAAGATATCACTTGGGCTGGTGATCTGACGGTTGAATGGATGATCCAGTAGCACATGGGGTTAAAGTCCAATGGAACAAAAACGTACGTCAAGTACTGTACAATTCGATCTCGTAAAAATCCATAGACAGCTCAAAGAGATGGTTTTCTTTTTCAGGATGCTCCACCCTTGACCACCTTTATATAGGTCTGTCAAACAGCACCGGGGATTTATCAGTTTTTAGCAGAAAATGTCAAATCAGTTTACCCATGGCCGGATCTGTTTCAGGAAATAGTTTCAACCTATTAGGTGGTTACTTATTGATTTTAAGAGATATTTATTGATAAAAGCGTGATACTGTTTAACAACTTTTGCTTTCTAACAGGCAGGATTAAATGCTTAAATGTCGCTTATCAGCGACATTGCTATTTTTTTCTAGAATAATCTACCATCACAAACAACAAAATGATTTGCTTTGAAATTTTTTCATTATCAGAAAAAACTGTGATCAAAAATTGAAAATATAACCGTAGCCTTACAGCGACATAAGCCGCAGTAAATATTTGGTGCTTAACATTTACAGCATGATAATCATGTGATTATATATTTGGCATAGAATTTGCTAAAATCCTGTTATGTTTATTTTTGTCTCAAAAAATAAAAACCCGCTTTTCTCTTATGCTGTGCTGGGATTAGGTGCGATATTTGCGCTTTCAGGCGTTTCTACTGCATTTGCAGATCCTTTTTCCTTTGCAAATGTCCAGAAATCTGCACAAAAGTTGTCCCGCAGAGCTTGGAAACCGCGCCCCATTTCCGCTGGCCAATATCTGCGCAGGCTGAGCCCACAGGCATATGGTCGGATTCTGGACGTACACCCCCTCTGGAAGGGGCAGGATTTACCGTTTGAAGTCGTGTTTTATCCACTGGGGCATACCTTTGTCCATCCCGTACAAATGAATGTTATTCAGCACGGACAGTCCTTTCCGCTGCCCTACAGTGCCAGGCTGTTTGCTACCCATGGGGTAGTTAGTCAATCGCAACTCCCGCGTAAAGGAGGATACGCAGGATTTTCTTTGCTTTACCCACTGGATACTCCTCCTTACCACAACGAGTTTGTGTCTTTCCTCGGTGCCAGTTATTTCCGTGCTGTCGGCAAGGGCGCCGTCTATGGAACTTCAGCCAGAGGCCTTGGAATAGATACGGCCTTACCTTCCGGTGAAATTTTTCCTTATTTCCAGGAGTTCTGGTTGCAACGACCCAAGCCAGGAGCGCAGCACATGATCATTTATGCCCTGCTGAATAGCCCTGTAATAACCGGGGCCTACCGGTTTACGGTAATCCCCGGGAAAAGTACACGCATCCGCGTTCGGGCCGTTTTGTACCCGCGCAAAAAAATCAAACAGCTTGAAATTGCACCGCTTTCAAGCATGTACTGGCATGGTCGTGGTCGAGGTATTAGAGCCGGGGACTGGCACCCTCAACAACATGATTCCAGCGATCTGATCATGGCGGCCCGTGATGGTCAATGGATCACAAGACCGTTGAATAACCCTCTGCACATCCAGGTGACTCGTTATCTTCTCAATAACCCCATTGGTTTCGGATTCTTTCAACAGGATCGCCGCTTTTCTAACTACGAAGGATTAATTACACAGTATCAAAAAAGGCCCAGCGTCTGGATTCACCCGCTTAATCACTGGGGGAAAGGACAGGTGGAGCTGGTAGAATTGCCGACAAACAACCGTAATACGGATAACATGGTGACCTTTTGGGTACCCGCGAAACCCTTGCGACCGGGTGAATCACTGCGGGTGCATTACCAGATCCGGTTTTTCCGGAACGACAAACAGCTCCCATCTGGCGGGCATCCAGTCGCTACCTTTCTGGGTAACGATCCGCACATGAAGGGCGCCAAGACATTGGTGGTGGATTTCGCCGGAGATGGATTAGGTCATCTCCCCGCACAAACCCCTATGCACGCCCATTTTACGGTTGGAGCAGGGGTACATGTTCTCCATTCGTCAGTGCAATTTAATCCCTTGAAGCATCAATGGCAGGTGAATGCCCAGATTCTCCCAGCCAGACATCATCCCCGTAACATCAGCCTGTTTCTGGCTTCAAAAGGAAAAGTGCTTAGTGATACCTGGTTATATTTATTACCCCCTCAAAAGGAGGCAGCATAATGTATAGAAGCCCGGATAATTTCGATAGCCTGCATCCAATTCGCCCCATTAACGACCCATCTATCCACCCTGTTAGACTACCCACTGCTGCAACACATTACCTGGACAGGCTCGAGCTGTCTTCCGAACAACGGAAGTGGGTAGAAAGCAAGGTCATAACAGGTCTACACGCACAGGCTGGTCGTATCAATGGAATCAGTCCAACTTGGTTTGCACTGATGCAAACCGCTATTGGCGCGTTGGCTGAGGATGGCGATGAACTCAATACACGTCTGGCCATCGCTTTACCGGGAACTAGCGCGCAAAACCATCCAGCACGCTGGTTTGAACAGCAACAATCTCCGGCAATATTACGTTCTTCTATGGCGTCAAAACGATTCGTCCGGAAGATTCGGGAATATTTAGAGGAAGAATGCATGCCTGTATGGGCATTCAGGACACCATCCAGTATGAGAAACCTGGGAAGGCGTCCCATTGGGCAAAAGAATGTGCAGCGGATTCCACAATACTCAAAAAGGTGGTCATTTTCACACACCTATTTTCCATCGCAACAGTCGCACAAAGCTTATGAGATCAGCCAGAACTATTGGGAGCTGAGGCGGCCAGAGCGGCTCTCCCGAAGGGATTCATCTCTGGTTAAATCGATTAGCACAGGGGGATTCTCATGAGCTTAAAGACAAACTGGAAAACGATAATTCAGATAGTAACCGCAAGTGTTTTGTGTTTCAGCTCGGTTTATGCCGTGGCGCATGAGGATCATGCTCCGCAAAATCCTCACTATGAAACAAAAATACTGAGAAACAAGGCAGAACGACTGGGATATGACGCTATTTTAGCTGTAAAAGCGCATCATTTCAAAGCAGCTCTGCATGATGCCCGAACTATGAAAAAAACCCTTCATAAAATCTGGTATATTCATCAGCATTGCTAGGGATGGAATAACCAATAAATGGTCACGGCCCGAAATCAATGTCATTACGACATCCTAAACACTCTGTGCAAGTTGCTATATATGCTTGCCCTGATTGGTGGCCCCTTGGTAGCTCAACCCGCTACTGGACATGTTTTTTTGCATTCCACAGCGGCTTGCGACTATCTCAAGGAACATGCCATCACAAATCGTGACATGCAGACTTCGGCTCACACTGCAGAATCATGGTCCAGGCAAAAGGTTGCCCTGTATATAGACCAGCCGCAGTCAATTAGGCATGTCGCCCATATTCCAGAGGCGCCTTACCTTACAGCCATTGTTGGCAAAAAGGCAGAATGTGTTGCCGCTGCACCTGCCTGGTTCAAGAATTTAACTTCAGCAGAGCAATCCTGGTTATGGTTGGTAGGCATTGCCGGTTTACGCCACCCGCACATCTATCATCTCATGCTTCATGCTGCGGAACATCCACCACAAGGACTTTTTGCCGGTGTTGAAAAATGGTATGGACACCACGTTGCGAATCGCAGCATTCTGAAATCGGAAAAGCAGGCGACTCTCTGGTTGCCAAATCAGAATCATCGCGTAGCCCTGAAAACCCTGGAGAAGCTCGCACAAGATCGTAGTTTTTCGGAAAATTCCTGGCTACCCAACATAAAGCTACAACTGCATGCTGTAGATTAGTTTTTTATAAACATAGAAATATTTAAAAGGAGTCTGAATGGCAAAAAATGGGCTTGGAAAAGTTACAGGATCTTCGGTGACTGGGGAGAGTGCTCTGTTCAAAGTATTGCATTGGTTGATCGCCGTGCTGATTGTTTTTCAGGGCCTATTGGGTGCTGCAAACTTACGTATAGCCTGGCTGCAAGACCATCTGGCAAGTGCCATTGTGGTGCATGAAGAGATTGGGCTGCTTATTTTATTGCTCACGCTGTCGTTATTTATTGTACGGGTCATTACCGGACGCAGATCAGGCGCAGGCGCGCAACCAAGTCACCAGCTATGGGCCAAGATAGCCCATGGTGCGTTTTATGGGCTCATTTTCGTTGAATGCGCCATCGGTATCTGGATGATGGGGCTTCTGGGTAAGGGCTTGACAATTCTGGCATGGCATATGCCGCTTCCCATTACCGCCGATCCCCACTTTGCTTTTTCTACTGTATTGCAATGGCATGCAGCAGTAGCGTTGACGCTGGCGTTTTTAATCGTTATTCATAGCCTGGCAGCACTTTATCATCATTACGTGCTTCGCGATCATACACTGACCAGAATGTTACCCGTTCGCCTATCACGTACGAACCCCAAATCCTGATGTCAGTTTCCAGCTATTTTTTGAGCTATCTCCATGCCGCAGTCGTTTCGGCTTCGGGTGTGGTGGATCAATATGGGTTGGCCATAGTCGTGGCTGGATTGTTCCTGGAAAGCGCCGGTGTCATTTTTTTACCTGGGGAGACCCTGTTGATTGGTGCAGGTTTTGTAGCCAGCCAAGGTGCCTTTAATCCGCTAGTATTATTTGCCCTCGGCATAATAGGTACCAGTGCCGGTTGGTTCACCGCCTATTACATAGGTTACAAGGTCGGTATCAAATGGGTCAAAAAACATGGTCGATGGATAGGGATTACAGCAGAACGCCTTAATAAGACGCATACTTTCATGAATAAATATGGCTCCATAGTGGTGCTATTTGGCCGATTCATTGTTCCGTTGCGACAGCTTCAAGGCTACATCTCTGGTTCCGCAGAAACAACACTACAGGATTTTTATCTCTGGAATATATTAGGTGCAGTCATATGGGTTGCGTTTTGGGGCGGCGCTGGATATTTTTTGGGAATGTTATAGATGTTTGTGATTTAATGTTCATAAAGTTACCTGTAAACGTGAAATGGAGGGCTACAATCATTTCTATTGATAGAATTAAATTTACATGGTGGTTATCATCATTATTATTGTGTATAGCCACATTTTATGTGAGTCCTGCTTATGGAAAGCAAGTGATGACATTAAGCCAAATAGAAAATATTGCGCAGCAGTCACCGGCAATGCGCGAGAAAGAAAATGACGTACGTGCAGCCCGGCAGGAGATCAAAATTTTACACGCAGAAAGCTCGCCCATTCTCCAAGGGAGAATAAAGGCTGGTCATTATACCCACTTCAACTATGACGGTATTCCACGCGCCTACATTATGAAACCAAAACTCGGATTTAAATATTATTTATTTGGTGGAAATAAATATTTACGTCACATTACCGCAGAAGCCGAGCCCGCATACTACAAAAATCTTTCTAAATATGACTCAGAGTCAAGAAATATCAGAATGCATATTCAGAAGTCATATGTGACCTACTGGGAGAATTATAAGATAGCACGAGAGTTAAAAAAGATTTTAATAATTTTTAAACATGATAAACATATTCCAGAAAGTGTGCATGGAATTCTTGAAAGGTTGCGTCTAACGACTTATCTTTCACGCATGCGTACAGAAATATCTTTACATAAGTTGATCGAAACTATAGGACACAAGCTTCATTCATTTATTCCTAAGCGACCAAATGAAAAACAAAATGCGCACAGAATTCCACCAAGCGTGCTCCGCCGGCATCCTGCTATTGAAGGTTTAATACGCTATTATCATGGGCAGCGCAAACTCGGTTGGTTACGATTTCTTGATGTAAAGTTAAAGCTTTTTGTGAGACCCTCCTACTACCCTGCAGCGGGAAGAATGAAAATGGCAATCATCGGTGGTTTGTACCTGAACATGCCGATCGACATCATGGGTGCAGTACATCATGCGAATCAGCAGCTCGATATTGATCGGGAAAACATCCTTCTGAAGCTCAAGCAAGATGCTTTAAAAAGTCAGCAAGAACATAAAATTACTAAAATAAAGTTACCCATTTATCATAAAAAGGAACGGTTCTGGAAAAACCGCACTCAGTATTGGTATAACTTTTTAAAACGGGTACTATCACGAGATAATGGCGATATAAAGGCAAAAAATGCTGTGAACAAGGTGCCTCATGCCTTGAGGGCTTATCGAGAAGCGACACTTAAGTGGATTCATGCTGAAGCGGCTTTGACTTTAATGCAGTATCGCTCTTGATCATATTACCTGCTGTATAATTTATTCATCACGTAGACACTCCGTAATTCATGATTAGTAAGTATCTCCCGGCAAAGCCGGGAGCTTTAGTTCATGAGCCGCTCAAAGCGGCTTAAAACGGGGACGCTAACGCGGCCCCTCAGTTTTGGCGCCACCACTGGGTGGCACGGATCAGCTCCATATGTTCAACTGATCTACTCGTTCATCCTCTTTCTCCTGATGGCGAATATAATACCGAATCATCGCTTCATCTCTGCCCACCGTCGATACAAAATATCCGCGCGCCCAAAAATGCTGACCCACGGAATTACGCTTCCGTTCACCGTAAGTCCGTGCAATATGGA
>Ga0172382_10014076_pt1 | contig 10227 bp, 8 predicted proteins | sample Leawel138RmetaG_FD_122245 | JGI IMG/M metagenome (GOLD analysis project Ga0172382, IMG submission 122245) | Leachate microbial communities from a municipal landfill in Southern Ontario, Canada - Leachate well 138R metaG | ecosystem: Engineered > Solid waste > Landfill > Unclassified | place...
GAATCCGCATCAGGCCGCTCCGATCCGCTCGATGCCGCCCATATAGGGCTTCAGCGCCTCGGGCACCGAAATCGAGCCGTCCTCGTTCTGGTAATTCTCCATCACCGCGATCAGCGCGCGGCCGACGGCGATGCCCGAGCCGTTCAGCGTGTGGACAAATTGCGGCTTGCCGTCCCCTGCCCGGTAGCGCGCGTTCATGCGCCGCGCCTGGAAGTCGCCGCAGACCGAGCAGGACGAGATCTCGCGATAGGCGTTCTGCCCCGGCAGCCAGACCTCGATGTCGTAGGTCTTGCGCGAGCCGAAGCCCATGTCGCCAGTGCACAGCACCACGGTGCGGAACGGCAGGCCGAGGCGCTTCAGCACGGCTTCGGCGCATCCGGTCATGCGCTCGTGCTCGGCGAGCGAGGAGTCGGCGTCCGTGATCGACACCATCTCGACCTTGTTGAACTGGTGCTGGCGCAGCATGCCGCGCGTGTCGCGCCCGGCCGAGCCTGCTTCCGAACGGAAGCACGGCGTCAGCGCCGTGAAGCGCAGCGGCAGCTTCTCGCCGGCAAGGATCTCCTCGCGCACCAGATTGGTCAGCGGCACCTCCGCCGTCGGGATCAGGCCGAGCCGCGCCTCGCCATGCGGCACGAAGAACAGGTCTTCCTCGAATTTCGGCAGGTTGCCGGTGCCGTAGAGCGCGTCGTCGCGCACCAGGAGCGGCGGAATGACTTCCGTATAGCCGTGCTCGGTCGTGTGCAGGTCGAGCATGAACTGGCCGAGCGCGCGTTCGAGCCGCGCAATCTGGCCAGAAAGCACGGTGAAGCGCGCGCCCGAAATCCGCGCCGCGCGCTCGAAATCCATCTGGCCGAGCGCCTCCCCCAGCTCGAAATGCTCCTTCGCCCAGTTCGGGCGCTTCGCCTCGCCGACGCGACGCACCTCGACATTGTCGCGCTCGTCGCGGCCCGCCGGCACGTCGGCCAGCGGCAGGTTGGGAACGACGGCGAGCGCGTCGAGGAAGGCCTTGTCGAGCGCGCGCTCGGTCGCCTCGCCCGCCTGGACGAATTCCTTGATCGCCGCGACTTCCTGCTTCAGCTCCTCGGCGCGGGCGGAATCGCCGGCGCGCATGGCATTGCCGATCTCGCGCGAGGCGGCGTTGCGGCGCTCCTGCTTCTCTTGCAAGGCGACGAGATGGGCGCGACGCGCCTCGTCCCTCCCGATCAGATCGTCGACGACGGCGCGCGCCGCCTCCGGCGACTGGCCGCGGGCGGCGAGCGCATCGGCGAGAGCCTGCGGATTTTCACGAATCCATTTGATGTCGAGCATGGTCTGGAACCGTCCTCAATGAGCGGGAGAAGACGCCGAGGGGGTAGCCCGCAAATGGATTCGACGCAAGCGCCGCCGCGACGGAAGCGCCGGCCTACGAGGCCGGCGTGCCCTCCGACTCCTTGCTCTCGCCGGCCTCGGGGCTTTCGCCAGCCTTGGCCGGGGCCTCGCCCTCAAGCTCCGCGTCGCGCGCGGCCTGCTCGGCAGCGCGCTTCTTCTCGATCATGCGGCCGATGAAGATGGAGGCTTCGTAAAGCAGGATCGTCGGCAGCGCGAGGCCGATCTGGCTGACCGGGTCGGGCGGCGTCAGCACGGCCGCGGCCACGAAGGCGATGACGATCGCCCAGCGGCGCTTCGACACCAGCGTGTCGACCTGCAGCAGCCCGACCCGCACCAGAAGCGTGGTGACGACCGGAAGCTGGAACACCAGCCCGAAGGCCAGGATCAGCGTCATGATCAGGCCGAGATATTCCGACACGCGCGGCAGGAGCGAAATCTGGATCTCCTGGTCCGGTCCCACCTGCTGCATGGCGAGGAAGAACCACATCACCATCGGCGTGAAGAAGAAGTAGACCAGCGCAGCGCCGATCAGGAACAGGATCGGCGAGGCGATGAGGAAGGGCAGGAAGGCGGCGCGCTCGTTGCGGTAGAGCCCCGGCGCCACGAACTTGTAAAGCTGCGTCGCGATCAGCGGAAAGGCGAGCACGATGCCGCCGAACATGCCGAGCTTGATCTGGGTGAAGAAGAATTCCTGCGGCGCGGTGTAGATCAGGTCTACCTTGGTCGGGTCGAGCCCCGCCCACGCCGTCGCCCATTGGAACGGCAGCACCAGCAGGTTGAAAAGCTGCTTGGCGAAGAAGAAGCAGAACAGGAAGGCGACGAAGAAGCCGACCAGCGACCAGATCAGCCGCGAGCGAAGCTCGATCAGGTGATCGAGCAGCGGCGCCGCCGATTTTTCGATTTCGTCGTCTTGCGCGGTCACGAGGCGGCTCCGCCGGTCTTCTTCTTCGGTGCGGCGGCCTTCTTCGCCACCGGCTTGGCAGGCGCGGGCTTTGCAGGCGCCGGCTTGGAGGGCGCTTTCGCCTTGGCGGGTGCCTTCGGCTTGACCGCTGCGGGCATGGCCGCCGCGGCGGCCGGAACAGGCGCCGCCGGCGTAGCGGCGGGCGCCGCCGGCGCGACCGCGGCCGGTTCAGGCGCCTTCGGCTTGGGCGGCTCGGCCTTCGGCGGGTTGAAGGCCGCCGCGAGGCCGGCGCGCACGTCCTTGCCCGCCGTCTCCAGCGGATTGAACGCCTTCTTGATGTCGGCGGCCGGATTGAGCCTGCGGGCGTCGTCGGCGAGCTTCTTCAGGTCGTCGAGCTCGGCCTCTTTCAGCGCATCGTCGAACTGCTTGCGGAACTCGCCCGCCATGGTGCGCAGCTTCGCCGTCGTCTTGCCGATCGTGCGCAGCATTCCGGGCAGTTCCTTGGGACCGACGACCACGATCATCACGACCGCGATCACCAGCATCTCCGTCCAGGCGATGTCAAACATGGCGTCTCAGGCTCCCGACCGCCGAGAAGGCGCGGCTCAGGAGGTCTTGCCGGCCTTTTCCTTGCTGGCGGAGACGGTCTCGTCGGCGCGATGCTCGACGGTCTTGGTCTCGTCGTCGTCGTCGGACATGCCCTTCTTGAAGCTCTTGATGCCCTTGGCCATGTCGCCCATCAGCTCGGGGATCTTGCCGCGCCCAAACAGGAGCAGCACCACCACCAGGACGATGAGCCAGTGCCAGATCGAGAAGGTACCCATAGCGATCTCTTTTCCGTGTCTATCGAAGCCGCTTTCCCGCAGCCTTGTGTTGATTTATGCGCTTTCGCCGGTTCTTTCAAACACGAAGCACATTCGTCCCCCTCATCGTAAGCCGGATTTTCCGCGCCGCACCGGACAAAGCGCCGCACCGCGTCGGCCGCCCCCGCCCGCGACGGCCGGCTCCACCCGCTCGACCACGCCAAGGAACCGGCGTGATAGCACCCGCGCGGGCGTTTGCCCATGCGTTTGTGAGGTGTCGGGACCGGAAAACCATATGTGGCGCGCCCGGGCCCGGGGCGCAACGGGGCCGGGTTCAATCCTCGGTGATGCGCGGGGTCAGCAGGCCGAGCTCCTCGAGGTCGATGTCGGTCAGCGGGTCCTCGTCGTCGGCGAGCAGGTCGGGGTCGGCCGGCGGCTGCGGCACGGAAAAGCCGGTCGGCATGCGCGGCGACAGCAGCCCCGCCCCCTTCAGCTCGTCCATGCCCGGCAGGTCGCGCACCTCCTCCAGCCCGAAATGGTCGAGGAAAGCCTCCGTCGTTCCGTAGGTCACGGGCCGGCCCGGCGTGCGGCGGCGGCCGCGCAGCCTGACCCAGCCGGTCTCCAGCAGCGTGTCGAGCGTGCCCTTCGAGGTCTCGACGCCGCGAATCTCCTCGATCTCCGCCCGCGTCACCGGCTGATGGTAGGCGATGATCGCCAGCACTTCGAGCGCGGCGCGCGACAGCTTCTTCTGCTGCACGGCGTCGCGGCTCATCAGGAAGGCGAGGTCGCCCGCCGTGCGGAAAGCCCAGGCGTCGCCGACGCGCACGAGATTGACGCCGCGCCGCTCGTAATGGCGGCGCAGCGCCTCCATCACCGCCGGCACGTCGACCCCTTCCGGCAGGCGCGCGGCCAGCGCCTTCGCCGAGACCGGCTCGGCCGAGGCGAAGACGACGGCCTCGGCCATGCGCATCGCTTCGGCGAGATCGGGGCCGGTAAGGTCGGGCGAAGCCGCGTCGTCGAGCACGAAGGGAATGACCTTGCCGCCGCCGCTCATGGCGCGCCCTCCGCCGGCGTCCGCTTCTGCCGCGCGCGCAGGTAGAGCGGCGCGAAGGCCTCGTCCTGCCGCACTTCGAGCGCGCCTTCGCGCACCAGTTCGAGGCTGGCGGCGAAGGAGGAGGCGATCGCCGTCGCCCGCTCCGCCGGCGAGGTGAGATAGCGGATCAGGAACATGTCGAGCGCGGTCCAGTCGCCCGCCTCGCCCACCAGCCGCGTCAATATCTCGCGCGCGTCCTTCAGCGACCACACGCCGCGCTTGGCGATCTGCACGTTCGTCACCGCCTGGCGCTGGCGCTGCGCGGCATAGGCGCTCAACAGGTCGTAGAGCGTGGCCGAATAGCGGCTGTGGCGCTCGACGATCACCGTTTCCGGCATGCCGCGCGCAAACACGTCGCGGCCGAGCCGGTTGCGGTTGACGAGGCGGGCGGCGGCATCGCGCATGGCCTCCAGCCGCTTCAGGCGGAACTGGAGCACGGCCGCCAGCTCCTCGCCGCTCTCGCCCTCGTCGCCCGGCTGCTTCGGGATCAGGAGCTTCGACTTGAGGAAGGCGAGCCACGCCGCCATGACCAGATAGTCGGCGGCAAGCTCGAGCCTGAGCTTTCGCGCCTGCTCGATGAACGCGATATACTGCTCGGCCAGCGCCAGCACCGAGATGCGGGCGAGATCGACCTTCTGGTTGCGGGCAAGGTGCAGAAGCAGGTCGAGCGGCCCCTCGAAGCCGCCGACATCGACCACCAGCGCAGGCTCGGACACGCCCCGGTCGCCCTCGTCCGTCCCGGACCAGAGCCTTTCCAACGGCGCCGCCTTCTGGTTGCCCTTCGCGCTCACGTGGTTTTCCGTCTCCTAGACCACCGCCTCGAACATGGCGGCGAATTCCGCCCTGATCGCATCCTCATCCGCGCCGTCATCGGCGCTCAAGCCCGCGACGGCGCGCTCCGCCCTCCGCAAGGCCTCTCCCGCGAGGGGAGGCACCGCGCCGGCGACGGCGCGCATCTCCTCCATCACCCCGTTACAGTGAAGAACGACATCGCAGCCCGCCGCAAGGATTGCCTCGGTCCTCGCGGCGAAATCCCCAGAAAGCGCCTTCATCGAGACGTCGTCGCTCATCAACAGGCCGTCGAAGCCGATCTCGCCGCGGATGATCTGCGTAATCGCGCGCGACGAGGTCGTCGCCGGCCTGTCCCTGTCGATCGCGGTGTAGACGACATGCGCGGTCATCGCCATCGGCGCGTCATTGAGCGCCTTGAACGGCGGAAAATCGTGCGCGCGCAATTCGTCCAGCGACGCTTCGACCACGGGAAGGTTGTGGTGGCTGTCGGCGAAGGCGCGGCCGTGGCCGGGAATGTGCTTGATCACCGGCAGCACGCCCCCGGCCTGCAAGCCCGCCATCGCCGCCCGGCCCATGGCCGCGACCGTGTCCGGGTCCTTGCCGTAGGCGCGGTCGCCGATCACGTCATGCGCGCCCTCCACCGGCACGTCGAGCACCGGCAGGCAGTCAGCATTCAGGCCGCAGCGCAGGAGGTCGAAGGCATGCAGCCGCGACATCAGCCACGCGGCGCGCTGGCCGGCCTGGCGGTCGTGGCGATAGAGCGCGCCGAGCGCCGCCCCGGTCGGATAGTTGGGCGCCAGCGGCGGGCGCAGGCGCTGCACGCGCCCGCCCTCCTGATCGACGAAGACCGGCGCGTCCGGCCGCCCCGCGCAGTCGCGCATCGCCGCCGCGAGGTCACGCAGCTGCCCTGCCGATTCGACATTGCGGGCGAAAACGATGAAGCCCCACGGCCGCTCGTCGCGGAAGAAGGCGATTTCGTCGGGGGTGAGCGCCGTTCCCGACGCGCCGAGGATGATTGCTTTTGATTCGCTCATGAGTGGAATCATAGCCGCAAGCCGCGCTTTGCGCACCGGGCGGAAACGAGGGGCCCGAAACGAGGGGCTTGAAACGACGAAGCCGCCGCGCTGGCCACGCGGCGGCTTCGTTTCATTCGTGAGCGGTTCAGCGCGAGACGAAGCAGCTTCCGCCGGCCGCCTTGTAGCGGGTGCAGAGCTGGATCGCCTCGTCGCGGCCCGAGGCGGGAATGCGGACCCGGTAATAGGTGCCCCTGCCCTCGATGTCGGCGCGCACGATGTTGACGCCGCGCCCCTGAAGCACGCTGTCGTAGCGGCGGGCGAGATCCTGATAGGCGGACTGGGCGCCCTCGGCGGTCGGCTGCGAGGCGATCTGCATCGACCATTCGCTGGTCGCGCCGGCAGGCGCGGCCGCGGCCGGCGCCGAAACGGGCGTCGCCGCGGGCGCGGCTGCGGCGGGGGTCGCCGGACGGGCGGGCGCAGCAGCCGCCGGAGCGGCGGGAGCGGCCGCCGCCTGCGGCTCGACCCGCCGGGTCGGCACGACGGCGACGGTTTCCGGCATGTCGATCGCCGGCCCCTCGTCAGGCTGGGCCTCCGCCCCGACACCCGGGACGACGCCCAGCGTTCCGGCGGGCGCGGTCTGGCCGGGCACGGCAAGCTGCGGCGGCGCAGCCGCCACCAGCGGCTGATCGGTCGCGGCGGCTTCCGCCGGCGCGGGCGCCTCGCGCGGCACCATCGTCCCGTCCGGGCGCACGATCATGGTGCGCACGCGGCGCGGGGCCACCATCGCGGTCTCCTCGGCGCCCTGCGCGGGCGCGGCCTCCTCCGGCTCGATCCGGTCCTCTGACTTGGCCGGCAGCGCGCCGGCCTCGTCGTCGATGCCCGGCGCCAGCGCCGGTTCCTGCGGAGCCGTGCGCGCGGCGACGTCGACCGGCTCCTCGGCCGAGTTGATCAGCTGCTCCTGCTCCGGCGCGGCGCCGGGGGCGCCGCCGGCGACGCGCTGATAGACCTCGTTGTCCTGATTGGGCACGGTGGTGCCGCCGGGGTTTTCCGGCCGCACCTTCATCGGCTCGGGGTCGGCCCGCACCAGCGCCGGCGAGTCGCCGCCGCCGCCCAGCATCGACATGCCGAACACGCCGAGGCCGCCGAGAGCCACGACGCCGGCGACCGCCGCCGCGACCATGACGCCGCGCCGGCGCGGCGCGGGCCGCTCCTCCTCGTCGTCATAGGCCGAGCTTGCGATCGCCCGCTCCAGGTCGCTCTCGTAGTCGAGATCGGTTTCGGGGAAATCCTGCGCCGCCTGCCATTGCGCATCGTCGAGCATATAGGGCGGGGCGGCTTCGGCCTGCGCCGGCTGCGCGGTCGCCGCGGCGGAAGCCGCCACGGGCGCGGCGGCGACGGCCGGCTCCTCGGCAGCCACCTCCCCGAACACGTCGGCGAATTCGGCGTCGAACTCGTCGAACGGGCCGGGCGCGGCCTCCTGCTTGGTGCCGTAGTCGATATCGGGAATGTCGAGGTCGTCGGCGGCCTGCGGCACCGTCTCCGCCACCTCGACCGTCTCGATCTCGGGCAGCGCGGCATTGGAAGCGGCCGGGGAAGCCGCGACCGTCTCCGGCGCGGCCGGCTCGTCGTCCAGCGTCAGATCGAAATCGAAATCGTCGGCAGGCAGGTCTTGCGGCGCGATCGCGTCATAGGCAGGCGAGAACGCCGTATCGGCGGCCTGATCGTCCTGAACCGGAGTCGGCTCCTCCGGCTCGTCATAGGCGGGCGTCGCGGCGATGGTCGGCTGCGGCCGCGCGAAGGCGGAGGCCGAAGCCACAACCGCGGTCGGCGCTGCCGCCGCCGCGTAATTGGCAAGACCATAGGCGCTGCGCGCCGCCGTATAGGTCGGTTCCGGTGTCGAGGGGGCCGGCGCGGGCGCGGGCGCCGGGTCATCGGCCAGCAAAAGGCTCAGCTCTTCCTCGAGGCTGAGGCTCGGCGGTGATGCCGGCTCGTCAGATGCGTACGGCGCGTCGTGATTATCCTCGTCATGCCCGAACGCGGCTGGCTCAGAGGCGACTGGCTCCGGTGCGACGGGTTCATGAGCGGGGGGCTCGTAGGCGGCAGGCTTGTAGGCTCCGGGTTCGTAAGCGGGGGACATTTGCGGCTCGGCCACGGTCTCGTCCCGCGCCACGCCTGCCTCCAGCTCCGCCTCGAGGAAATCGAGGTCGAACTCGGCGTCGGTGGCCCAGCTCTCTTCCACCTCGCCCGTCTCCGGCTCGCGGATTTCGGCCTCGGGAGCGGTCCATTGGGCAACGGGCTCGTCGGCCGGGGCTTCGGCCGCTTCCGGCTGTGCCGTCCATTCCTCGCCGGCGGAGAACAATTCGCGTTCCAGCGCGTCGTCGAGATCGTCGCCGGGGGCCTCGGCCGCGACCGCTTCCTCGACCGCGTCGGCGAAGAACGTGTCGAACCCGTCATCGAGGGTCTCGGCGGCGGCTTCTTCGTGCACGCGTTCCTGCGCGGGCTCCGCTTCGGCCGGCTCGGCGCGCCAGTCGGCCGCGGGCGCACGGTCGTCGAAATCGGAGAAGTCGAAATCGCCGGCCAGCTCCTTTTCGAGGTCGATGGAGAAGTCGTCCAGCGCCGGCTCCTCGGCGGCGGGCGCCGTGGCAGGCGCGGAAACGGCCGCCTGCGGCGCCTCCTCCACCCGCGGGTCATGGCCCATGATGCGCGTCAGTTCCGCGAACGGGTCGTTCTCGGAAAACCCGACGTGATCGTCGCGTCTGAGATGGTTGGTGTCTGCCATGCTTTTTCCCACACTCATACCCGGTCGGACGCCGGCGACGTCACTTGGAGTTGGCCACTACCAAGGCAATGTGGGTAAAAGGTGACGGGAAACCCGGCGTTTCCTAGCGCATTTCCTGCGGAGCGTCGGCCCCGACCAGCGCCAGACCGGATGTCAAAACATCCGCGACGGCCCGCACCAGACCCAGCCTGGCACGGGTCAATTCTGGTTCGTTAACCTTAACAAACCGTAAGTCCGGATTGTCGGTGCCGCGATTCCAGTGGGCGTGGAACGCCTGCGCCAGATCGTAGAGGTAGAAGGCGAGCCGATGCGGCTCCATCGCCTGCGCCGCCGCCTCGATCAGGCGCGGATACTCCGCGAGCTTGCGCACGAGCCCGATCTCGCCTTCCTCGGTCAGCAGATGCGCTACGGCCTTCATCTCCGCGCGGCCCGGCAGGCCGCCCAGCTGCTCCGCCGCCTGCCGGAACACCGAATGGCAGCGCGCCGAGGCGTATTGCACGTAGAAGACCGGGTTGTCCTTGGACTGCTCCGTCACCTTGGCGAAGTCGAAATCGAGCGGCTCGCTGCTCTTGCGGTAAAGCATCATGAAGCGGATCGCGTCGCGCCCGACCTCGTCGACCACGTCGCGCAGCGTCACGAAGTCGCCCGACCGCTTCGACATCCGCACCGGCTCGCCGCCGCGATAGAGCTTGACGAGGTTGCACAGGAGCACGGTGAGCTTCAGCCTGTTGTCGGAGACGGCGTTGGCCAGCGCCTCCAGCCGCTTGACATAGCCGCCATGGTCGGCGCCGAGCACGAAGATCAGCTCCTCGAATCCGCGCGCGTACTTGTCCTTCATGTAGGCGACGTCGGCCGCGAAATAGGTGTAGGAGCCGTCCGACTTGACCAGCGGCCGGTCCTGGTCGTCGCCGACCACGGTGGAGCGGAACAGCGTCTGCTCGCGGTCCTCCCAGTCCTCGGTCTTCTCGCCCTTGGGCGGCGGCAGCTTGCCCTTGTAGACATGGCCCTTGATGGTCAGGTCGGCGATGGCGCCGCGGATCGCGGCCGCATTTTCGGCATGCAGCATGCGCTCGGAGAAGAACACCTCGTGATGGACGTTGAGCGCGGCCAGGTCCTCGCGGATCATCACCATCATGGCGTCGATGGTGCGGTCCTTGACGATGGCGAGCGCCTTGTCCTCGGGCATCTGGTTGAGCTTGCGGCCGAACTCGTCGGCCAGCGCCCGGCCGACCGGCACCAGATAGTCGCCGGGATAGAGGCCGGCGGGGATCTCGCCGATCTCGTCGCCCAGCGCCTCGCGATAGCGCAGCATGACGGAGCGGGCGAGAACGTCGATCTGCGCGCCGGCGTCGTTGATGTAATATTCCTTGGTCACGGCATAGCCGGCGAAGGCCATGATGTTGGCGAGCGCGTCGCCCACCACCGCGCCGCGGCAATGGCCGACATGCATCGGCCCGGTCGGGTTGGCCGAGACA
>Ga0172382_10014077_pt1 | contig 10227 bp, 12 predicted proteins | sample Leawel138RmetaG_FD_122245 | JGI IMG/M metagenome (GOLD analysis project Ga0172382, IMG submission 122245) | Leachate microbial communities from a municipal landfill in Southern Ontario, Canada - Leachate well 138R metaG | ecosystem: Engineered > Solid waste > Landfill > Unclassified | place...
GGCGCCGTCCAGCGTGTGATGGATGGGTATCTGGCGATTCGGGGCGAGCGCCAGGATGCTCGTGGCAAGAAGGCGTGATCAGGGCTCCAGGCCGTGATATTTGCGCCCGAGTTCCAGGGTAGCCCTGAAGAAGCCCTCCTTGCTGCCGCAATCGTAGCGAACCCCCTCATATTGGACACCGTAGACGCCCCGCGTCTGCATCAGGCTGGCGATACCGTCGGTGAGCTGAATCTCGCCGCCGACGCCGGCCTGGGTCTTGCGCAAATGTTCGAAGATCTCGGGTTCAAGAATGTAGCGGCCTACTACCGCGAGGTCGGAAGGGGCCTCTGCGGGCGCAGGCTTTTCGACGATGCCCTTGACCAAGGTGGTCTTATCGTTGACAGGGTCACCGCTGATGATGCCATAGCGGTCGGAGTGCTCGGGCTGAATGCGCTGGATGGCCAGCACGCTGCCGTTGTGTTCGTGTGCCGCCTCGACCAGTTGCTGGGTGACAGAGCCACGTGAATCGATCAGATCATCCGCCAGCAGGACGGCAAAGGGCTCGTTACCAACAATGGGCGCTGCGCACAGCACGGCATGGCCCAGACCCAGCGGGGCCGCCTGGCGTGTGTAAATGCAGTTCACGTGCGGCGGCAGGACATTGCGTACGATCTCCAGCAGCTCCATCTTGTTTTTGGTCGTCAGCTCCGCTTCCAGTTCGGGGATCGAATCGAAATGATCTTCTATGGCGCGCTTGTTGCGCCCGGTTATGAAAATCAGGTCGGTGATGCCTGCGGCGACCGCTTCCTCGACGGCATACTGAATGAGAGGCTTGTCGACAATAGGCAGCATTTCCTTGGGCATCGCCTTGGTGGCGGGTAGAAATCGGGTGCCAAGACCTGCAACAGGAAAGACAGCTTTGCGTATGGGTTTCATCGATCGAAAGGATGTGGGGTCAGTCGGTAATAGCGAAAAGGGCGGCGTGGATAGGCAAGTGACATGCCTGAGCAGGCTGCATTGCAACATTAATGTATCAAATCGCCTGTCCGCATGTTTGGCTGTCTGCGCCCACCCTGCGGTGGATTACACTGCCCCCAATCGTTTTTTTTCTGGCAATCATGCGTTTTCTGTTTTTTCTCGTCCTGCTGGCCAATGTGGCCGTGCTGGCCTTCGGGCAGGGATTCATGGGCACGCCTCCCAGCGAGGAAGGTCGCACCCCGCGTCTGCTGTCGGAACGCAACCAGCATATTGTCGAGTTCGGCCAGGCGCGTTTGGCTCCGGCGCAAAGCGAGCCGGCCTGAGTCGCCGCCAGGCTGGCGCAGCGCTCAGTCCGCTGTCTGCCCGGCCAGCGTGGCCAGCCCGTCCAGAACAGGGGCTTCCAGCCATCTAGGGGGGGCGCAAGGCTGGCCCAGATCAGCCTGAGCCTGGGCCAGCGCACTGCTTACTTCGTCTGCCACCAAGGGCCAGCCGCCGCCACTGCAATACAGTTGCGGCGCGACGCCTAGAGTGGCCAGCGTATAGCGCCACTGCCGGACCACCGCACCGGCCTGGGCGGCGGCAATGCCGCTGCTGATGGCGCTGTGGGTGTTGCGGGGAAAGGCCACACTGCCGCCTTGTGCATAAGGCAGGCCGGCCGTTCCCCTGGCCAGTGACTGGCGCATCAGCTCTGGTCCCGGAAGAATGATGCCACCTTCGAAGCGCCGGCCGGCCGTCTGCTTGTCCTTGTCGGCGCTCGCTTGCGAAAGGCTGGGCAGCGGGCCCAGTGTATCGACCGTGGTGGCCGTGCCAAAGCTCGCCAATATGGCGGTGTCGCGCGTCTGTCCGCTCAGGCCGATGAGCGACACCCAGCGGTCGTTGCCAAGCTGGGTGGGAATTTCATAGAGGTTGGTGACGCCTGCCGCATAGTCGGAGCTGCCGATCCAGCGCAAAGGGATGCGATGCGGCAGCAGCAGATGTTCGACCAGAGTATTGACGGCGGCGCCGGCGACACTTACTCCCCATGCAGCGTCCGGAACGGCAGGCAAGGTGGCCAGCCACTCAGGCAGGCGTTCGAGCTCCGCGTGGCCCAGCGCCAGAATGGCGGGTTCGCGCATACTATGCGAGCGGCGCCGCCAGCCGAACTTCACTCGGGTGTTGCCTGCATCGATGAGCAGAATGACGCCGTCCTCGCTCATGCCGTCCTCGCCGATACTTCGCCCACAGATATGGCATGCTCACCCTCGCTATTGCGCAGCAGGAGCTGGCCGGCATGATTGACGCCCACAGCATTGCCGCTGCAGGTGATGCGGTCATTGTCGAGGATGTCGATTTTTTGCCCGATCAGACCGTCCACGGCAGCGTAGCGCTGCGGCAAGCCTCCAAATCCCTCGGAGCTGATGGCAGACAGGTTTTGATACCAGGCGCTGGCGATGCGTTTCACGATTTGCTCAGGGCGGACGCGCGCCGCTGCGCTGTCGGCACGGGCCACTTCCGACCAGTCAGCGATGCGACGATTCAATGAAGTGCTCAGCGCACGGGCGTCGTCCAGGTTGATACCGATGCCCAGAATCGCCACATGGTGATCGGCTGCCAATCTGGCCGTGCCGGCACGCGTTGCCTCGACCAGAATGCCGGCCAGTTTGGCGAAGCGCCACTGCAGGTCATTGGGCCACTTCATGGTGAGCAGGGGCCGGTTCGATGCCGTCAACAAGCCGCGCAGCGCTTCAATGGCAACCACGCCTGCAAAGGGCGAGAGCGTAGCCAGCTGCTGCGGCGGCAGGAAAATATCGAAGGCACAGGAGAACATCAGGTTGGCGCCGGAACGGTTCTGCCAGCTGCGGCCTGCCCGACCGCGGCCCCGGTCCTGCAGATGGGCGCCCAGCAGCCAGGGCCGGGCAAGGGTGCCCGCCTCGGCACGGGCGCGTTGCAGCAGGTCGGCGTTGGTAGAGGTGGTACGGCCCACCCACTCGATACTGCGGAATTCGGGCAGTCCCTGCTCAAGCAGGGATTGCATGCGTTCCGGCATGGGTAGCGGCAGTTGCGGCAAGGACGGCATGGAAAGCGGATGGCTGGCGTAAAATGAACCGGTTCCCGTTATAACTCATTTGCAAACATGCAGGTCCGCACTGAAATCCAAAGCTTTGACGGCGAGGCCGGCAACATCGAATGCGCCATCGATCGCCCCGCAGGCGATGTTCGTGGCTGGGCGCTGGTGCTGCATCCCCATCCCTTGCATGGCGGCACGCGCAACAACAAGGTGGTGACCACGATTGCGCGCGCCTGTGCCGAACATGGGTTGCTTGCGTTGCGCCCGAATTTCCGGGGGGTGGGCGATTCCGCTGGCGAGTTCGATCATGCTCGTGGCGAAACCGCCGACATGCTTGCCCTGGTGAGCCAATTCCAGGAGCGCTACCCGGATGCCGCAGCCGGCCAATGGCTGATGGCGGGTTTCTCCTTTGGCACGTCGGTAGCCGCCCAGCTGTATTCCGAGCTTTCGGCACAGGAACGCCGCAGGCCTGATCGCCTGATACTTACCGGCACGGCAGTCGAACGTTTCCGTCATCGTGAAGTGGCTGTGCCCGAGGACACGCTGCTGATTCACGGCGAAGACGATGAGGTCGTGCCCCTGTCGGAAGCCATGCAGTTCGCCCGTAGCCATGGCCTGCCTATGGTGGTGATGCCGGATGCGGGGCATTTCTTCCACGGCAGGCTGCTGGTGCTGCGCCTCCTGGTGCAGCAGAGCCTGCGTGCCATGACACCCGCCGCCGGCTGAGCTGGCTCAAGCAGGCTTCCTCTGTCGCCGTTGCGTCTGTCATAATGGGCGCGCTTCTCCATTCGTCCCTTTCCCACGACGGATCCCGAACCAATCTATGCCGATGACTTCCCGCAAACGTACTCCCACCATTTCCTTCTCCGCCTTTGCTGGGGCCCTGGCACTAGCCTTTGCCTCTGTCTTCTCCCATGCGCAGGATGCCGCTCCGGCTGCTGCAGCACCCCCTGCAGCGGCGGTTTCTCTGGTCGGCGAATTGGCCAGCGTCCCCGCGCCGGTTCTGGGTGCTCGCGCCTGGATCAGCCTGGACATGAACAGTGGCCAGGTGATTGCCGCCCAGAACCTCGATGAACGTATTGAACCGGCTTCGCTGACCAAGATCATGGCGGCCTACCTGGTGTTCGAGGCCCTGGAGGGCAAGCGGCTCACCCTGGAACAGACGGTTCATGTGTCCGAGAATGCCTGGCGCACGGAAGGCTCACGCATGTTCATCAAGCCCAATTCCCAGGTCAGCGTGCATGACTTGCTGCAGGGGCTGATCGTGCAGTCAGGTAACGACGCCACGGTGGCACTGGCCGAAGCCATTGCCGGCAGCGAATCCGCCTTCGTCGCCCTCATGAACGAGGAAGCCGCTCGCCAGGGCCTGACCAACACCCATTTCGTGAACTCGCCGGGCCTGCCGCATGAAGACCACCTGACATCGGTGCGCGACATGGCGACGCTGGCGTCCAATCTGATTACCCGCTTCCCGCAATATCTGCACTATTACAGTCAGAAGGAATACACCTACAACAACATCAAGCAGAACAACCGCAACCGGCTGCTGTGGGCCGATAGCACGGTCGACGGGCTCAAGACCGGGCACACCAAGTCGGCAGGCTACTGTCTGATCGCCACCGCACAACGCGACGGCAGGCGGGTGCTGACCGTGCTGGTCGGCGCCGCCAGCGATTCCGCGCGGGCGGAAAACAGCCTCAAGCTGCTCAACTGGAGTTTCCAGAACTTCGACACCATCAAGCTGTACGACAATGAACGCGCCATGGTGACGGCCAGAGTCTGGGAAGGCGAAGCCGAAACCGTTGGCCTGGGTTCCGATTCCCCGGTGTGGGTGACCGTGCCGCGCGGCAAGGCCGATCAGGTGCGGCCGGTGGCGCAGTACCAGCAGCCTTTGATCGCTCCCCTCAGCAAGGGCGCGCAAGTGGGCGAGGTGTCGTTGTCGATGGATGGCCACGTCCTGCGCAAGGAATCGCTGCATGTGCTGGCCGATGTCGCACAAGCAGGTTTTTTTGGCCGTATCTACGACAAAATCCGTCTGCTGTTCGAATGACGACGACATCATGATTCCGAACGTTGATAACGACAGCCTGGTCTACCTCAATGGCGAACGCGTGCGTCTTCGCGATGCCAAAGTGTCCGTGCTGGACCGAGGGTTCATCTTCGGTGATGGCGTCTATGACGTCGTGCCCGCCTACGATGGCAAGCCCTTGCGCATGGACGCCCATCTGGCCCGCCTGGAGCGCAGCATGGCGGCAATCCGCATCTCTTGCGCTCTGCAGCGGCCCGATTGGGAGCGCATTGTTCTTGACCTGATTCAGGGTTCCAGCCTGGGCGACTGCATGGTCTACATACAGGTCACGCGTGGCGTGGCCAAACGGGATCACGGCTTCCCCTCGGGAGTCGAGCCCACCATCTTCTGCATGGTGTCCCCGTTCAAGCGTCCCGATGCGGCCTTGCGCGAAAACGGTCTGAGCGCCATCGGTGTGACCGACGAGCGCTGGCTGCGTTGTGACATCAAGTCTGTCTCGTTGCTGGGTAATGTGCTGGCCCGTCAGATGGCGATCGACGCTGGTGTTGATGACGTCATCCAGTTTCGCGACAGCCACTTGACCGAGGGTTCGGCGGCCAATATCTGGGTCGTCAGAAATGGCATGCTGCTGGCCCCGCCACGTGACAGCCTCATTCTGGAAGGCATACGCTATGGCTTGATGGACGAACTGGCCGAGGCCTGTGGCATACCATTCGAGGCCCGGCCCATTTCGGAGGCCGAGGTGGCCAGCGCCGATGAGCTCATGCTGACTTCCGCGACCAAGGAGGTGCTGCCGATCACGCGCTACAACGGCCAGCCTGTTGCAGACGGTAAGCCGGGGCCGGTCTATGCTCGTCTGCGGTCCGCCTACGATGCGGTGATCGCCGCGCTCTGACATGAAAGAAATACCGCCTGAAGAATCCCTGATCGAATATCCCTGTGATTTCCCCATCAAGGTCATGGGCAAGTCGCACCCGGAATTTGCACAAGTCCTGACCGAGGTGGTGCGCCGCTTCGACCCGGGGTTCGACCCCGCCACCGTTGAGCTGCGTGCCAGCAAGGGCGGAAACTATCTCAGCGTGACCTTCACCGTGCGCGCGACCTCGCGGGAACAGCTCGACGACCTCTACCGCAGCCTGCACGGACATCCGATGGTGAGCATCGTCCTCTAGGGGCGACAGCAGAACATGGAATATCGCTGGTTACCGGTTGCCGCTCCCTATCTGCCCGTCTGGGAGGCGATGCGCGAATTCACCGAAGCCCGCGATGCATCCACGCCGGATGAAATCTGGCTGGTCGAGCACGCGCCCGTCTATACCCTCGGGCAGGCGGGCAAACCCGAACACTTGTTGAACCCTGGTGGCATTGAGGTCGTGCACTGCGATCGCGGGGGCCAGGTCACCTATCATGGGCCCGGGCAGGTGGTGGCATACTGTCTGTTCGATCTCAGGCGCCGCGGGTTGTATGTCAAGGAATACGTCGAACTGCTGGAGGACGTGGTCATCGGCACGCTGGATGATCTTGGCCTGCCGCATGCCCGTCGCATGGCAGGCGCCCCCGGCGTGTATGTCCCCTACGATGAATCGCGCGGCGTCTATGACCCCCAGGGCGGGCAACTGGCAAAAATCGCCGCCCTGGGCATCAAGCTGCGCAACGGGCGGGCCTATCATGGGCTGGCCGTGAACGTCGATATGGATCTGGCGCCTTTCAGCGGCATCAATCCCTGCGGTTATGCAGGCCTGCCTACGGTGGACCTGCGACGTTGCGCAATATCATGTTCTGTGAAGCAGGTCGGGGAGCACCTGCTGCACCGCCTGCGTGCTACCTTCGGCAGTCCAACCTAGACCACAATCAGGAGACGACATGGACACGCTTGAGAAACCCGTCATCAGTGCCCTGGCGCAGGGTGTGCTGACGCTGACCCTTAACCGCCCGCAGCAGTTCAATGCCTTGTCCGAAGAGGTTCTGGAAGCCTTGCAGCACGAGTTGAATACCGCTGCCGCTGACGAAAGCCTGCGTTGTGTTGTTCTGGCCGCCTCGGGCCGCGCGTTCTGCGCCGGTCACGACCTGAAGCAGATGCAGGCTCACCGTGAACACGACTACTATTTGGGGCTGTTTCAGCAATGCGGCAGGCTGATGCAGTCCATTGTTGGTTTTCCGGTACCGGTCATCGCCAAGGTACAGGGCATCGCCACGGCCGCCGGCTGTCAACTGGTGGCGAGCTGCGATCTGGCGGTGGCCGCCGACACTGCCCGGTTTGCGGTGTCGGGCATCAATGTGGGGCTGTTCTGTTCTACCCCTGCCGTGGCGCTGTCGCGCAATGTGGCGGCCAAGAAAGCCTTCGAAATGCTGATCACCGGAGAGTTCATCAGCGCGCAGCAGGCGCTCGAGCAGGGGCTGATCAACCGTATCGCGCCCGTCGAAGAGCTGGACGCGACCGTGGACGCCCTGGTGGCGGCCATTTGCGACAAGAGCCCGGTGGCCGTGCGCACCGGCAAGGCGATGTTCCACCGGCAACGCAGCATGCCATTGCATGACGCCTACGATTTTGCCGCCGCCACCATGGCCCGCAACATGATGGCTGACGACGTGCACGAAGGCATAGACGCCTTCATGCACAAGCGAGCGCCGGTCTGGAAAGGCCGTTGAACCTTCAGGGCATTATGAGCCGGCTTGCATGGCACGTTAAAATGCTCTTTACCATCCCGTAGCCAGGAAGCATATGTCCATACCCAATGAGCAGGCAGCCGAGCGAAAACCCACTGTGCGCCCGGCCGCTTATGATCCCAGCGCCAAGCAGAAGTCGGCCGACAAGACTTCGCGTCTTCCCATCAAGATCGTTCAGGCCGAACGCCTGAAGAAGCCTGAATGGATACGCGTCAAGGCGGCCGCGCCGGGTTCGCGTTTCCACGACATCAAGCGCATCCTGCGTGAGAACAATATGTTCACGGTCTGTGAGGAAGCCTCTTGCCCGAATATCGGCGAATGCTTTGGCAAGGGCACGGCCACCTTCATGATCATGGGCGACAAGTGTACGCGCCGCTGTCCCTTCTGTGATGTCGGCCACGGCCGGCCCGACCCACTCGATACCGAAGAGCCTGTCAACCTGGCGCGCAGCATTGGCGCCATGCGCTTGTCGTACGTGGTGATCACATCCGTGGACCGCGACGATTTGCGCGATGGCGGCGCCGCCCATTTTGCGGACTGTATCCGCCAGGTCCGCCTGCACTCGCCCAATACGCGCATCGAAGTCCTGGTGCCCGATTTTCGTGGGCGTCTGCAGCGTGCGCTGGACATCTTCGAGGTCGAGCCGCCGGACGTCATGAATCACAATCTTGAAACCGTGCCCAGGCTATACAAGCAGGCGCGTCCCGGCGCGGATTACCTGCATTCGCTCAAGCTGCTGAAGGACTTCAAGGCGTTGCGCCCCGAAGTTCCCACCAAGTCCGGTCTGATGGTCGGGCTGGGCGAGACCGACGAGGAAATCCTGCAAGTGATGCGCGACATGCGTGAGCATGACATCGAGATGCTCACCATTGGTCAGTACCTGCAGCCGTCCGCCCACCACCTTCCGGTACTGCGCTACGTACACCCCGACACGTTCAAAATGTTCGAGCGGGAAGCCTATGCCATGGGGTTCACGCACGCTGCCGTGGGGGCCATGGTGCGTTCGTCCTACCACGCTGATGAGCAGGCGAGTGCTGCAGGGTTCAATCCGGCGACTGTCTGATCTTCCGATCCCGCCTGACATTGCGTTTGTGGCCGAACGCGTGTAAACAGCCAGATGAGCTTGCCAGTGTTGACTGGCTTGCTGGCGACAAGGGGGAGTGGACATGTTGATAGGTGTACCCGCCGAAACGGCGGCTGGAGAGACCCGGGTGGCAGCAACCCCGGAAACGGTCAAGAAGCTCGTGGCGCAAGGCCATGTGTTGCGCGTGCAGTCGGGCGCCGGCGTAGCAGCCAGCGCCGTCGATGATGCCTACCGTGCGGTAGGCGCCGAGATCGTCGATGCGCAGGCCGCCTTTGGGGCTGACCTCGTGCTCAAGGTTCAGGTGCCCAGCCCTCAAGAGCTGGCCACCATGAAATCTGGTGCGACCCTGGTCGGCATGCTCAATCCGTTCGATGCCGAAGGGCTGCAGCGTCTGGCCGCTGCCGGGCTGACTGCCTTTGCTCTGGAGGCCGCGCCGCGCACCACACGTGCCCAAAGCATGGATGTCCTGTCCAGCCAGGCCAACGTGGCGGGTTACAAGGCGGTCCTGCTGGCCGCCAACGAATACCAGCGCCTGTTCCCCATGCTCATGACGGCTGCCGGCACCATCAAGGCCGCGCGCGTCGTGGTGCTGGGTGTAGGGGTGGCGGGGCTGCAGGCGATTGCCACGGCCAAGCGCCTGGGTGCCGTGATCGAGGCCTCCGATGTGCGGCCGTCGGTCAAGGAGCAAGTCGAATCGCTGGGTGGCAAATTCATCGACGTTCCCTACGAAACCGCTGAAGAACGCGAAGCCGCTGAAGGCGTGGGCGGTTATGCACGCCCCATGCCGCAAAGCTGGCTGGACCGCCAGCAAGCAGAAGTCGCCAAACGCGTGGCGCAGGCCGATGTGGTGATCTCCACAGCGCTTATTCCGGGTCGTCCCGCGCCGGTGCTCATCACCGAAGACATGGTGAAGTCCATGAAGCCGGGTTCGGTCATTGTGGATATCGCGGCCGGCCGGGGGCCGGACGGCGTGGGCGGCAATTGCCCGCTTACCGAGGTCGGCGCAACCGTGCGCAAGCATGACGTGACCCTCATTGGGTACACCAATCTGCCGGCCATGGTCGCTGCCGATAGTTCCAGCCTTTACGCCCGCAACGTGCTTGATTTCCTCAAGCTGGTGCTGCAGCCGGAGGCCGCGCAAGTCGAGGTGCCCATGGACGACGATATCGTCATGGCCTGCCTGATGACTCGTGAAGGAAAAGTCCTTAGGGGCTGAAGACCAGAAACCGGCTAGTTGCGACCTTTCCTCGTGCGCCATTCGCCGCCGTGGACGCCGCCGCAACTTCTCAGATTAATGCAGGATGCTTGACTGAAGGTACTGATACATGGAATCGATCTCGCCCCTCTTGATGAATTTCATCATCTTCGTGCTGGCGATCTACGTGGGCTACCACGTGGTCTGGAACGTTACTCCCGCGCTGCATACCCCGCTCATGGCGGTCA
>Ga0172382_10014078_pt1 | contig 10227 bp, 9 predicted proteins | sample Leawel138RmetaG_FD_122245 | JGI IMG/M metagenome (GOLD analysis project Ga0172382, IMG submission 122245) | Leachate microbial communities from a municipal landfill in Southern Ontario, Canada - Leachate well 138R metaG | ecosystem: Engineered > Solid waste > Landfill > Unclassified | place...
ATCGGAGGGATTGGATCTTGTGGGCGGGAGCTCTGTTGTTCGACATTCCTGACGAATTTTGTGACGGTGACCACCACGGTGGCGCGGAATCAGGAGCTCTCCTTCAATCCACAGAAATTAGCCGGACAGTGCGGTAAGCTGAAATGTTGTTTAAATTATGAGGTGGATGCTTACCTTGATGCTCAAAAAGGGTTTCCATCCGCGGAGATTGTGCTGGAAACCGCTGAAGGCAAGGCTTACCATCAGAAGACCGACATCTTTAAACGGATCATGTGGTACTCCTTTGATTCAGCCACTGCCAGCAATCTGATTCCGGTACCTGCCGAGCGGGTGTGGGAGATCATCCGAAGCAATCGTCAGGGGATCATTGTTGACCGTCTTCTTGAGGTTGATGAGAGCCAGGCCACCGCCGAGATTGGTTATATGAATGCAGCGGGGCAGGAGAGCCTTACCCGTTTCGATCAGAAGAAGAACCCGCGCAGAAAATTCAAACCCAGGCCGGGAAATAAGAAAAGAGAGGGGTAGAATCGATAGTTAACCATGAGGTCCCTGAATTTTATAATCATCCTTGCTACCGGCCTCCTATTGGCAGGTTGTCATCAAGATGTTCTATACGTTGAAAATCAGCCGGTTCCCCAAGGCGTATGGAGCCAGGGCCATTTTTTGAAGTTTGATGTCCCGGTTACCGATACGCAACAACTTTATACTATTTACCTGCAGGTACGCAATGATGGGCGTTACGAGTACTCGAACCTCTGGCTTTTCATTACCACCAGTTCACCAACCGGAGCCGTCATGCAGGATACGGTGGAATGCGTTCTGGCAGCACCTGACGGGCGCTGGCTTGGCCGGGGATCAGGAGGACGTTTTAGCCTTGAAATTCCTTATCGCTATCAGGTCAGATTTCCTTACGAGGGAGTCTATTCGTTTGAAATACAGCACGGTATGCGAACAAAGGAGTTGCTTCACGTGGCAGATATTGGAATACGAATACAAAAAGCATTCTGAAGTTGGCACGGGTAGGAAAATTGGAGCGCTTTGCCGAGATGAGGGAATTCCCGCATGTCATTGAACCTGATGGAAAGAGTCTGTTGATTCAGGATGAGTCTATCAAAGGGCACTGGCGCGAGACGTTTTTTAAAAATCCAAATCCGATTGTGTTGGAACTCGGGTGTGGCAAGGGAGAATATACCGTTGACCTGGCCCGGCGCTATCCGGATCGGAATTTTATCGGTATGGATATCAAGGGGAACCGCATGTGGAAAGGAGCTACAGAAGCCTTGAAAAGCCATCTTACCAATGTGGGGTTCCTACGGGCGAGGATTGAATTCATTGAGCGACTGTTTGGCCCTGGGGAGGTTGAAGAGATCTGGATCACTTTCCCTGATCCTCAGCCGAAAAAGCCGAAAAAACGTTTGAGCTCGTCGGTTTTTCTGAACCGTTATCGGCAACTACTCATTCCTGGAGGAAGGGTACACTTGAAAACCGACAACCACGAACTCTTTGATTATACGTTGGAGGTGTTGGCTATGAATGGCATTGAGCCGCTCAGGGCCACAGCTGATTTGTATGCCTCAGGTTGGGAGGATGAGATTCTTTCCATCCGTACCTTTTATGAGTCGATATTTCTCAAGGCTGGTGAAAAGATCACTTATTTACAGTTTGCCTTGCCTGGGAATCTTGTTCTGAAAGAGCCTAACCGAAGTAAAGAATGAAAGAGGAGAGCTTTTTTGAACTGGTTTACGACGTAGTTAGTCTCATTCCGCCGGGACGGGTGACCAGTTACGGGGCTATTGCGCGCTACCTTGGATCACCGCAGGCTGCCCGTACTGTCGGATGGGCTTTAAACAAATCGTTTTCCAGCGCTGGATTTATCCCCGCTCACCGGGTAGTTAACCGAAACGGACTGCTCACCGGGAAATTCCATTTTGGATATTTCGAAGCGATGAAAGAGTTGCTCGAGAGTGAGGGTATCCGTGTGGACCATGATTGTGTTGTGGACTTCGAACGGCTATTCTGGGATCCTTCGAAAGAATTGGACGGACTGGCTTTCATTATAGAAGAAGATGAGTAATTTTGTATTTATTTAAATTAAATTAAAATAACGATGAAAGAATTGACTCCGCAAGCTGTTTTGGATGCACTCCGGACGGTAGTTCACCCTGCAACAGAAAAAGATGTGGTGAGCAGCGGACTGGTTCAGGATTTGAACCTTGCAAATGACCGCATTGAGTTTTCCCTGGTGTTTCCGAAATCGAAGAACCCGTTTGCTTCTTCCTTGAAGAAGAGTTGTGAAGCGGCAATCATGGAGCACCTGGGTGCTGATCGTGAGATAATCATTAATATTGGGGCATTGGAAGTGGTTCATCAGGAGAAGAGTTTGCCCAACGTGAAAAATGTGATAGCGGTAGCCTCTGGAAAAGGGGGCGTAGGGAAATCCACTGTTGCTGTTAACCTGGCTGTGGCAATGGCCCGTGAGGGCTATCGGGTAGGTCTGATTGACGCTGATGTGTATGGTCCTTCAATCCCAAAAATGTTTGGAATAGAAAATTACCGCCCTGAAGTGGTAAAGAAAGAGGGCAAGGATTGGATCAGTCCGGCTCAGAAGTATGGCGTTAAGCTGATCTCAATCGGGTTCTTTGTGAGTGAGAAAGACGCTCTGGTTTGGAGAGGCCCGATGGCAACGAATGCGCTGAAGCAACTGATTAATGATGCTGATTGGGGTGAGTTGGATTACCTTTTGGTTGACCTGCCTCCCGGAACGAGTGATATCCATCTGACTTTAGTTCAGACACTTGCTGTTACCGGTGCGGTCATAATCTCCACACCTCAACCAGTAGCTCTGGCTGATGCAATTAAAGCTATCAGTATGTTCTCGGGGAAAAATATTGAGGTCCCAGTTTTGGGTTTGGTGGAAAATATGGCCTGGTTTACTCCGGCAGAATTACCTGAAAACAAATATTACATCTTTGGTAAGGAAGGCTGCAAGAAACTCGCAGAAGAAATGAATGTGAACCTTCTAGGACAGATCCCGCTGGTACAGAGTATCCGCGAAGGTGGTGATGATGGCACTCCTATTGCCATGCAAGCCGAATCCCCGGCAGGTGCCGCATTCGTTAAGCTTGCTGAGGAAACGATCAAACAGACCGAAATTCGTAATGCATCGAAGAAACCTACAGAGGTTGTAAAAATTACACATTGAGATACCTAATGAACATTTTACAAAACTTAATTTATTAAAATTAGATGGTTGAGAAGGAAATGTTGAGCAAAATCGAGGATGTACTGGAACAGTTGCGTCCTTATCTGCAGGCTGATGGTGGTGATTTATCATTGGTTGAGGTGACAGATGATCTAATCGTCAAGGTGAAATTGAAAGGCGCCTGTGGTAACTGCCCAATGAGAACAATGACCCTAAAATCTGGCGTGGAAGCTACCCTGAAAAAGCATATCCCGGAAGTGAAATCGGTAGAAGCAGTTTAGGGTTTTTCCCGTAAGACAAAATAAATTTGCCTCGTAGTAGTTAATTAAGAAAGTTTTAACGGGCAGAAAACTCTTGAAGATTTCATATAGAATAGTTCTGGCGGTCATCGTGTTATTATCGGCTGCGGCTTGTTCCACCAAAAAGAATACGGTGGCGACCCGAAGTTTTCATAACCTGACGTCCTATTACAACATTTACTTCAATGCTCGGGATGCTTATAATCAGGGCACTAAGAAGGTTGAAAATGATTTCAGGGATGATTTTAACACGATGCTTCCCCTGTTTCTCTATAGTTCCAGAGATGCTTCCCGGTTGTTATCATCCGACATGGACCGGGTTATCCGGAAATGCTCCAGCGTAGCCGCCAGGCACTCTATTACTGCTAAGCCTAAATATCGGCGAGGCGTGCAGACATCCCGCCAGCGGGAGTTTGTTAGGAGAAATGAGTATGTCAAATGGGTAGATGATGCTTTTCTCCTGATGGGGAAAGCCTATTTCCAAAAGCGCGATTTTTTCCCGGCGATCGATAACTTTGAGTATGTCATCAGTGAGTATCCCGATGATGGGCTGGCTGACGAGGCACTGCTCTGGCTGGCCCGTTGCAATATCGAATTGGGTCGCTATACGGAAGCTCTCGAAGTTTTAAGCCGACTTAATGCTTCCTCCAACCTGAGTAAGAAGCTACGGCCGGAGGTGATGGCAGTGTATGCCGATTGGTATATCAAACAGGGGGATTACAAACAGGGCATAGCTTTCCTGGAGAAAGTTGACGATAAGAGCTTTAATAAAAAACAACGAATCAGAAGATTGTATGTCCTGGCTCAGTTGTACGAAAAAACAGATCAGCCCTCGGAGGCCGCACATTATTATCAACTGGTAAATAAAGAAAACCCATCCTACGATATGGCTTTTAATGCTCGTATAAACCGGGCAAGGCTTTATCAAGGTGACGGATCAGGTGGGGAGCAGATCAGAAAAGAGCTGAGCAAGATGCTTCGCGATGAGAAGAATTTTGATTATCGCGATCAAATCTACTATGCACTGGGTGACCTGGATATGAAGGAGGGAAAGCCGGATGAGGCGGTGGTAAATTATAAGTTAAGCCTCTGGACCAATATCAGCAATTCAACACAAAAGGCACTCTCCTACCTGGCTCTTGGTTCCTATTACTATGAGAAACCAGAGTTTATCCCGGCTGGAGCCTACTATGACAGTGCCGCTCAAAATCTGCCCATAAATTTCCCGGATTATAAACGGGTTATCGAATTTGCTGCAGATGCTAAAATGCTGTCAGACAATCTTTTGGTGGTTTTCCGCGAAGATAGTCTCCAGGCAGTGGCCCAAATGCCGGATGACCAGCGTAACAAGTTGATAGAAGAGAAAATTGCTGCTGCTGTAAAGTTGGAGGAAGAGCTTCTTGCTGCCAATGAAAACGATCGGATGGCGATGCAACAGGGACGAATGCGTGCCGGCATTGGAGGAATGGCCCCCGGTGGCCAACGAACTCAGGTGGGAGCACCCGGATCAGATCAGTTTGGTGGCGGTGCGCCTACCGATCTTTCGTCTGGATTGGGAACCAGTAACTGGTATTTCTATAATCCAACTACGATGAGTTTCGGAATGACCGAATTTATCAAGCTATGGGGCCGGCGAAAACTAGAGGATAACTGGCGACGGTCAAACAAAAAGGTCATCACTGAGGCGGGAGACCTGTCTGCCGAGGGTGAAACAGGAGATGTGTCCACTCCAGTGGCCTCTTCCCGTGCTAGTCAGTTCAAACCAACCCAAAAAGAGTATTATACGGCTGACTTGCCTCTGAATGACACCCTGCTTCAGGAGTCAAATCAACGAGTTTCCCAGGCTCTTTTCAATGCTGGAAAGATCTTTAAGGATAATCTGAAAAACACGAACGAGTCAATCACCTATTTCGAACGGTTTATTACCCGGTTTCCGAATGATGATAAGCTCTTGTTTGCTTACTATAATCTCTATCAGATTTACGAAAGCCTGCAGGTTGAATCCGAGATCCAGCGCTACAAAAATCTTATCCTCGAAAAATTCCCCGATAGTCGTTCAGCAATGATCATCAGTAATCCGAACTATTTTAAAGAGTTGGATGAAGCGAGAGCTCGAGTTATCAACTACTACGAGGAGACGTATCAGCTGTTTGAGAGTGGTGAATGGAATCAGGTGATTCAAAATTGCGGGCGCGCCGACACTGCCTTTGCCCTGAATCCTATCCGGGATAAGTTTGGCTACCTGATGGTGATAGCTGAATCACGATTAAACCCATCAGATACCGCCAACCTGGTTCGAGGACTCAACGATTTGATTTTTAAATATCCTTCTAGCGAGCTGGTTGAACCAGCGAAAACGATCCTAGATGTGATGTCCAGGGAACAGGTGAGTGAACCTGCTCTTGCGGAAGATATCCTTCCGGTTGGGGGAATTGATCCGGCTACGATTGCCAAAGAGAGAACCGATTACTTTGATGAAGAACGGGCTACCCATTTTTACGTTATGATCACTTCGGGCACAACTGTTGATGTCGGGCAATTGAAATTTAGAATCTCTAACTTCAATGTCGAAAACTATGCCGATGTGTTTTTCGAAGTGGCCAGTTCGGTTTTTGAAAACGATCTGCAAATCATTACGGTAAAAAACTTCACGAACAAAGAGACTGCACTTACCTATTTTAATCAGATCAGGGATGATCTGACTGTATTTGAAGGGATAGTGCCAACAGATTATCGCCACTTTGTTATTTCAAAGGATAATTACACCCGGTTCTTTACCACCAAAAATGTGGCAGGGTACCTGGAGTTCTTCCGGGCTAACTACCAGAATCAGTAACTTATTTCCCATGTCAAAGAGTATTTCCATTTTATGGGCCGATGATGAAATTGACCTGCTAAGGCCGCATATCCTGCTACTGGAGGGCAAAGGATTTGACGTGGTGACAGCTAGCAACGGAGAGGATGCCATCGACCGGGTCACAGAACGGGATTTCGATCTGATTTTCCTGGATGAAAATATGCCCGGCCTCACGGGGTTGCAAGTCTTGTCCAAGATCAAGATTATCAACCCAAACATTCCGGTGGTTATGATAACCAAGAGTGAGGAGGAAGATATCATGGATGAGGCAATTGGTTCAAAAATAGCCGATTACCTGATCAAGCCGGTCAATCCTAAACAAGTATTGCTGACTATCAAAAAATTCACCGACACCAAACGACTGGTAAGTGAGAAGACAACCTCGGCATACCAGACAGAGTTTGGACGGATCGGAATGCAGATCAATGAAAGTCTTTCCTGGCAAGATTGGATCCAGATTCAGCGGAAGCTGGTCTTTTGGGAAATGGAGTTGAGTGGATCTAGTGAAACCCCGATGGATGAGGTTTTCCGGATGCAGAAATTGGAAGCCAACCACAGTTTTGCCCGTTTTATTCGCCGCAATTATGCAAGTTGGTTCAGTAGCGAAATTGGTGACCGTCCCATCCTTTCTCCCGATGTGTTAAGACATAAGGTTTTCCCGCTGATGGACGGGGAAACACCAGTTGTTCTGATGATGATCGATAATCTTCGGTATGATCAGTGGAAGGTGATTGAACCCATTCTATTAGAGTATTTTACGGTTGAGGATGATGATCTGTATTATAGTATCCTGCCAACAGCTACCCAGTTTGCCCGTAACGCATTTTTTGGCGGCCTGATGCCACTGGAGATCTCCCGCCTCTATCCTGATATCTGGAAAGAGGAAGGCGAGGAGGGGAGTAAGAATCTGTTCGAGGAGGAGCTCCTGAAAAATCACCTGCAGCGATTAGGGATGCCCGTCAAGTTTGTTTATGATAAGATCAACACCAACCGCAACGGGCGAAAGTGGGTTGATCACTATTCCCCACTGCTTGATCAACCGCTGTCCGTTCTGGTGTATAATTTTGTCGATATGCTCTCGCATGCCCGCACGGAGATGAATATGATCCGGGAGCTGGCGGATGATGAGGCAGCATACCGAACTCTTACCCAGACATGGTTTCTGCATTCCCCGATGTTGGAGTTGCTCCGAGAACTCTCGACCCAAAAGGTGCGGGTGGTGATAACCACCGATCATGGAACCGTTCTTGTGCAGGACCCGATAAAAATCATTGGAGATCGTCAAACCAGTACAAATTTACGGTATAAGCAAGGTAAAAACCTGAATTACAACCCTAAAGAGGTGTTCGAGGTTGTTCGTGCCGAAGAAATTCATCTTCCTCGACCAAATGTTAGCACCCGTTATGTGTTCGCCACCGGAACAGATTTTTTCGCGTATCCGAATAACTATAATCATTACGTGAAATACTACCGAAACACTTTCCAACATGGTGGAATAAGTCTCGAAGAGATGATCATCCCATTGATTGTTCTTCAATCTAAAGCCTGACCAGATGGATACTCTCGAGTTTGTTGCCCCAACGCGTGCAAGCCTCGATCCAATTGCACATGAGCTACTATCCCTGATTGGAAGTCACCGCCTTCTGGCGTTTTATGGCACAATGGGCGCCGGAAAAACTACCTTTATTCAAGCCATCTGTAGAGCATTGGGGGTGGCCTCCGAGGTAACTAGTCCAACTTTTGCGATAGTCAATGAATACCAGGCAAATGGGGAAGCTCTGGTGTATCATTTTGATTTTTATCGCCTTAAGGATATTACCGAAGCACTGGATTTTGGGATTGATGAGTATTTCGATAGTGGTTCTTGGTGCCTGATGGAGTGGCCCGAAAAGTTGGAGATGTTGCTGCCCGAGCCCCTCGTTAGAATTTTTTTGGAGGAGCAACCTGACGCTGCCAGACGGATACGGGTAGAGTTGCCCTACTAGTATGCGATTCGTTTTTTTCGTAACTTTCTCACCATTATTAGGTTGTTAAGCCACTCACTATGGAAGAAAGCGATAAATCAAAGTCCTTCTATCAGCATGGGATGATCCCGAAAGAGGAGACACTCGACCGGGAGAAAAAGGGCAAGCAGTTGATTATTGGGCTGTTGAAGGAGTCCGATCCTAAGGAGACACGGGTTTCACTTACACCACAGAGTGTTGAGTTGCTCGTTGAAGTAGGGCACCAAGTGCTGGTGGAACGGGGGGCCGGAATAGGTGCACGTTTCAGCGATCGCGACTATGCTGAGGCAGGAGCCGGATTGGTTGACAACTTACAAGGCCTTGCTGAAGCTTCAGTCCTTCTCAAAGTATCGCCACTGGATAAAAGGGAGATTGCCCTCTTGCGTCCTGGCAAGACAATCATCACCTCTTTGCAGCTGGCGACAAGCGATGAGAGTTATTTCCACGAACTGATGCGCCGAAAGGTTACGGCAGTAGCTTTTGAGCTGCTCCGCGATGAGATGCAGGAGTTTCCAGTGCTCCGGTCCATGGACGAAATATCCGGCACCGTGGCGGTGAACATGGGATCAACCCTGCTTAGCAACGACGGCGACGGGAAAGGCATTCTTCTTGGAGGGATTACCGGGATAACTCCGGCAGAGGTGGTCATCCTTGGTGCCGGTACTGCCGGTGAATATGCTGCCCGCAGCGCTCTGGGAATGGGAGCTATCGTGAAGGTTTTTGATCGTTCTATTCCGCTACTGCGCGGACTGAAACATGCTGTTGGACAAGAGATGTTTACTTCCGTCTTTCATCCGCAAGTGATGAAGAAGGCCTTCGAAACTGCTGATCTGGTGATTAGTACACTTCAGCGAATTCATGAGGACTCCTTTTATCTTGTGCCCGAAGAAATGATACTAACCATGAAACAACGATCAGTACTGATCGATATCCATGTGGATCAGGGATCGAGTTTTGAAACCGGAATCTATACCACCCCGGAGAAACCAGTCTTCCAGAGGCACGGAATCCTACACTATATGGTTCCAAACCTGCCGGCCCGCGTGCCTCGCACCGCATCTATCGCCCTGAGTAACGTGTTCCTGCCACTCCTGCTTGATAAAGGTAAATGTGGCGGAGTCCATCAGCTTATTAAGGATGACGCAGGCTTCAGAAGTGGGCTGTATATGCTCAATGGCATTCTGACCAATGAAATGATCGGCAACCGGTTCGGGATTATCTCCAAAGATATTGACCTCCTCCTGGCCGCCTTCTAGAATATCGCCCTCACCTGTACCTGAGCATTGTGAACCATCCGCCCTGCTGTGGATAACCTGCCTTCATAAACCGCCTCAGCAACCAAATTCCTTCCCAATTTGTGACGAAGCGAAATACGAATGATCCCATTATGCCCTGGGTTGAAACCACGGAGCAAGCTGTAACCCTCTGGTGATGAAGCATTACCGTCGTACTTGATAAAGAGATACTGCAAAGAGCCGGTAACCTGACCCTTGTCCGGAATCTGCGCAGTGATGGTGCTTTCTACCCGGTTCGATAGCAGATTGGCTCCCAGGGATCCGCTGCCGCTCTCTTGACGGATTTCCCAGTCAAAGCCGAAACGCACCGATTCAACCGGTTGCCAAATGGCCTGAAGTAGTTCGAAGTGACTCCGAACGGTGTAGTTGCGCGACTGGAAATAGTCGGATTCTGTGGATCGTTTGGTAAGACCAGTTTGTGAGTTGAGCTGCCAGGCATCATGAAACCGATAGCGCATAAACAGCGTATGAGACCACTCCGTCTTGCCTTCGGCCCCATTTATCAGGGTTGTTCTTACAGCACTTTGCTGCGATATCAGGTCGATATTGAATTTGGGATTAACCTTGTTAA
>Ga0172382_10014080_pt1 | contig 10226 bp, 10 predicted proteins | sample Leawel138RmetaG_FD_122245 | JGI IMG/M metagenome (GOLD analysis project Ga0172382, IMG submission 122245) | Leachate microbial communities from a municipal landfill in Southern Ontario, Canada - Leachate well 138R metaG | ecosystem: Engineered > Solid waste > Landfill > Unclassified | place...
CTGGGACACCTTTGGCAGAATCTGGGCAGGGGAAAACACGGCCCGGTCATCGTGAGTGTGCACATCAATAAAACCCGGTGCCACAATCTTGCCAGTCGCATCAATTGTCTGTTCCGGTCTCCAGTTCACACTCTCAAGGGTCGCCCCCCCCTCCTGGGAGCCACCTATGCCAACAATCCGGCCATCGCTGACATAGACGTTCGCCAGACGTCGAGGCGCCCCGGTCCCGTCAATTACCGTGCCACCGACTATTGCCAGTTCACAGTCACGCATCACTTGTGTCATTGCTTCATATTCCCAGTTTGCTCAGATCAGGACGTGCGCGATGCCAGTCTGTTTCCCGCTGAAAGGCAACACCAGCCCGCAGGAGTGCAGCCTCGTCGAAGGGCTTGCCAAGCAACTGGACACCCAGTGGCAGGCCCTCGGCGCTCTGTCCTGCTGGCAACGTCAACCCGCAGGTAGTCAGGTAGTTCCCGGCTCTGGAGAATGACGCCATCGGAGTTACCGCTTCATCAACTTCCGACACAGGAATAGCTGCAAATGGCGTCGTGGGTGTGACCAGTGCCACGTAGTCGCGCATCAGTTCCTTCCATAATGCACTGCTTGCGCGGTGATGTGCAATGGCCTTGATGTATTGAGAAGCCGTGACTGACCGACCTCCAAGGACGCGGCCTCTCACACCGGGACCGAAGGGCAGGGACTCGTCCTCTATGTAATCGCAGTGCTCCGAGAACGCCTCGGCGGCAATGATCTGGCCATTGCGGGTAACCAGATCACCAAAATCGAAGGGCAGGGACAGCTCACTAATCGTGGCGCCCAGCGCCTCAAAGGTCTTGCAGGCCTGCTCAAACGCACTCATGGCATCGTCAGCCACCTTGATCGGATACTCCGACTCGGGTAGCACAGCAAGCCTGACTCCTTGAAGTGGCTTACTGACTGGCGCAGGGGTACTCCACTGAAACTGCGGTCGGTGCAAACTGCCGGGATCCAGCGAATCAGGCCCAGCCATGAGCCTGGTCCAGATCGCCGCGTCCTCGGCACTGTGAACCATGGGACCAAGCGTATCAAGCGTGCTGGACAAAGCCACTGCCCCGTGCAGGCTGATCAGTCCGCGCGTGGTTTTAAGCCCCGTCAGGCCGTTCAGAGAGCTCGGGATCCGGATGGAGCCTCCCGTATCTGACCCAATTGCCGCCGGCGCCAGGCCGGCCGCCACGACAACGGCCGACCCACTCGATGAGCCACCTGGCACTCGATGTGTCTCGAGGTCCCAGGGGTTCCAGGGTGTGCCCATGACCGGATTGGTGCCCCACCCGCCAAACGCAAACTCGACCATATGCACTTTACCCAGCATCACCATCCCGGCCTGCATCAGACGTAGCAGCGCTGTACAGGTCTGAGTGCTTCGTCGGTCCACCCAGTATTGCGATCCGGCAGTGGTCACCTGGCCTTCGAGCTCACACAAGTCCTTGGCTGCAAAAGGCACTCCGTCAAGCTCGCTCAGCAAAACGCCGTTTGCCCTGCGCTCATCCGAGGCCCTGGCCATTGCCAGCGCAATACCTTCGTCAACCTGAACATATCCGTGCAGCTTGCCGTTGGCCTGATGAATGCGGGCCAGATACGCCTGCGTCAGCTCGAGCGCGCTCCATTTCTTCGCGGCCAGTCCGGCAGATAATTCAGTCAGTGTTGAGAAAGCGATGTCAGCGTTCACGTTCAGGTCCTCGTAATGGTTCCGATGCGGGGCAAGGCATCTCCATCCGCGCAACTATGCACTGAATGGGAGCATAACCTTGATCAGCACTGCGCCTGGATTGGGCAGCTCGATTCTGAGCAAGCAAAATGCGCGCCAGCATAATTACAGCCAAAAGGTTTCAGACACGGAACTTCCCTGAAAACACAGCGTGATGATCAACATTCGACAATGCGAATCAAGCAAATGCGTTATCAGGGATATCCCTGAGTTATCTCCAGGTCGGGGAATTAGAGGGCCAATCGACGGACTTTTCAGCCCCCAAAGATTTTTCATCCCTGCTACGATATGGGCGGTTTACTTTGCCACTAGCGTGTCGCTCTGAGCCTGGATTTCATATCCAGCACATCTTTTCTTATCCAGATTCGGAATAAGGAAATCGGATTTCTTCACGCAATACCGGCTGTCGAGTTAGTAGCAGTGCAGCGGGCCAAAAAACAATACGAAAGTCAGAAAAATGGCTCAGATTGAGTTTCTATCGTGTATCACTGAAACTTCAACGAGCTTAAAACCGGGTGAGCTAACACTCACGAGAATAGAAAGGACCAAAGGAAAACTGCGTCATGCGTAAATTCGTTTTGCTTTTTGCTCTGGCAATACTCTGGCTTTTATGGTCCGGTGTCTATTCTCCGTTAATGATTTTTCTGGGACTGTGCTCTTGTCTGCTAACCGTGTGGTTAGTCGGGCGACTTGAAACCATTGATCACGAGTCAGTCCCCAGTCACCTGGGCTTGGGCGTCATCACTTACTGGGCATGGCTTCTCAAGGAAATCGTTGTCTCAAGCATTCAGGTCAGTCGCATCATTCTCTCTCCTTCCATGCCGATTAGTCCTGGCATCGTCAAAGTGAAATCAAAAAGTCGAGGATCCGTAGGATGGGTCCTGTTTGGCAATTCGATCACTTTGACGCCGGGAACCGTCACGATCGACATTGACGAGAAGGGAGAACTGACTGTACACGGCATCACCCAGGACACCGCTGAAGGCGTCCTGACTGGCGACATGAATGACCGCGTAGCCAACCTCCAAGCAAGGGGAGATCGTTAATGTTGACAGCTGCTGGACTTGCCGTTCTGGTCAGCATGGCCCTGGCCATCTTGCGAGGCATTCTCGGGCCCGGCGTTTATGACCGGGTACTTGCCATGAACATGTTTGGCACCAAGACAGTGCTTCTTATTTCCATTGTTGCACTTCTGTATGGCAGACCCGATTTTCTGGATCTGGCACTTGCATATGCGCTGATTAACTTTATCGGCGTGCTGGCAGTTCTCCAGTTTGTACAAAACAGGGATGCGCGCCGCGCGAACAAGGAGCGCAGGCAACGAAAGGGAGTTTCCTCATGATTCTGGGCCTGATTTCAGATGCAATGCTCGCCACCGGTGCTGCTTTTGTCGTGATTGGTGCATTTGGTGTGATCAGGATGCCTGATCTGTACACACGGATGCATGCGTCGAGCGTGACAGAGACACTTGGAATGCTGCTGGTGATGGTGGGACTCCTGCTCACCCAGGGCTGGTCACTGGCTACGTTCAAACTGTTCGCAATCGCCGTATTCCTGTTGTTTACTGCACCGGTTGCCTCCTACGCGATGGCCAATGCTGCACTGATAAGCGGGGTCAAGCCCAAGCTCGCTCACGAGAACGATCAGGAGACCCTCCCATGATGACATTCTTTGGATTCTTCACATTGACAATGGTTGCAGTCGTGGCGGTAGCGACCGTCGTGTCAAGCAATCTGTTTGTTGCGAGCATGTGGTTCGGCATTTTCAGCTTGCTGATGGCCTCCAACTTTTTCATTCTGGATGCGGCGGATGTTGCGCTGACTGAAGCAGCCGTGGGCGCCGGTGTTTCAACCGTACTTTTCATGGGTGCACTCTCCCTGACCGCTGACAAGGAAAGCATCAGGCAAGGGCGTCGCTTGTTACCAATTGTGGTCGTTGCGGTCGTAGGCCTGGTTTTGTTGATCGCAACGCTGGAACAACCCCGCCTGGGCGATCCGCTGGCACCGGTTCATCAGCACGTCGCGCCTTGGTACATAGAAAAGACCCCTGAGTACATCAACATCCCGAACATTGTGACTGCCATTCTTGCCTCATTCCGAGGCTATGACACGATGGGTGAAGTCCTCGTCATTTTCACAGCCGGCATTGGCGTACTGTCTGTTCTAAGCTTCAAGCCAAAAAAACGCGCATCCATTTCAAGCGAGGAACTCGGACAAGCGATACGCGGTTTGCAACACCACGCCGTTCTGCGCGTGGTCGGAAAACTGCTGATCCCTGTGCTTTTACTGTTCGGACTGCTGGTGCAGTTCCACGGCAAATATAGCCCTGGAGGCGGATTCTCCGCCGGTGCCTTGTTTGCAGCTGCAATCATGCTTTACGGCATCCTTGAAGGCGCGGACCGTTCTGCCAAGGCCATGCCGCAAAAGGTCATGATCAACCTTGCTGCGCTAGGTTGCACCATATATACCGGAGTTGGCGTCGCCTGCATGCTGCTAGGTCACCATTTCCTGGATTACAACGCACTCTGGACTGATCCGCAGATCGCCCAGTATTACGGAATCCTGATGGTGGAATTCGGAGTCGGTCTGACGGTAACGGCTGTTTTGATCATGATCTTCAACGCGATCGCCAACCGGGCGACATACTGAGGGTAGCTGGATGAATCTGCTCGGTCTCTATAACTACTGGATTTACATTTTTCTTCTGGTTGTTGGTCTTTACGCTGTGTTCGTCAAAGGCAATTATGTGAAACGCATGATTGGCTTGGGGATTTTTCAGTCAGCGGTCTTCTTGTTGTTTATCAGCATGGACAAGGTGGAAGGCGGTACTGGACCTATTTTTCGGGGCGTACCGACTGAAGGGCAGTTATTCGCGAATCCCTTGCCACAAGTTCTGATCCTGACGGCGATTGTCGTGGGTATCGCGGTGACTTCGCTCGGACTTGCGATCGCAATCCGGATTCGAGAGGAATACGGATCAGTCGAAGAGGCAGATACCCGTCGTATGGATGATCAATCATGATGACACTGTACGATCAACTCCCCGTCCTTGTTGTTGTCCTGCCGCTCTTTCTCGCCCCACTGGTGGCAACTTTGCCGAGTCGTGGCAAATTACCGTGGCTGGTTGCAACCATTACAACCGCGCTGACCTTTGCAATTTCGATCAGTCTTGTCACCCAGGTTCTTGAAACAGGCAGCCTCACGTACCTGCTTGGAAACTGGCCCATCCCATTCGGAATTGGCTTGTACATAGGGCCCTTCTCCGCAATGATGGCACTCATCATCAGCGGTGCATCGCTCGCTGGCCTGATTGTTTCGGCCAGTGCCATGGACAACGAAGTGCCAGCAGAGCATCAGTCACTGCTTTACTCATGCTGGCTGCTTGCCATGTCTGGCCTGATCGGCATCGTGATCACAGGCGATGCTTTTAACGTCTTTGTATTCATGGAAATCTCGTCGCTGGCATCCTATGTCATGGTCGCCAATGGTCCTACTCGCCAGGGCCTGACAGCAAGCTTCAAGTATCTGGTCACAGGTACGATGGGCGCCACGTTCTATCTGATTGGCGTCGGCTATCTCTACATGATGACTGGCACTCTGAACATGGCGGACATGGCCGTCAGACTTGAAGACGTCTCGGACACGTTACCTGTGATCGTCGCCGGAGGTTTTCTGATTCTTGGTCTGGCCATGAAGGCGGCCCTGTTTCCCATGCACGCATGGATGCCCAATGCATACCAGTTCGCTCCATCCGCTGTGGCCGTATTCTTTGCTGCGTGCTCAACCAAGGTAGCGCTTTACGTCATGTTGCGCTTTCAATTCCAGATACTGACCCCGAATCTGGGCAACCATCTGGAGCTACTGAACGCGCTGATCATGACGCTCAGCGTAATTGGCTTCATCGCAGGCTCACTGATTGCTATTTTCTCAGATAACCTCAAGCGGCTCCTCGGTTACTCCTCAGTCGCCCAACTCGGTTACATCGTTCTCGCCATCAGCCTCGGGACAAGCGCTGGGATCAGTGCTGCCATCATTCACACCTTTAACCACGCGATCATGAAAGCAGCACTTTTTGCGGCGGTTGCGGCCATGGTACTTAGATTTGGCTCATCAAAAATCGAGGACCTCGCTGGCGTCGGCAAGCAAATGCCACTGACAATGCTAGGATTTGCACTTGCCGGACTCTCCCTCATTGGCGTCCCACTCACAGCCGGGTTTATCAGCAAGTGGTATTTGATACAGGCTGTACTTGAGAGTGGCACACTCGGAATTCTCCTGACTCTTCTCATTCTGACCAGTTCGCTTATGGCAGTCATTTACATATGGAAAGTCATTGAGATTGCATACTTCCAACCAGCCAGGCAAGAACTGCCACCAGGTCGCCGGGAGGCTCCCGCACCCGTTCTGATCGTCCTTTGGGCATTGGTTCTGGCCAATTTCTGGTTTGGTATTGATCCGGAGCTTGTACTCTCACTCGCTCGTTCAGAGGCCGTCAATCTGATGGGGGTGGGCAAGTGACAAATCAGTTTCTCCTTTTGGTAGCAATTGCCATTCCGCTAATTGGCGCGGTTGTCACTGCACTAAGCGGTCATAATCGGAACTTGCGCGACTCTCTCATGGTCGGCGGTGCAACGTTGGGCTTCATCGCAGTATTAAGCCTGCTTCCTTCGGTCCTTGATGGCAGCGTCCTAGCGGTAAACCTCGTCACAATGATGCCAGGGCTGTCAATTGCATTTGCGATTGAACCACTCGGCATGGTGTTCGCACTTGTCGCGTCTGGACTCTGGATCCTGACGTCCGTCTATGCGATCGGCTATATGAGAGGTGCCCAAGAAAAGCACCAGACTCGATTCTTCGCATGTTTCTCGATAGCGATATTTGCTGCACTTGGTATTGCATTTGCAGAGAATATGCTCACGCTCTTTATTTTTTACGAAGTTCTATCGGTGTCGACCTATCCGCTGGTAGCCCACAAAGGTAACGAAGAAGCGAAACGTGGCGCCAGAATCTACCTTGGACTCCTGATCGGCACATCTATCGGACTCATGCTGCCCGCCATGCTGGTCACCTGGCATCTGACAGGTACGCTTGATTTCCAGTCGGGTGGCATCCTTCAGGACAATGTGAGTCGTGGGGTCGGAGCTGTCTTGCTACTGCTTTACATGTTCGGAATCGGCAAAGCGGCTCTGATGCCATTTCATCGCTGGCTACCATCTGCTATGGTCGCTCCGACACCAGTCAGTGCCCTTCTGCATGCCGTGGCTGTGGTCAAAGCGGGTGTTTTCACCGTTCTCAAAGTCAGCATCTATCTGTTCGGACTGGACTATCTGGAGAGTCTCTGGAGTAGCGACCTGATCATGTGGGTCGCTGCATTCACGCTGCTGGCTGCATCGATCGTCGCTTTGCAAAAGACAAACCTGAAAGCCCGTCTTGCATACTCTACAGTCAGCCAATTGTCCTACATCACTCTCGGTGCAATGCTTGCCAGCGAGTTGTCTATTGTCGGCGGTGGATTGCATATCGTGATGCATGCTTTCGGAAAAATCACTCTCTTCTTCTGCGCTGGTGCGATTTATGTTGCAGCTCACAAGACTGAAATACACGAAATGGATGGTCTGGCAAGAAAAATGCCAATCACAATGGGGGCCTTCCTGCTAGGTGCACTGTCAGTCATCGGAGCACCACCGCTAGGCGGATTCTGGAGCAAATGGAACCTGATGCTTGGCGCTGCCGATGCACAACACAGCATCATGATCGCAGTGTTTTTGATCAGTACGCTACTGAACATTGCCTACCTGCTCCCTCCAGTCATTCGGGCATTCCTGCTCAAACCGGCCGATGGCGCGCAGAGTAAGCCTGGAATCGAAGAGGCGCCGCTGTTCTGCCTGGTCCCCCTTACATTGACCGCAATCGGGACATTTGTTCTCTTTTTTGTAGCAGACCCAATCCGCGGCTTTATCGGCACAATTTTCGGGAGCGTAATGTGATCGCATCTGGAACAATCTCGCAGAAATTTCCTTTTCTTTCACCAGACGTGACCGCCGAACGTGGAGCCGGACTATGAAAGTGAACAAATTAGGACAACTGCTTGAGTGGATGGTCAACAACTCGAAGACGCTCAGTCGGGTCATGCTGGTCATCATGGCAGGCTTGGTGATCACCAATTTCATCTTTCCGGCTGGTTATGATCGCTTCTTCTGGGAGTCCTTACCCGCAGCAGGAGCCATCTATGGAATTTTCTCCTGCTTCGTGATCGTTGTTGTTTCCAAGTTTCTGGGATACAAGTTTTTATATCGCAAGGAAGACTATTACGATAATGAGTCACGCCCAAACGAATTGATTGGCAACCCAGCGGACAGGGAGAATCGTAATGACTGAAACGATGACGCTTTCTTCAGGCATGTGGTTGCATCCGTCTCTTGTCATGATTTTTGGAGCACTCCTGACGCCTCTCATTCGCGGGAATGCCCAGAAGTTTTTCAGAGTCGCCCTGGCGTTACTCGTCATCTATATTGCCTTTTCCATAGAGCACGGCATCTACGGTCAATTCAACGTTGCCGGTATGGACATCGTTACTGGCCGAGCAGATAAACTCAGTCTCGCCTTCGTCTATGTCTTCAGTCTGATCACACTGATCGCTACGATCTATTCGCTTCACGTCAAGGACAACATTCAGCACGTCACGAGCATGATCTACGCGGCCGCTGCAATCGGCGTGGCCCTGGCGGGCGATCTCATGACACTGTACGTGTTCTGGGAAATGATGATGCTGGCATCGGTCTGGCTGATCTGGCGTCGCGCGACTCCAACCGCCTACACATCAGGCTACCGATACATTCTTGTACACGCGGTCAGCGGGGTGCTCTTGCTGGCTGGAATCGTGATCATGTACGGCGAAACAGGATCAATCGCCTTCGAACAGATGCAGACCCAGAATCTTGCGTTCTATCTCATTCTGATCGGATTCCTGATTAACGCGGCAGTTCCTCCTTTTGGAGCCTGGCTACCGGACGCTTACCCAGAAGCTACAATAACTGGTGCAATTTTCTTGAGTGCCCTGACCACCAAGACCGCTGTTTATACATTGATCAGGGGGTTCCCAGGCACTGATTTCTTGATTTGGATGGGAGTCATCATGGCTCTCTGGGGGGTGGTTTACGCGGTTCTGGCAAACGACATCCGTCGCCTGCTTGCTTATCACATCATCAGCCAGGTCGGATATATGGTTGCAGGCGTAGGGATGGGAACCGCAATCGCCTTGAATGGCGCTACGGCGCACGCATTTACTCACATTCTGTACAAATCCGTGTTGTTCATGGGTGCCGGTGCCGTTCTGCATATGACAGGCAAATCAAAACTTACCGAACTGGGTGGCATTTACAAGTACATGCCATTGACATTTGTTCTGTATATGGTCGGGGCCTTTTCCATTTCAGCGTTCCCGCTGTTTAGTGGATTCGTCAGTAAAACCATGGTTGTGGAAGCAGCGGCAGTGGATCACCGCGCCTGGGTCTGGCTATTGCTGTCAATGGCCTCTGCCGGTACGTTCCTGCACACTGGTCTCAAACTGCCTTACTTTACATTTCTTGGTAAAGACTCTGGGCTCAAACCAAAGGAAGCTCCTTGGAACATGTTGCTTGCCATGGGTATTGCTGCCTTTTTCTGCATCTTTATCGGTGTGTATCCAGCATGGCTCTATAGCTTCATGCCCGCACCGGTAAACTACAACGCCTACTCTGCAGGACACTTGTTCTGGGAAATCCAGTTGCTTCTCTTCACAGGACTTGGGTTTTTCCTGATGATCAAACAACTGGGTGGGGAGCGCAAGCTGAGTGTCGATACTGACTGGATTTACCGCAAGGCTGGACCTGGACTGGTTTACAAAGTGGCTGACCATGTTCGCCAGACCTGGCGCAGCTTCATCGGTGCTTCACTGGGAATGATTGGTGCCATCATCCGGTCTTTGCGCGGAGACTTTGGTCGTGGCGGTGTTCTGGGTGACACCTGGAGCATCGGTGCAACGACTATATGGATTGCACTTTTCCTGGGGCTGTTTGGTGCGTTTGTAGTTTTCTTCTAGTTAGCTCCTCGTAGCCAGTTGTCCTCACTTGAACGCTTTCATCACGAGCATTCAAGTGGGGCAATGCCGGGCATAGCCACCGCTCAAGGCATACCTTACCGATTGATACGTGGCGGCATCCGGCAATTTTTTGTGCTGACACGCTGAATCTGGTCCACCTGGCTTATATGGATACCAGCAGCAAGATCAGATCACGCGGTAGTTGTTTGATCGTATCGACCAGACACCAAGCTCTCCCCTCCTCACCACGCCCCCATCTCCTTGATCCCCAAAACGCGGCATCAGGCATTTCCACGCATGGCAGAGCGTGGACATTGCGGCTATTGCATTTCTCGTGGCAACTCTATTCTGGTGGACCTTTTTCCTGATCCAGAAATACCCATGACCCAGAACGACCCTA
>Ga0172382_10014084_pt1 | contig 10224 bp, 5 predicted proteins | sample Leawel138RmetaG_FD_122245 | JGI IMG/M metagenome (GOLD analysis project Ga0172382, IMG submission 122245) | Leachate microbial communities from a municipal landfill in Southern Ontario, Canada - Leachate well 138R metaG | ecosystem: Engineered > Solid waste > Landfill > Unclassified | place...
ATTGACGTTTCCTTCATTGCCGCCGCTGCGGGCCCTTCAGCGCAGCCCTCAGTAACTGAGTCTGCAACGCTTCCCCTTCGGTGTCCATGGGCACCGGCGCGCCGGCCAGTTTCTCCTTCAGGACCCGCTCTATCGTGGCGAACAGTGATGCCTCCTCCACTAGGGCCTCCGCCGGCATCCCCAGCAATTGTCCCAGTTCCCGCAGGCCGGATGACTCCAAGGCCGACTGCCGGTGGATGTCCTCGTCGGACGCCTTCCTTCTGTTGCCCTCGGCCTTCGCGATCGATTCGTGGGACGACCGCGCCGGTTTGGGCGCGCGCGCCGTCTCGTGGTCTTGCGCCAGTGCGCCCTCGGAGATCAGGCTGTAATCCGCCATGGAAAGCAGTGGCATCAGATGGTTCAGGTGGATCGCCGGAACATCGAAGTCCGGCACGTAAAAGGTGTTGATCCAAACCCCGCGCTGGATCTCGCCACGTTGCGTCTGGATCGTGGCCACGAGCAGGGCCTGCCCATCCCGCTGCGCCTTCACGGTCATGGGATCCAGAAAGGCGTCTTTCTGCAAGGTCGTGCGGTTTTCCTGCACCGGTTGCAGGGCACCCGGCTGGTACCCGCCCGGCACGCCACGCCAGACCTCGCCCGTGAGCTGCCGCGCAAGATCCAGGGTGTCCGGGTCCTCCAGACCGAGAAACAGCTTGGTCCGGGTCGCGGCCCCGGCGATGGCATCGGCCACGGTCTTGAGCTTGTCCTGCATGTGCTTGTGACTCTGCGCTCCCGGCGCCATGCAGAATCCCAATGACCGCGCCTCCTGAAAGATCACGTCCTCTCCGGGCACCATGTAGGCGGGCTTTTCATCCTCGATGATGTAGTAGGGATGGTCCGCCCTGGTGATGCGCGGTTCGGGATACTCGCCCACCCGGCGCTCGGTCTTGCTCCCGAGAATACGCGCCATCATGCCCTTGAGGTTGGCGATGACGATGCGCCCCAGGCTTTCCGCGCCCTTTTCGGACTTGCCCAGGGCCGGCAGGATGACCACCACGATGCGCCGGTGCACGGCCACGTCCAGCCAGTCCACTTCCGGATAGGGGGTCGCGGAGATATAGCCGTACTGGTCGGCGAGCAGACCCAGGCTGTTCACCAGTTGCTGGGCCACATAGCTGTGCTGTTCGCCACGGGAGGCCATCTGCAATTGCTGTTGGCGGGCCGTTTCCGGATCCACGGCATCGCCCGACCCCTTGGCCGGTGCCTGGGGATCGAAGCCGCCGGGCAAGGTGCTGAGGTAGGTCAGCACCCCGCCCATCAGGTCCGGGGGCATGCGCGCGTCGCGGGCCAGCTGTTCGAGGGTGGTCAGGTCCAGGTACTTGCGCACCACCTTGGGCGACAGGGGCTCGATGCCCTCCTCCCGCCGCCACACCAAGGGCGGCATGATGGCGCGGATGAAACTCTCGCAGCGCCCGATCCAGTAGGGATCGGACGCCTCGTTCTGGTCCTGCAGGGCCATCATCATCTCGGTCAGCGAGGAGGAGTCCCACAGCGCCATGGCGTTATCGGTGTTGGACATCCGCCGCCGGGGCGTTTTCTCGAACACGTCCTTGCCGCCGGTGGCATAGGAGACCAGCAGGAGGTCATCCTCACGGCCGAAGCGGCGGACGATGGCGTAGTCCTTCTCCCAGGTGGTCAGTTCTCCCTTGCCGTCGATGTTCGTCGCGGCCGAACCCTGCATCAGGGCATTGAAGAGCATGCCATGGAACAACTGCGTCTTGCCCGCGCCGGAGACCCCCACGGGATAGAGATGCGCGCGCAGATCGGGAGCCGTCAGCCACACCCCGCCGGATCCGTCCCGCGCCTGGCCGATATAGTAGATGCCCGCGGCCTCTTTCGGGTGGCCATAGGGGCCCAGATCCTTGGGATCTAGGCAGTGGGCGAAGAATGGGGCCCGTAGCGGCCAGCCGGCGCGATGGACGTGAAACCGGGCGAGCAGAAAGAACAGCGCGCCGACCGGGAAGATCAGATCCGCCCAGCCATCGCCGATGGGGCTGGCACAGGCCACTGCCAGCATCAGCAGGATCAGGCTGCCGCCGTGATGGACGAGAAAATCGCGGAACCGGTCCCCGTTGCGGCGGATATCTACGGCGACCTGGCGCGTCTCCAGATGCGGGGCGGTGCTCACTCGCGCACCTCCTGCAAGGCCATCCGCAACCCATGGACGGCATCATCGACCTGCGGGTCCAGCAAGGGCACCCCCGCCGCGCATTCCGCGCGGTAATGCGCGAGGATGCCGGCGCCTTCCACATGGCAGCGATGGCCCCGGCCCAGGCTGTTGACGGCATACCACAGGGGTCGGTCCACCGCCTTGAGCCAGAGCAGGTGCGCCGACGGCAGCAGAGCGCGCTCCCCCGCCGCATCGAACAAGGCCAGAAACTGGCAACGGGCGAACCGATGCCGGACCACCAGGCTATCCCAGACCTGTCGCTCCGCCGAAGTTGGCGTCCATGCCACCGCCTGCATCCGGACGACACCGCGCAGATCGGCATGGTCATAGGCCAGATTCGCCAGGTCGATCAGCCGTTGATGAGTCGTTTCGTCGTCGCTGCAGGCCTGCGGCAAGAGAGCCGCGACCAGGGCCAGCACCGCCACAGGCAACAGGGCGAGATCCGTGGGCCCGAGTTGTGCGGTCAGCGCACGCTCCACCGCCCCGACATCAATGTGCAGTGTTGCGTCGGGATGATCCGCGTCCGGTTCCCAGTAGGCGGCCTGGTGGGCACGGGCAAAATCCCAGGGGCGCTGCGCCAGGGCCCAGGGTCCGGCATGCGGATCCTGCAGATGGATATTGTGATTCCAGATCCTGCCCCAGGGGAAGCGCTCCTTGACCGTTTCCACCAGGGACTCGGGGGTATGCACCCGGGTCCTTTGATAACGGGACCAAAAGAGCCAGATCGCCAGGACGCCCAATGGAACGGCCAGCGCCGGGCCGAGTACCGTGCCGACGCGATGGTTGACCTCAGTAATGGTCGCCCAGTGTACGCGGGACAATAGCTCTTCGCGCTGTACGAGGACCAGATGCTGCTGCAGCGCGACGAAGCGGCCCGGCAGGACGCCGCGGATGACCCAGATCTCGCCCCGCTTCACCCAGTCCCACCAGGTGACCAGGGCCGTATGGCCGACCAGCCAGACCGCCAGGGCCAGGATGCCCAGCGCCACGACGATAAAGACCACCTCCCCTCCCGAACCCGTGGTGTCGGCGTTCGGGTCATTCGTGGACATGAGGGCCTGCCTCGGTCCGGTCCTCTGGAGTCGGCGCGAGCTCGCCGCCCTGGTCCGGGACTCCGGCTTTTTCTGCCATCGGTTGCCGCCGGACCCGGGACAGGAGCCAGCCCCCCAGCAACGGCAGGGCACAGTGTTCCAGGCAATCGATCTGATACAGGCTGTAGAGGCTGAGAGCGAGCACCGCGGGCAACAGGACCAGCGCGAGGGGATGCACCGCGCCCCAGAGGAGCAAGGCGGCGCCCGCCACGGCCAGCAGCATCAGCTGACGGCGCGACCGCCGCAAGCGATCCTCCAGATCCCGTTCGCTCAGGCCTTGCCGCGCCACCACCCAGGCGAAGCGATCCCGGGCGCGTTGGGCATGCTCCCGCCGACGCAGCAACGCCCGGGTTTCCCCGATGCACAGATGGTTCATGGGCGGCACCGCCACCCGGGCGGCACGGCTTGTCCCCCGGATGATCCACCATACTGGCAGCACCCCGGACACGACGCCCGCGACCGTCCCCGCACCTTTCCAGAAGCCCGTTTTCATCGCGGCCGCCGGGGAGAGGTGGCGGCCGGCTCCGCCTCGGACTCCGGGGTGGTCTCCGGAATCGGAGTAATCGCGTTTTCACCGGACGGCTGCACTCGTACGGCGGGGACGGCCTCTTCGGGAACGGGAGACTGGACGGGATCCGCCGCCGGCTCGGGCTGTGTCAGCCGCTCGATCTGTTGCAGACGGTCGAACAATTGCCGTTTGAGGTCATAGGCATTGTTGTGCCGGGGTTCCGGGATCAGCAAGGCGCCAGCCACGACCAGGCCGGTGGCCAGCCAGGGCAACAACGCCGGCGGCAGGGCCTCGCAGCCGCTGACCTCCAGATGGTCGGGTCCTTCCCGATAGCTGGGCTGCCGCAGATCAAAACCGTGCAGCAGACTGGCCAGGGTGCCTTCGTCCGGCGTCTGCGCAGCCAGTCGCCGCAAGGCCCCCACGCTGCTTTCCAGCATCCGCCAGGACAGTTCCAGGAGCAGGCCGGCGACCGCACCGAGTTCGTCCGGGATCAGGGAGGACGGCAGGGCATCCCCTCTCAAGGCATCCGGCGGGGTGGTATACACCCGCGCCATCCCCATCGCCAGACGGGCCACCTGTCGGTTCATGTCCATCAGGAGTGCCTCATGGCAAAGGGCTGCTGAACACGGCGGCCATGCGCAGGGCGAGGTCGGCGAACCGCGCGGCCATGTCCACGCTCATGGCCGCCGCCCGCGCGCATGGACCGGAGGATGCGCGGGTGCAGGCCGTGTTTCGCGCGCCTCCGCCATGCCCCGCTCCGCTCGGGGTTCCTCCGCCGTCCGCAAGGACACCCGGGTTCCCGCCGGAACGAGGGTGGATCCCGTATCGTCGCCCTCGGGATCGCCAAAGCGGATGCGCACGGGATTGTGCAGGCCCACCCGGTCACCCGGGAACTCGACGGAATGCACGGTCATCCAGTGATTCCCTTCCCGGATCCGGTCACCGGGCTGCAGGTGCTCGACGGGGATTTCCCTGGAATCGCCCAGTTCCCGCTTCAGGCCACGATCCGCCACCTGCAGGATGCCCTCGGGGTTGGGCATGACCGTGACGGTGTGGCCGATCAGGTTCCGCATGTTCGCCTGGTGGCGGGCATCCGGCTCGCGGCCGGAGACCAGCAGGGGTTGTCCTGCGCTCTGGATTTCCAGCACGTTCGTGTCGTGGATGTGGGTCAGCCTGCCGGTGATCTCCCCTACACCTTTCTGTTCCAGGTTTCTGTACGGCATCAGGCCAAAGGGAATTGCGGGGGATGCAAAAATGTCCTTCGCGGGCGTGACACCCAGTTCCGGGTTATGGATGCTCAATACCCGGCCATCGCGGCTGATGGACACTTCAATGGGTTTCCCCAGGGACTTGCGCAAATAATCGTCCCCCAGGGAATCCGCCAGGAACTGCTTGCCGATCTCGACGCTGACCGAACCGAATTCCCGGGTATCCAGCAGCACGGCGGTCTTCTCGTAATCCCGCAATACCCCGGAAATGCGCTGGCGGGGATGCGCCTGAATTTCCAGGATCGGCTGGTCCGGATCGATGGGTTCCTGACGCACATGGTCCGCCAGATCGGTACGATGGGTGAGGATGACCTTGTGATAGATCTGCTTGTTCGCTTCCGAATGCGGCCGCAGAAGGACCGGGTCGGTTACTCCGCGGGCGGTTTCGACCGCCATGAGCACCGCATGCTCGGCCCAGGCGCGAGAATCGTCCATACTCATGGTGCGCCGATAGGCATCGGTCCGCGGATCGATGGCGTCGAGATCCGGCCCAGGCATGACCGCGCCGAGGAGATGCTCCACCAAATGGTCCGGCAGCACCGTGGGCGCGATTTGGTCCACCCCGTCCATGCCGGGGGTGCTGTTGGACCACCGGTAGATGCCCCTCAGCCGTGTCGCTTCGCCGGGCTGGGCGGCGTCGAGCACCACGCCTTCCCGCTCTGTGCCGGTATCATCCAGATACCGCACGTAATCGCCGCGGGATACCGTCCGGTCTTTCTCTTCTCGCATCACCCTTGCCGGTGCAGGGGCTTCATAGCGCGGGTAATGACGGATGGGGGAATGATCCCCGTCATCGACGCCGCGGGATACTTCCGGCCAGGTGTATTCCTTCCCCATATACCGCTCCAGCGCCGTCATGAATCGGCCGGCATCCAGATCCTCCTCCAGAAAGACCATGTTCCCCTTCACGTAGGAATAGGGAGTGATCTCGGCCTCGATGCCCAGGGCTTTCAGATCCGACCGGGTTACTTCCAGCCAGCCATGACCGGCGTCGCTGTGGAAGGTGTAACGTTCCCCCGCATCCAGATCGACGGACAGGGACTGGCGTTCCGGCGCTGTCGGGGCCGGTTCCCGGAGACTGCCGGACAGTGTCTGCGTCTGTCCGGGCCGGGTTTTCTGCACCGCTTCGAGCTTTTGCGCGAATTCCGGCGTGATCAGATGATCCACCGCCGCCTGCGCGAGACGCGCCGTCTCGAAGAGCAGCTTCGGATCGCTCTCCACGGTGGCGCGCAGGCTCCAGCCCTTGAGATAGCTGGCCGTCTGCTCCGCATCCTCCGGCGCGATCGGCACATTGAGCCGTCGGGCCAGGAGCAGCATGCCGATCTCGGCCGTCAGCTCCTCGGCCGCATAGGCCTGATCCCGATCCATGCCCTTCTTCTGGTAAAAGGCCGACCGGTCCAGGGCGGGGCCGGTGCTGTGCACGGCTTCGTGCAGCAAGGTGGCATAGAAGGTGGAAGCATTGGGAAAACGCCCCTCCACGGGCAGATGGATCAGGCGCTCCGATGCGCGGAAGAAGGCGCGATTCCCCACCCCCCGCTCGATGCGCACGCCGGTTTCGGCGATCCGCTCTTCAAACAGCGCGCCGGCGCGTTCCGGGGACCAGGTGGCCGGTGGTTTGGCCGCCTCCAGGAGATGCTCCAGCCCATCCGTCTGAGCGATATTGAAAACGGCATAGGTGCGGGCGAAGAGCCGGGGCGGCGCCTCCTCGGTCGTGGATTCCTGCGGTGCGCCCGGTTCCGGCGCGTTCTCTTCCCCCTTGGGCCGCCACTCCTTCCAGACAATGATCGGCACCCCCTGCTCCCCGCCGCGGACCTGACCACCGTGCTCCTGGATCTGCTTGTAGGTCGCGAAGAGCGGCAGATCGTGGGCCATGCCCGCGAGGGTCAGGGTAAAGGCATTGCCGCCCTGGTACACGGCTTGCGTGAACGGGTTGTGCGGACGATCCGGCCAGGGTGGCGGGGTCCAGGGCTTGCGCCACGGCGGCAAATCCCCTTCCGCCCAGCGTTTCAGCAGCCAGGAGACGACCTTTTGATAGGATGGGTCCTTGGTGTCATGGGGTTTCTGCCGATCATCGCGCATTTGTGTCCTCCTTTCTCACCGGCGCCATGCATGCCCAGGGAGGGTTGCGATCGCCTGGGCACCTGTTTCCTGTTGTCTGTTTCATGCCGCATCCTCCGCGCGATATCCCAGCGTGCGCAGGGCGTTGAGCACCCAGTCCCGATTCCAGGTTTCCAGGACTTCCTTGACTAGGCGATCCGCGGCCACGCCTTCCACCTCGTCGGCGGAGTTCACCCGCAGTCCCTGCCGCGCGATCCGCTCCAGCAGATTTTTTGCCGATGCCCCGAAACGGGCGGCCGCCACGGATCGGGCCTCGCCCGGCGTCATATGGGCCTGCAACCGGTTCAGTACCGCCCGGTCTTCGGAGGTAGTCGAAAAGGCCCAGAGCCATTCCAGCGGCACCGGGTCCGAGCAAAACAGCCGATAGGGCCCCTCGCGCGTGTCGAACAGCGCCAGGATGGGCGAGCCATGCGGGCCGGGACCGGTCAGGCGCTTCAGCTCCTGCTCCTCCGCGGCCGTCAGGTGAAAACGCGCGGTCAGCGCGGAGGTGTCGTCCGGTGCCGAGAGGATGAAGCGCGTGGCCACGTGCTCGTCGATGAATTCCCCATCGAAATCCAGTACGGATTGACTGGACAGGGCCAGCCGCACGTTGAACTTGCCGCCCTCGCGCGCATCGCGATCCACGACCCGGCGTACCGCGCGGGCGCCGCCGGTGCGGTGGAACTCGTCGTAAATGATGAATTTCGGATCTTCCCATGTTTCCCGGATCCGTTCCTCGTGGAACTCCCGGTAGGCGTCCGGCGTTTGCGCGAGATCGTCGGGATGCACATACCAGCTCCCGGTCAACGCCCAGCGCGCCGTGAGATACAGGATGGAGGTGCGTTTTTCGGCGTCCGGCCCGGTGCCGGCGGTGACCTCCGCGAGATCCAGCACGGTCCCGCGCGCTGCACCGAGATTGAAGGCCGTTGGCGCGTTCAGAATCGGGTAATCGCGCGTGGCTTCCGTGAGGAAACGCGCCATGAGGTCGGCTGCGCCTTCGCGCATGCCCGCGAGCCCCGCCTCCTTGTAGAGCGCGTAGATCTCGTCGTCCCGCACCAGGCCGATCAGGTCCTGCAACAACGGCATGGCGTAGCGTTGCGCCGAGATCGCCAGATCGGAACGCCGCTGCTCCAGGGCCAGCCAGTCCACGATCGCCCACCAGCTCGGCCGGCGGGGTAATGCTGCGTGGGCGATGGCGTGCTGGACCATCCGGTCCACCTCCGCCATGCCCTCCCGCTCGGGTTCCCATTCCTTGGGCGTGCCCAGGCGGTTGTGATCGGAAAAGCGCCGGTAGGCCAGATCGACGAGCGGTCCCGCCATTTCATAGATCCCGGGAGCGGGATCCTTCTGTCCCATGGGCGTGCCCACCATCGCCAGCAGATCGAGCAGAAAGGCGCGGTGCAGGGGGAGCGGTTCCCGCGTCCCCAGCAGGGTGTCGAAGGGATTGATGGCATGGGCCTCGTCGTTGCGCAGGCGCTGGGACTGCACGAGATGGTCCCGGGGTCCCAGCAGTTCCCGAATCAGGGCGGCCAGCCCCATGCCGCCATATCCCACATCGAGAAAGGCGAATCGCGGCAGCCGCGCGCGGCCCGGTTCCAGCAGATGGGCCAACAGCAGCAACAGGGCGAGCAATACACTCTTGCCGGAGCGGGTCGCGGCGAAAATCGCGATATTGAAGTTTTTCTGCAGACTGGAACCGATGGCGATGGGCAGCGGCTGCCCCTGGGGACCGCGCAGCAGGCAGGGGCCTTCGCTCCATGGAGAGGCCTGCGAGGCGACCGGGAAGAAAGCGCAGGCATCCGACAGGTTGAGCAGATGGGTGCGCACCGGGCCCTGGGTCATCAGGCCGGGGATGGACGCAAGCCAGACCGGGAGGGGATCGCCGAATACATCTTCCACCATCACCCCGCCCCAAGAGCCGATCCGTTGCGCCAGACGCCGGGCCCGCTCGCCCGCTTCCTCCGGGGTTTTTCCCCAGGTGGAAAACATAATTTGCATGGAGCAGGCCGGATCACCGGCCTGGGAACGGGCCAGCACATCGCGACGCGCCGCATTGATCAGCCGGTTGGCGCCGTTGCTCCAGGTCAGGATCGCCGCGGCGAGGGTCTTGAGCCTGCCACCGCCGCTCCAGGGCGCGAGATGGAGGGTATACCGCATGGGGAGATCCGCAGGCAGATGATCATAGAGGTCCCGGAAATCCACCGGGTGCGATGGCCCCAGGATCATCACCAGCATGCGCACGTAATGCCCTCCCGCCTGGATGGTCTCGCCCTGGCCGACCCGGGCATAGGGCGGCAGGACTTGCGCCGCGACCTGGGGAATATGCGGACCGAAGGGATCGGCCATCAGGGGCGGATGCCCGGCGTCATAAATGGTCGCCAGCGCATCCCCCTGTTGCGGGTCGGCGCCGCAATCGGGATCCAGCATCTCCCGCCAGGCCAGCATGGCCTCGCTGGTGTTCAAGGGGACGATGCGCAGCCCCAGGCGCTGCGGTCCGACCCCGAGTGCCGCCAGCAGTGCCTCGCAGGCGGCGGCATGGGTGGGGATCAGACCGCCCAGGGCCAGTCCGGGCACCTGCCAGGGACCCCACGCGACTTGTGCTTTTGCAAGCTTCCGGTTCCGGGCCTGTTTTTCCAGTTGGGCGTCATGCGGCGTCAGAATGTTGGGGTCGGTCCAGAGGGCGAGATAGCCGCGCTCCGGCAGGAAATGCCCCTGGAAGCGATCCTTGGGTGGGCCGTCGGTGAAGCCCGCCGTGTCCATGCCGATCCGCCGCGCCTGGCGTTCCAGGCCGGAAAACTGCCGCTCCACGACCGGGTGCGCCCAGGCGGGATCCCGAGCCACCGTCCATTGCAAACGATGACCCGGGGTCAGAAAGAAAGCGGGCAACGCCCGATAGATACGCTCCATCCATTCGGAGCCCTCCCCCCGCGCGTACAGGCGGGTGAGCCCTTCTACCCGGAAGAGGCTGACCAGCGCCCCGTCACCGGTAGCAAAACTGGTGTCGTCCTGGACGGAATGCACCGCGAGGCGTTCCGCCAGGGTCGGCATGAG
>Ga0172382_10014085_pt1 | contig 10224 bp, 8 predicted proteins | sample Leawel138RmetaG_FD_122245 | JGI IMG/M metagenome (GOLD analysis project Ga0172382, IMG submission 122245) | Leachate microbial communities from a municipal landfill in Southern Ontario, Canada - Leachate well 138R metaG | ecosystem: Engineered > Solid waste > Landfill > Unclassified | place...
ACCCGTTGCGACGGGCGCTGTGATGGGGTGTAGCACTCCCGCATTGGGGTGTAGCGCGCCTGCGCTACGCCTTGGGAGATTGGCCGGAAACGCCGGTGTTACGGATCGCCCACTGTCGTCGCGCAGGCGCGCGACAACCCATGGTCGGGGTGCGCGACGCCTTGCGAGGTTGACCGGAAACGCTGGTGTTATGGGGGCGCCCGCTGTCGTCGAGCAGGCGCTCGACAACCCATTGTGTCGGGGTGTAGCGCGCCTGCGCTACGCCTTGCGAGATTGGCCGGAAACGCTGGTGTTACGGATCACCCGCTGTCGTCGCGCCGGCGCGCGACAACCCATGGTCGGGATGTAGCGCGCCTGCGCTACGCCTTGGGAGATTGGCCGGAAGCGCTGGTGTTACGGATCGCCCGCTGTCGTCGAGCAGGCGCTCGACAACCCATTGTGTCGGGGTGTAGCGCGCCTGCGCTACGCCTTGCGAGGTTGGCCGGAAACGCTGGTGTTACGGGTCGCTCGCTGTCGTCGCGCAGGCGCGCGACAACCCATAACCCGTTGCGACGGGCGCTGTGATGCGGTGTAGCACTCCCGCATTGGGGTGTAGCGCGCCTGCGCTACGCCTTGGGAGATTGGCCGGAAACGCCGGTGTTACGGATCGCCCGCTGTCGTCGCGCAGGTGCGCGACAACCCATGGTCGGGGTGTAGCGCGCCTGCGCTACGCCTTGCGAGGTTGGCCGGAAACGCTGGTGTTATGGGTCGCCCGCTGTCGTCGCGCAGGCGCTCGACAACCCATTGCCCTTTACACTCCCAGCCGCTTCACCAGCCGGGAAAAGTTGCCGCGATCCACGCCCAGCTCCTGCGCCGCGCGGCTCTGGTTGTTGTCTTGGCGTTCCAGCACCTGACGAATCAACTGCACCTGGAACTGTTCGGTGGCCTCACGCAAGGGTAAGCCTGCCATAGGGCTGGTCATCTGCGGGTCGACCGGCGTGGGAGCAGGGGAGGTGGACGTCACCGGCGGACCGCCCAGATCCAGCAGCTCGGCGGTGATGGTCAGCAAACGCCGGCTGCCATCCTGCCCCGCCTGCGCCTTGAGCACGGCGCGGCTGATCAGGTGTTCCAACTCACGCACATTGCCCGGCCAGGGATAGCCCAACAGCGCCTCCCGCGCGGCGGCGTCCAGCCGCAACCCGCGCAGGCCTATACGTCGGCGATTCTGCTCGAGAAAGTGCCCAGCCAGCAGCAACACATCCTTGTGTCGCTCGCGCAGGCTGGGTACGGCGATGGGATAGACACCCAGGCGGTGGTAGAGATCGGCGCGGAAGCGGCCCTCCGCCACCTCGCGGTGCAAGTCCCGGTTGCTCGCGGCGATGATGCGCACATCCACCTGATGATGGCTGTCACTGCCCAGACGCTGCACCTCGCCACTCTGCAGGGCGCGCAACAGCTTGGGCTGCACCGTCAGCGGCAACTCGCCGACCTCATCGAGAAACAGCGTACCGCCGTGAGCTAGCTCGAACTTGCCGACACGGCTCTGCACCGCACCAGAGAATGCGCCCCGGGTATGCCCGAACAGTTCGCTCTCCACCAGGTTTTCCGGCAGTGCCGCGCAGTTCAGATAGATCAGCGGCGCACGGGCGCGGTTGGACAGCGCATGCACGCGCCGCGCCACCAGCTCCTTGCCGACCCCGGTTTCACCGGTGATCAGCACCGCCAGGTCGGAACGCGCGACCATCTCTATTTCCTGCTGCAACTGAGCCATGGCCCGGCTACGGCCGATCAGCTCCTGCTGCCCGTCGGCCACCAGCGCCTGGGTCATCGCCTGGTGGTGCTCGGTGCGGCTCTGCAACTGACTGGTCAATTCGGTGATGCGGATCATCGCCTCGCTCAGCCGCGCCAGATAGCGCAGCTCGCCCGGGTCGATCTGATCGAAGGCGTTGGCATTGAGCGCATCCAGCGTCAGCACGCCCCAGGGCACACCATGCAGATACAGGGCGATACCGAGGCAGTCATGCACATGCAGATCGCCCTCCACCGCATGCAACAGGCCATCATAGGGATCGGGCAGCGGCGAATCAGCGGCAAAGCGTACCGGCTCGTGACTGAGCAGGATCTTCGCCAGTCGCGGGTGATCATCCACCACGAAATGCCGGCCCAGGGTGTCGGTACTCAACCCGTCCACCGCCAGCGGGATCAGCTCGGTGCCGCGCAGTTGCAACAAGGCGGCTGCGTCGCAGGGCAGCATCTGACGAATGGTCGCCAACAATTGCTGGAAGCGGTCGCCAGCAGCCATGTCGCGGGCCAGATCGGCAATCACGCCGAGCAGGGGATAGCTCTCGTTTGTTGTCATATCTACAATTGGATTGTTCTTTTTACATCAAGTGTCATGTTGTTATTTATACATAGACAGCGCTGAAGTCCAGCAATGACGCGATTTTTTGTCTCTGGCACGATACATGCTCCCGGTACTCGCCTTGATCTGAATCAATTTCCAACAAGCGAGAGACCATGCTATCCCAACAGAGTAAAGACATCATCGCCGCCACCCTGCCAGTCGTCCGCGAGCACGCCGCCACCATCACCGAGGTGTTCTATCCGCTGATGTTCGAGCGCTACCCGGCGGTCAAGGCCTATTTCAACGAGGCGCACCAGCGCCAGGGCACCCAGCCCCAGGCGCTGGCCAACGCCGTGGTCGCCTATGCGGCGAATCTGGATCGTCTGGAAGTGCTGGGCGATGCGGTGTCACTGATTGTGCAGAAGCACGTGTCGCTGAATATCCAGCCGGCGCATTATCCGATTGTCGGCGAATGCCTGCTGGCCGCCATCCGGGAAGTGCTCGGGGCTGCCGCCAGCGATGAGGTGCTGGCTGCCTGGGGCGAGGCCTATGGTCAACTGGCGGATATCCTTATCGCCGCCGAAGAGCAGCGCTACCAGCAGAACGAACAGAAGGCCGGAGGCTGGCGCGGCGAGCGTAGCTTCACCGTGCAGCGCAAGGAACAGGAAAGCGAGGTGATCACCTCCTTCTATCTGGTGCCCAGCGATGGTGGCCCGCTGGCGGAATTCATCCCCGGCCAGTTCACCTGCGTCGTGGTGGATATCGACGGCAGAAGCCTGCGCCGCAACTATTCACTGTCCGACCGCCCAGGGCTGGGCCACTATCGGATCAGCATCAAACGCGAGGCAGAAGGGGAGGTGTCCAACTTCCTGCATGACCGGGTCCAGGTCGGTGACGAACTGCGCCTGACCGCGCCGAGTGGCAACTTCGTGCTTAACCAGCAGCAACGGCCGCTGGTACTGTTGACCGGTGGTGTCGGCATCACCCCGGCCATCAGCATGCTGCAACCGGCACTGGAAAGCGGCCGTCAGGTGCACTTCCTGCATGGCGCGTTGAACAGCAGCACCCATGCCTTCCGCGCGCATGTCGATGCGTTGGCGCAGCAGCATGACAACCTGAAGGTCGGTTATATCTACAGTGAACCGCTGGAAGGTGACAGCGCCCACGAAACCGGCTTCTTCGATCAGCAAAAGCTCAGCGCCATGCTGCCCGACAGCTCGGACGTGGATGTCTACTTCCTGGGGCCCAAACCCTTCATGCAGAATTGCCAGAAGCTGTTGAACGAGCTGGGCATTCCAGCGGAAAACCAGCGCTACGAGTTCTTCGGGCCGCTGGAGGAGCTGTCCGCCTGAGCAGGGGGTAGCGCCCCTGCATTCGGGGTGTAGCGGCCCAGGCCATCGGCCCGGGCCAGAGCGGTTTCGTAGCGCCCCTGCACTCGGGGTGTAGCGCGCCTGCGCTACGCCTGGTGGGCTTGAAGGGAAACACTGGCGTGCTGGCAGTCCGCAGTCGTCGAGCAGGCGCTCGACAACCCAGGTGCGCGCGGGCATCGGGGTGTAGCGCCCCTGCGCTACGCCTGGTGGGCTTGAAGGGAAACACTGGCGTTGCTGGAGGGCCGTAGTCGTCGAGTCCGAACGCGGCCCGAGGCGCTCGACAACCCAGGTGCTCACGGGCATTCGGGGTGTAGCGCCCCTGCGCTACGCCTGGCGGACTTGAAGGGAAACGCTGGCGTTGCTGGAGGGCCGTAGTCGTCGAGTCCGAACGCGGCCCGAGGCGCTCGACAACCCGGGGCTGCGTCTTCGTGCGGGGCTCGACAACCCGAGGTTGCGAGGTTGTTTAGAACTTCATGCCCGGCAGGTTCAGTGAGGCGGTGTTGCCGCCGTCCACTGCCAGTGCCTGGCCGGTGACGTAGCTGGCATCGTCGCTGGCGAGGAAGGCGATGGCGCCGGCGATTTCCTCGGGGCGGCCGTAGCGGCGTAGTTCGCAGCGTGACCCCAGCTTGTCTTCCTTGTCGTTGGCCCGGGCATAGTCGAATACCCGCTGGGTCATGCCGGTCTCGATCAGGCCGGGGCACACGGCGTTGACGCGTATGTTCCACTGGCCGAGATCGCAGGCCGCGGTCATGGTGAAGTTGATTACCCCAGCCTTGGAAGCGCTGTAGGCGTTGCCCCCGGCACCGGAACGGATACCGGCGACCGAGGCGGTGTTGACTATCGCACCGCCGTTCTGTTCGCGCATCTGACGGGAGGCATATTTGGTGAACAGCATCACGCCGAACAGGTTGACCTGGATGATCTGTTGCCAGGTTTCCAGACTCTGGTCAGTGGCAATGCTGTAATCGCCACCGGCGATCCCGGCGTTGTTACACAGCACGTCCAGTCGGCCGAAGTGGCTTACGGTATCCGTCACGCATTGCTCGACGGCGGCTTCATCGCTCACATCCAGCTCCCGGTGCAGTACCTCGGTGCCGACCGGCAGCTCGCCGAGCGTCTGGGACAGCCCCTCTGCATTGCGGTCCACCAGCATCAGCCGGGCACCTTCGCTGGCCAGGCGTTTGGCAGTGGCACGACCGATACCGCTGCCAGCACCGGTGATCAGAACAATCCTGTTATCGAAGCGTTGCATTGCATTCTCCTGTGGTGGCTGCGACCGGCTCGGCAGCGCAGCTGCTGTTCTCTGTTAAAGCCAGGCTCAGTGACTGATGCTGGGGTCGTCGAATGGGGTGTCATCCCCGTTGCCAGCATCAATGCCCAGTTGGTCGGCCAGCTGGGCGGTATCTATCTGCCAGCTGTCGGCTATACCCCGCTCGAAGCGTACCGGTGACAGGGCGATGAAACCGTCCCGCAGGGCGCCCACGTCGGTCTCGCGACCGATGATGCGCTCGGTCTGGCGCTGGAAACCGAGCCAGTAATAGGGCACGGCGCGGGTATCCTCCCGGCGCTCGATCTTGACCCCACCGATGCTGCCCCGTTGCGGCCGACAGATGGCTACCCCGCGGACCTGTTCCGGCGTGCGGGCCGGGAAGTTGATGTTCATGGCGCAGTCTTCCGGCCAGCCGGTAGCCAGCAGCTGGCGTATCAGTGGTGCACCATACTGCCGGGCGGTTTCCCAGGGTACGGGACTGCTTGAATGGAAGGCCTGGCTCAGGGCAATCGAGGGCACGCCCAGCAGGGTGCCGGTCAGTGCGCCGCCGATGGTGCCGGAGTAGGCGACCGAATCGCTGATATTGGCACCCCGGTTGACGCCGGACAGGATCAGGTCCGGTTTGAACTTCAGCAGTTCGGCTACGCCGAGCAGGACGCAGTCGCTGGGTGTGCCGCTGACACTGAAGCGCCGCTCCTCGAATTCGTGAACCCGCAGCGGGTGGTGGATCGAGATGGACATGGACACGCCGCTCTGATCCAGATCCGGGGAGACGATCCACACCTCCTCGGCGATCTGCGCGGCAATTTCCTCCATGACCTTGAGACCAGGCCCGCGCCAGCCGTCATCGTTGGTGAGCAGAACGCGTTTTATGGGTTTGGACATGGAAATACCTTTTGACATTATCGGGTTGTCGAGCGCCTCGGGCCGCGATCGACCGGGTCGCGCTCGACTCGATGACATGAGTCGGTCGGCAGTACCGCAAGCGTAGCGCGGGGGCGCTACACTCCGGACAGGCGTGTCGACCGCGAAACCTTGGAATGTCGAGTTCCATCTCGACATGGTACTGGCCGGGCGCACCGCAGGCCGGGATGGAACTCGGCCTTCCAAAACCTCGGCCCCTTGGAATGTCGAGTTCCATCTCGACATGGTACTGGCCGGGCGCACCGCAGGCCGGGATGGAACCCGGCCTTCCAAAACCTCGGCCCCCCTTGGAATGTCGAGTTCCATCTCGACATGGTACTGGCCGGGCGCACCGCAGGCCGAGATGGAACCCGGCCTTCCAAAAACCTCGGCCCCTTGGAGTGTCGAGTTCCATCTCGACATGGTACTGGCCGGGAACTCCGCAGGCCGGGATGAACCCCGGCCTTCCAAAAACCTCGCCCCCTTGGAGTGTCGAGTTCCATCTCGACATGGTACTGGCCGGGAACTCCGCAGGCCGGGATGGAACCCGGCCCTCCAAAAACCTCGGCCCCCCTTGGAATGTCGAGTTCCATCTCGACATGGTACTGGCCGGGCGCACCGCAGGCCGAGATGAAACCCGGCCTTCCAAAAACCTCGGCCCCAAAGAGCCACGGGATTACCTTACTTACCCTGCGCAATTGCCCAGCCGGTATCAGCCAGCAGGCTGGCGCGTTTGCCGACTTCGAGCGCGTCGGCGTTACTGGCGTTGCCCTGCAATGCCCGGTGATAGACGCCCTGGACGATCGCCGCCAGGCGGAACAGGGAGAAGGCGAGGAAGAAGTTCCAGTTGGGGATTTCCGTACGTCCGGTGAACTCGCAGTACCAATCCAGCACCTGCTGTTCTTCCGGCACGTTGAAGTCCTTGAGGTTCAGCCCCTTGAGGCCGCGCATCCCTTCAAAACCGGTGTCCTGGTGATAGGGCAGGCAGCAGTAGGCCAGATCGGACAGCGGGTGGCCCAGGGTGGCCAGTTCCCAGTCGAGAATGGCGACCACTTCAGGACGCTCCGGGTGCAGGATCAGGTTACCGATACGGAAATCGCCGTGGGCGATAGTGGTGACATCATCCTGCGGCGCGTTCTCCGGCAGCCAGGCCATCAGCGCGTCCATGGAGGGCATATCGCCGGTACGGCTGGCCTCGAACTGGCTGCTCCAGCGCTTGATCTGGCGCGCAATGTAGCCCTCATGCCTGCCGTAGCTTTCCAGCCCGACCGCTTTCCAGTCGACATTGTGCAGCTTGGCCATGGTCTCGATCATCGAGCGATGGATCGGCATGCGCTGCTCGATGGCTACCTTCTCCAGCAGCGGATGGGAATGTACCCGGCCTTCGACGTGATCCATGATGTAGAACGGGGTGCCGATCACCTCGGGGTCTTCGCACAGCAGGCGCGCGGTGGGCACTGGCACGTCGGTATCGCCCAGGGCGCTGATCACCTGATACTCGCGCTCGACCATATGGGCGGACGGCAGCAGCTTGCCCGGCGGCTTCTTGCGCAGTACATAGCGTTTTTCGCCAATGCTCAGCAGAAAAGTCGGGTTGGACTGACCACCCTGGAACTGTTGAATGTTCATGCCGTGCTCAACGCCCGGAATGCGTCCTTTCAGGTAGGCGGCCAGTTTCGCTTCATCGAAACGGTGGGCCGACAGCACATCAATCAGGGTGGCTTCGCTCATGTAGAAGATCCCGTGGTATCTGGTTTTATGGTTGTGATCGAATAGTCGAAGCCTGCCACCGTGGCGGCAAATAAGCCAGCGGGGCAGGCGCGGTAGTGCTCAGGTAATGGTATCGCCGCCATCGGCAACGATGGTCTGGCCGGTCACATAGGCACCCGCCGACGAGGCCAGGAACAGCGCCACACCGGCGATATCCACCGGCTCGCCGACCCGGCGCAGGGGCAGGGACTGTTCGACGCGGGTCAGGCGGTCCGGATCATCCAGCAGCGCCTGGGCAAAATCGGTGCGGATCAGGCCAGGGGCGATGGAGTTGACGCGGATGTTCTGCGGGCCATATTCCAGCGCCAGGTTGCGTGCCAGTCCGGCTTCGGCAGCCTTGGACATGCCATACACGCCGATATTGGCGCTGGCGCGCAGGCCGGCGATGCTCGACAGCAGCACGATGGAGCCGCCACCCAGGCGGGTCATCTGCGGGATGACCATGTTGCACAGCCAGAAGGTGCCCTTGACGTTGGTCGCCATGATCTTGTCGAAGGCCTCGTCGCTGACCTCGGCGGTCGGGCCGTAGACCGGGTTGGTGGCGGCATTGCACACCAGGATATCGATCTTGCCCCAGGTGTTGATGGTGGTGTCGACCAGGTTCTGCAGCTGTGCCTTGTCACCTACGTGGCAAGGGATCGACAGCGCCTCGAAGTCCTGGGCCTGCAGCTCGCCGGCGACCTTTTCACAGGCATCGGCCTTGCGGCTCGAGATGACCACCCGGGCGCCGGCCCTGGCGAATTCTTCAGCGATGGAACGACCGATACCCTTGGTCGAACCAGTAATGACCGCGACCTTGCCGGTCAGATCAAAAAGCGTGCTCATGGGCAGCTCCTCACGAAGATGTATATGGATTGTTCAATCTTGGCTGCTCTTGCGGCCAGCATCGTGCTTACGCGCTCTAAGGAAGGCCGAGTTCCATCTCGGCCAGCGGCGTTGCATGTAGCTGCGCTGGTCGAGATGGAACTCGACCTTCCATGGTTCTCAGTCCCTGGGAGTGTCGAGTTCCACCTCGACACAGCACTGGCCAGAGACCGAGCTGGTCGAGATGGAACTCGACCTTCCATGGTTCTCAGTCCCTAGGAGTGTCGAGTTCCACCTCGACACAGCACTGGCCAGAGACTGCGCCGGTCGAGATGGAACTCGACGGGGACGCCATCGACCTTCCATGGTTCTCAGTCCCTTGGAGTGTCGAGTTCCACCTCGACACAACACTGGCCAGAGACTGAGCTGGTCGAGATGGAACTCGACGGGGGTCGCCATCGACCTTCCATGCATTCGCGTACCCCTATGCGCAATTACAGATACTGCCCCATCTCCAGCTTGGCAATGGCGTTCAGATGCACTTCGTCCGGACCATCGGCCAGGCGCAGGGTGCGGGCCTTGGCGTAGGAGGAGGCGAGGAAGCTGTCCTGGCAGACGCCCTTGGCGCCATGGATCTGGATGGCGCGGTCGATCACGTTGCACAGCATGGTCGGCGCCACTGCCTTGATCATGGCGATCTGCTGACGGGCGACCTTGTTACCGTACTTGTCCATGCTGCGCGCAGCATGCAGGGTCAGCAGGCGAGCCTGGTCGATTTCGCAACGTGAGCGGGCGATCATTTCCGGCACGCTGCCCAGCTTGTACATCGGCTTGCCGAAGGCAACGCGCTCGGCGGCACGGCGGCACATGGCTTCCAGCGCACGTTCGGCCTGCCCGATAGCACGCATGCAGTGGTGGATACGGCCCGGCCCGAGGCGACCCTGGGCGATCTCGAAGCCGCGGCCCTCACCCAGCAGGATGTTGGAGACCGGCACCCGCACGTTCTCATAACGGATCTCGGCATGGCCATGCGGGGCATGGTCGTAACCGAACACGTGCAGGTCACGGACCACGGTCACGCCGGGAGCGTCCAGCGGTACCAGGATCATGCTCTGCTGCAGGTGCTTGGGAGCATTCGGGTCGGTCTTGCCCATGACGATGGCGATCTTGCAATGCTCGTTCATGGCTCCGGAGGACCACCATTTGGTACCATTGATCACATACTCGTCACCGTCGCGGCGGATCTCGCACTCGATATTGGTGGCGTCGGAAGAGGCGACATCCGGCTCGGTCATGGAGAAGCAGGAGCGGATCTCACCGGCCAGCAGCGGTTTCAGCCACTTTTCCTTGTGCTCTTCGCTGCCGTAGCGCTCGATGGTTTCCATGTTGCCGGTGTCCGGCGCGTTGCAGTTGAACACCTCACCGGCGAAGGAGACGCGGCCCAGGATTTCACATAGGTGGGCGTATTCCTCGTTGCTCAGACCGGCGCCACGCTCCGACTCGGGCAGGAACAGGTTCCACAGGCCCTGGCTGCGGGCTTTCTGCTTCAATTCCTCGAGAATGGCCGGGTGGCCCCACTTGTTCTGCTGCACCTGCTCGTAGAACAGAGCCTCGTTGGGATAGATGTGCTCGTCCATGAAAGTTTCGAGCTGTTGTTTCAATTCCTGAATGCGCGGGCTGAGATCGAACATAATGGGTCCTTGCAGAGTCGGAGTAAATTGAACCACAGTGTATGTAGTTGGCTGAGGCTGACCTTATAGAGGGACAGGCACCTGGAAAAGCAT
>Ga0172382_10014086_pt1 | contig 10224 bp, 18 predicted proteins | sample Leawel138RmetaG_FD_122245 | JGI IMG/M metagenome (GOLD analysis project Ga0172382, IMG submission 122245) | Leachate microbial communities from a municipal landfill in Southern Ontario, Canada - Leachate well 138R metaG | ecosystem: Engineered > Solid waste > Landfill > Unclassified | place...
ACCATATTTAATGCTGAGTCTAAAGGTGTTATAGCCGATACTTTTATAGACGTGGTAGTTAGTGGCGACTGCTACAGAATCAGCTTCATAGGTTACAGGATACCGAGACAAAACAAACCCAAGTTTGGATTTATACATACCAAACGAATCTTTGGTATAGGTCTTCGTCCTGATCTCAGTACCATCATCATAACCGATAATGGCGTTCATCTCACCAAAGAGGGCTACGTTCTGTGCATATTTCAGAATGATGGAGTTCTTGTTCTTGACCTCGCTCAAGGGAATCTCAACCGAGATACCCGTGGAGTCAGAGTCGATTCCGATTTCTGACAGAGGCTTCTGAAACATGATCTTGGCTTGGGGCAGATCGTCGTTATCAGGGGACGAACGCAGCATCGTATAGATGGTCCGCACACCGGCATGGTCCGAAGTCACGGTAAAGTTGGGGGAGATAGCAAACGGGGCCTTGGAACCAAGCCCGAAGCCTCCTGTCTGCTCGCTGCTGAGAGTCTTCGTGGACTCACCATAGGTGCAGTAGATGTCCTCGATCATGTCATCATGGATACCCGGCCCTTGGTCAGTGACCCGGATCATGGAGCTACTCACAGTGACACGGATGGGGGTATCTTCTTTGCCTGCGGCAATGTGGGCATCCCATGCGTTGCACATGATCTCACGGACCACAGCCAGCAGGGGGTTAGAATAGAGGCTCTGAGACAGAACCATGACGAACTCAGGGGTAGTGGCTACAGTGAACTTCTTGTCTTTGGCTTGGGTGTTCTGAGTCGTGATTGCGATTACAGAATCTTCGCTAAAGTTGGCAGAGACTTCCATTTTCCTCTGGTTCCTCTTTAAGTTTGATAGATTTCCCGTGCTTCTTGTTTAGCTACTTCAATAATATTGATGGCTAAGTATAAAGCGAAAGTATTCAGGATGATCCAAGGATAGGACCACCCAAAAAACCACGAAAAGACAAACAGCCAGAAAGCTGCGATTGCAGTTCCAAAATACCATAAAATAAGGCAGCTAATGAAATATGTATTAGGGGATTTCATTATATTACCTGATATGCTTGTGGATAATGGTGGGTCTGGCAGGACTTGAACCTGCGATCATTCCGTTATGAGCGGACAGCTTTAACCACTAAGCTACAGACCCTTGGCCTCCCCGGTAGGACTCGAACCTACAATCTACCGCTTAGAAGGCGGTTGCTTTATCCATTAAGCTACGGAGAGACTTGGTGGGGGTAGTGGGACTCGAACCCACACTGAACGGAGTTTAAGACCGCTGACTCTACCTATTGGCCTATACCCCCAAACCAAAAAAGAGTATAAAGGGCAAGTAAAACTTGCCCCTTATATTACTCTAATGCTTAGTTACTACAGCATTGATGAAAGCCTCGATACAGGTAAGAACCCTTTTGGCATCAGGGTAGGTCGAGATGTACCCCACCTCGTCCGGCAGAGCCTGATCCGCAAGGTCCATAGCACTTTCGATGTTGTCGTGAACCCCCAAGTAGAGAATCTTGGATGTGCTATCCCCATCCTCGTCAGTGATGAGGAAGTACTTGTTGTCATCAAGACCCATGGACTTGACAATCTCAGAGTAATCCCCTTGAGGGATTTCTACTGGTTCCTCCGGGACTTCAGCCTTGGTTAGGCGCTCAGAGTCGTACAGTTGGAAAGCCAGAGCATGGCTGATGGACTCTTCTTTCACCTCCCCCCAGAGTCTTCCGAAGGTATCATCCCGAGAGAACCGGATGATGTCATCGTCCATGAGCATGGCAAGAATCTCAGGAGTGACGGGGATGGTCTCAGACCAGCCCTGCTCATCGAAAGTAAGAGTATCAGCATCATCTGCTGAGATGTCCTGACAATTCTCAGGGTCATCTTTAATAGCTTTAAGAATAAACTCGACAATATTATCTTCAGCTCTAATTGTTTTTGTCATATTAAGCTTACTCACCGTTTTGTTTTAGTAGATACTCAAAGACAAAGGTATCTACATCCAGTTGCTTAAACAATTTAACACTATGGTAGTGACTGATTGAATCTAAGGGAAACTTAACATCACAATCAAAATCCCCCAAGATACGAGTAATTAATACCCTATCTGCATGAGGGGCAAGGGCCTCGTAGATACCTGCACCACCGATTCCGAAGATCTCCTTGGTGGGGTCTTCCTTGGCTCGCTCTAAAGCCTCTTCGATGGAACCAAGGAAAACAGTATCCGCAGCGGGTGCATACTTAGAGACCTTGGAAGTCACCACTATGTTCTTGCGGTGCTTCAGAGAGCGGCGTCCCAGACTTTCCCATGTACGGGAACCCATGATGACCACGGAATCCTTGGTTATATCTTTGAAGAACTTAGTGTCCTCAGGATTATTCCAAGGGATAGTGTTAGCCTTACCCAAGCCCCAATATAGGTCCACAGCCGCTATGAGTGTGATCATGGGTTATGATCCGCAGGCTCGTATGTGGCGTCGAAGATGGTCCTCTTGCAGGGGTAAAACTCACCCTCGACTCCACAGATGAGAACGTCCCCGACATGGGCGATCATGTTCCCTTCCTTGGTTGGCACGATGAACGAGTCTTTATCCCGATAAATGCCATTACACCAGTTAAGTAAACCATGAATATTGGTCGTGGTGATAACAGCAGTAAGAACCACTACGGGTCTCTTACGGCTGCGCACGATACCGGGAATATGATGGGGATTATGATTCATACTGCTACCTCTCCTTTGATTGGTTCATGGGAGATATAATCTTTGAATACAATATCTTCCATCTTATAGTCAAAGATAGATTTGACATGGGGGTTGAGCCAGAGCGTAGGTGCTTGGAGAGGCTCTCTTTTAAGCTGGGTCTCAACCTGAGTGATATGGTTGGAGTAAATATGCGCATCCCCCAGAGAGTGGATGAACCGTCCCGGCTTGAGGCCCGCTGCACGGGCCAGCATGTGCGTCAGGAGAGCGTAAGACGCAATGTTGAAGGGTACCCCTAGGAACAGGTCAGCAGACCGCTGGTAGAGCTTCAGATCAAGGTAGCCGTCGTCATGGACATAACACTGAAAGAAGCAGTGACAGGGAGCCAGAGCCATCCACGGAAGCTCGCTCACGTTCCAAGCTGAGACGATGTGTCTGCGGGAAGCGGGGTCTATTGTTAGACCCTTTACCAATTCAGTGATTTGGTCGATTCCTTGTCCACTCCAATTACGCCATTGTTTGCCATAAATGGGACCAAGATCGCCTTTCTCGTCTGACCATTCTTTCCAGATATTAACTCCTTGGTCTTCAAGGATTTTACTATTAGTGGAGCCAGAGAGCATCCACAGAAGCTCAGCAACCACGCCTTTGGTGAAGATCTTCTTGGTAGTCACCAGAGGGAAGGTCTGAGTCAGGTCAAACACCATGTCAGGCGGGGAAAAGATCGAGAGGGTTCCTACGCCTGTACGATCTTGTTTGATATGTCCATGATTATAAACTAGCTTAAGCGTATCGAGGTATTGTTTCATGGAGTATTCCCTTGGACCCGTTATCAATAAGTTTAGCTTTTTGGGCTGCTACTTTAAGATCATATGCTAGTTGGGGGCTTGGCCCTTATTGGTGGTTAGATAAGTAAACTTTCACTTGCCTTCTTTCATGCTGCGATACGCGAGCAGGGTGGCTAGGAGCAAGGCGCGGGCAGGATTGGAGGCATCGGCCAATTTGGTGTGGCCGAATAGTTCATCATCTTTAAAAACTGCTGCTAAGCCACTGGACCCCACTTCCCAATCCCATCCCGGCAGCAGCGCCTCTAGCAGCGCAACAGCGGAAGCGAGAGAGCCACATTGGGCCTCACCGAACAGGACAGCGTTGCTGAGGCCCAGCGGACCAACTGCGCTCAACCACGGGACTGTTTCTTCCGCATCCACGGCTTTGATAAGCTGATCCAGTTCAGTGTAGTTGGTCATTGCTAATATCCCCTGTGTCGCCAAGGGCTGTACGGGCAAGCTGTCTTACCTCAGCCGGGGTAGTTTCCCATTTATCAGGATAGCCCCATGCCGGGGCGGATTCGATTTTTTGCAATGCCTCACGCATCCGAAAGTTTTTGGACAGTATCGTTGCAACCACATCAATGCGAACATAGCCGGTTTTTTCGTCTCCGTGGCCTGCCCTGCTGGGGTCAGGATAATTACACCAGTAGCGTTGCTCGTCGCCGTGCGGCAGTAGCCAAGTGATCTTGGGTGCATCATCAATCATTGCTGCTCTCCTTCGGTTTGCGCAGAGCGGCGCGGGCAGCGTTCAGGGCATCCAGCGTGTATCCCTTGACCATTGCCGGATACATCTTCCCATGAAGATCAAGAGCGTCTTCGCACTCTCGCAAAGCAGCCCGCAGCTTTTGGTTCTCGGCTTCCAGCGCCTCGATCAGTTCGGCGCGGACGTATTCTACATCTCCCGGCCTACTCTTATCGTAAAAATACGGGTTTCCTCCGTCCGGCACGAGCCAGATGCGTTCGGGTGTGTTAGTCATGGATGTTCTCCTTTGGCTCAGGAATGGAGCGGATGCTCGATGACAGCGGATCGCTATCGTGATCCCCCGCAACTCCTGATGCGATCAGCCACTTAACAACCTCATCCCGCCCAAATCGCCAGCCTTCTAGACGGGCCTCAATCAGCAGCTTGTCTAGGGCGGCTTGGGCATTGGCGGGGGGTATGGCGCGGATGCACGATGCCAAGGGGTCGCCGTCACCATCCCCTGCAATCCCCGTTCCAACCAACCATGTCGCTGCCGCCTCATACACCGCCGCAACCTTGGCTCGCTCAACCTCAAGCGCATCAGCGAGGGTGGCGATCAGCTTGAGCGGGTCAGGCACCCCCGCCGGATTGTCGAGATCCTCGCACTCGTCGCACAGGATATATTCGCCGGACATGCTCATGTCGTGGTGCGGGTGGCAGTTGCTCTCGTCGGGGCAGAGGTCGCAGCGAAAAAGCAGGTCCGGCTGTGCGGCGATCAGCGCCCGTGCGGCTGCGATGGGGTCGGCGGTCACAGCCCTTCCCCCTCTTCATATTCGACGCGAACGCAGGCGATGCGGTTAGGGCGGGCGTATTCGTCCGCCCGCTCTCTGGTGCGATGGCCGCTGGGGGAGCAGCCGGAACACACGGGGTAAATATTAATCCAGCACTCGCCGCGTTGCGGCACATTCATCAGGCCGGTCGAACCATCCCCCATAAAGTTATGTTTGCCTTCGCGTGTATAAATGTGCAGGTCGGCAGTTCCGTTACCTTTGTAAACGACAACTGCCAGCGGAAAGGGGCCAGATAGCCCGTCATAGACGAGTTCGGCGGGCCACCCGTTGCGGGTTTGCAGGGGCTTGGTCAGGTCAAGAGGTTTCATGATAATCCTCACATACCGATGGTTTCAGCGAGACGAACGCCGTTGTAGAAACCGCCGCAGCAGTAAAACTGCTGCTTCAGTTCAGGATATTCCTTGAGATATTCCTCGGCCTCGTATTCGTTGGGCAGAACGGCGTAGGGCAGCCCGTCGTTGCCGATGACGAACTGGATGGGAACACCGGAAGCTTCATAGGGGGTCATGGACAAAACTCCATTCGATCAAGTGCGGGCAGGTGCGGGCCTTCCACCCGCTAGGATCATGTCGGTACCAGCGCCATGACCTCTATCCCCCGCCGACGCACCCGGCAGAGAATCTAAATATTATTTAGAATTTGAAACCAATACGAGCTTCGATACGCTCAGATTTGGAATCTTTCTCTTGGGTATAAACCAGACCCCCAATGAGACGATTGGTCAAGGCCACATCCATACCAAGACCAAAAACAACGGAAGAGGCATCAAAGCTGTAACCAGCGGTAACATAAGGAAGAAAGTTACCCATAGCATAGCCAGTTTGAACCAAGAGCCGAAGATCCTCATCGTGATTAGAGACGCGGGTATAAGTTGCCTCAGAACCAAGGACCAACCGATTCTGGAACTGATAGCGGTAGCCGATGAAGGCACCCAGCGTAGAGTCCGTGGTATGGTGGCTCACAGGCCCCGTAGAGACCATCTCAGAGCCGATGACCTCTTCCCATTGGGATTCGATCACAGGATCAGCCCAAGGCGCTGACCAAGCGTTCCAGCTATCGTCAGGGGACATGCTCATCAGCACGTCACAAGTGATCACATAGGGATCAGCCGACTCATGAGTGAACCAGAACAACTCACGGGGTTCAGAGCAGCCCCCAGCTTGTTGGGTTTGGTTCCAGATGTCAGCCTTGTTGGCGGGACGAGTCTCATAACGAGTCTCAGTGATGTCCCGTTCTTCTTGGTTCATGCGGGTACTCTTGGTCTTCTGAGACCCATAGCTGAGACCAGCATAGGGACCAGTCCAAGAGAAGCTGTCCGCAGTGGTAGTAGCAGGACGTGCCATCGGCGGCGCACTGGTGATCGGATTCACATAGCCCCCTGCGAAAGACACGGAACCAAAAAGAACAAAGACAACCGCAAAAGCGGTTGCCATGACCATATTAAAAACATTAAGAGATTTCATTGTTTCCTCCTATTTATGTAATAGTTAAAAGATAGCTTTTACTGGTCCCTCAGGTTGATTCTGATATTTCCCTTTGTAGAAAGCATCTTCCAATACTTCTTCAAAGATCACCTGAGCGATACCTATCCCTTTGGGCAGTTTGATAGGTTTCATTAGGGAATAGGTAATCTCAAGAGTGAGATAACCTTGCCAGCCCGGCTCAAGGTTGGTGGTCTTTGAGGCGTCGATGCCACGTCTGGCCCATGAGGACTTGTTCATCACACGACCCATGAGATTTGGGGGAACCGAGAATCGCTCCATGGAGGAACCAAGAACAAACCTGCGACCGTAGAAAAGCCAGAGATCCTGTGCCAGACGAATATCGTATCCAGCCTCAGTGAGGCCATGGCTCATCCTGACTCCATCTACTTCGTGATATACTTTCTGATCAAGCATATTCTCGATGGGTTTATAGCTCAGCAGAGTGGATTTGTTAATAATCATTTTGTATCTTCTATAACCTCTATAATTGTGCCGTAATCAGGACGGTGAGCATATTTGGAATACACGCCGTATTCGCAGAAGACAGCCCATAGAACAGGGATATCCACCTTCTCCATAGGGTCACATTCCAAGTCACTGAAGATGATTGCTGCGTTCGGCTTGGTCCTGAGGATGTGTTCCCTCACTGGTTCCAGCCATGTGCCACCTCGTCCTGTGAACTCCAACTTGTGGAAGTCATCATCTTCTTCCAAGGTGATTTCATTCTGGATTTCATAGTCAAAGGTGATGATATTAATCTTCTCTGGGGTATATGTGTATTTCACATAAACCATCTCAGAAAAGAATCTTTTGATCATCCCGTCTGTCACTGAGCCTGATACGTCGATGTACCAGTTCAGTTCTTGCAGGCTTCCCTCAGAAGTCAGAGATGGCAAGATCGGATCATCATACCTGCGATTAGGGCGTCGGTATGAATAATCCTCTTGGCACAACTCAGTCATGAATTGTTGAAGAAGCATTTCCCATGGCAGGATCGGGCTAAGCACGTCATCAACCATCTGCTCAAGCTCACCGGGGATTACCCCGGCTTCGCCTGCGAGCTTGGAAGTCTGAATCGCCTGCACGATGTTGCCGATGATCTGGGCCGTGATGTGAGAGCCAGCAGAGCCAGTGTCCTTCGGACCATTGCCACTGCCATCGTCAGCCCCATCCCCATTTCCATCGTCACCTTTATCTTTGTCCTGCCCTTCCTCAGCGTCTTCTACGTCGTCGGCCAGACCAAAGCTGATGGTGATAGATTCCATGGGCGGAATACTATCCATGATGTCTTCATAGACTCGATCTACCGACCACTCATGGTATTTGAAATCTTGAAAGATATCAAAGGGCAGACCCTCTAACTCATATCCATCAGAGATCAACTTGGTATTGATGATATGGTCAGCAGCAATATTGTAGATCATAGGGTTTCTATTACCCCTACGAATATTGTGCAGATAGGCCACATGCCATATCTCATGAGCCAAGACAAATACTCTGGTCTTGAGTGGAATCTTCATAAAGAAGTAAGGATTCCATTTGATAACCAGTCCATTGGTCGCAGCAGTAGGGATGGTTTCATCCCATCTGAACTCCATATTCCCCATAAGGGAAGATAGAAAAGCTGCGCCTTTCTCATAAAACAGATTAACCTTTACCTTGGAGAGCAGCCTTTCAAGCTGCTCTGGGCTAGGTAACTCAGTGATACCGTATTTCAGGTCCATGTTATTTTGGTCCATATTCATCACTTTCGTCATCACTGATGAAGCGCAAAATCTTAGTGGCATATTTTGCATAATCAGGATTGGTGAGAACGGCAGAGTCTTTCTTGATAACACTGCGCAGGAAGATCACCTGAAACTCTTCAGGGAACCTGCCAACATACTGCATGACAGTACTGAAGTTCTTCTTGTTGGTGTGATCCATGAGCGAGGCGATCACGAAGTACTTATAGCTGGACTCCCTCGGGACTTCTGTTTTGCTTGGATCAGCAAGGATGTCCTTGATCTTGGGCACCTTGTGAGCAATCTCGGCAAACTTCTGGAACTCGATAGCCGGTCCCTGAGAGATAGCACCAGCGATGCAGGCCAAGTCAATCTGATCCAGATCATCTTTGTCTTGGATCATCTTGCTGACGAACTCCCATGTCCGAGGACAAGGAAAAGTCCGGTCTTGGTGATCGGGCGTAAACATATGAAGAGACGCAGGCTTATACTGGATATAACCAATAATCCGTGAGTCGATATTGTTTTTGATAGCCCAATCAATCCAGTCATCGGTGCTTACCACCAGATCAAAGTGAACCAGCCGACTCTGAAGAGCCGTGGACTGTGCCACGACCACTGCACGGTCAGACAGTTTGTTCCCCGCAGCAGCGATGATCACGTTCGGATGCAGCTTGTTGGTGCCTACCTCACGGTCAAGGATGAGCTTGTATGCGGCTGCCTGCACAGACTTGGGTGCAGAGCTAAGCTCATCCAACAGGATGAACCAGCCATCCTTGCCCTCTGGGATCGGGTCAGACTCAAGCGGAAAGAAGTCAAAGGGCGCAAACACAGCCTTGTTGCCGTCTCGCATGGGCAGGCCCTGAAGGTCTTCAGGAGAACACTGAGACAGCCGCAGGTCGATCAGATGCAGATTGGCGTCCTGAGCCATGGCCCGATAAATATCGCTCTTACCGATACCGGGCGAACTCTGCACATAAGGGACCAGCCCAGCCTGAAATACCGTCATCAGGGCCTTCTTGAGCTTGCTCGGGGTCAGAGCCACGAGGCTCAGAGAACTGTCTGACATATCTAATGTTCCTTTACTCAAAGATTACTTTATTCTTTAGTGTTTCTTTTTTGGTTGCTCTAGCCACATACCATTCACCACCCATAGGTGTATTCAACATGGAATACTCCAAAGGAGAAAAACGGGAACCAAGAGAAAACTCTACCCATCCATGCTCATTGGACCAGAACAGACGCTCTTGGGTGCTGTAGATGATATACTTCATAAACTATCTCTCTTGGCTACTTGGCTGAGACTAAAAAAATATACCCCCCTTTCGGGGGGTATAATAAATATTAAAACTCGATCTTGTAATCAATATGAATAGTGTTATTCAAATTGATCACATGAATCTTGTTACCGTCCTCAGGAGAGGAAGATAAGATATACTGCTCATTCCAGTACATCGGTACCCATTGCCTACCAAAAGAGGTGATGATGACCTTCTCTTTATATTTGGCATGACGATCAAACTCACCACAGATAAACTGTGCAAATGTAGTTTGATCTTTAGGTGGGATCACTTTGTCAGCTAGGGTCATGGCCGACCTCCAAGACACACATAGCATCGAATAGCAGAGTATCCTTCACCCCTGATAAATTCTATATCTTTTATTTTCAATTTAGGAAGGCTAAACTCTTCCTCATAAGATCCAAGAATAACTCTCATCTCATTGATCAGAGTATCATCAGATGTTCCACTTTCTTCAGTGAAGTATCCGAATTTAACGCTCTCCCCCATTAGAAGTTTCTTAGCTACTTCCTTGGGATCAGGTTTGTATACTTGGTTATTGGTAGCAGTCATGCTTTTATTCCTTTTCATGGAAAAAAATAAGCACCACCTACCCCATAAAGGGATAGGTGGTGCTTTTATCAGTTAAGAAAGAGCGTAATTGGTC
>Ga0172382_10014087_pt1 | contig 10222 bp, 7 predicted proteins | sample Leawel138RmetaG_FD_122245 | JGI IMG/M metagenome (GOLD analysis project Ga0172382, IMG submission 122245) | Leachate microbial communities from a municipal landfill in Southern Ontario, Canada - Leachate well 138R metaG | ecosystem: Engineered > Solid waste > Landfill > Unclassified | place...
AATAGTATGCGATAAGGTTGATGAGCGACAATATACTTAGAAAACCCACGTTTTCCCAGAAACCCAAACCTGAACCGTACGCTTCAGCATCGCGTCGTTGCAGACTGCCTCGTTTAACGACAAAATACGCAACAATATAGGCTAGTCCTACTTCGAAAAAAACTGTTTGTAACCCATAATATAACCCGAGCACAACTGGACCAGCAGCAGATACGGAAGCGACCGTTGGCAGCTGAACTGCATATTTAATTGCAATTGCAACTGCATAGGCTATTAGAGAGTAAAGCCAGATGTTAATGTGGAAGCGTCTTTTCTTGTACCAATAAACCATTAGCGCTGTAGATATGACAATTACGATTGCCGGTTGGAGGATAAAGATTGGGTTAATGTTTTCCATAAGTAAGCTTAAAAACTGTTTGACTTAAAAGATTTGGGTTGCTCAGCTAATGCTAACGGCTAACGGTTTTGATGACCATGCAGTTATTCATGTATGCCGTTAACAACATCTCCAGAAAAAAGCAAACTTGTTATTACCGCTAAGTTAGGCGACCCAGCTTCATGTCACCTATAAATCAGTAATTAAAAATATAATTTCCTTGTTTTCCGAAACCTTAAATTCTCTTTACTAAGATTGTGTATGTTAGCAGAGGCGAAGAGGATGAATGAAAACGATCAACCTCGATGCATGTACTGCAGAAACTTTATCGACAACTGCATATGCGTATGTCCTTACTGTGGAGAATCCGCAAAGTGCATTTGTGTCATTGGTATCGATAAAGCCACTGGTGGCGGATAGCCAAACTAATATAGAATTTTCGAAGTGAAGAAAATGGTAGTTGAAAGTACAAACTGGATGGCCGGTGGGCCGCAAGGAAGCGGTGTAGATACAGCTTCCACAATATTCGGGAGATCCTGTGGTTATGGTGGACTCTACGTTTTTGGCAGAAGAGAATATCACTCTAACATTAAAACCATGCATAGTTACTTCCATCAGCGAGTTTCAAAAGAGCCTACACTTGCAAATATTAACAGCGTAGATCTGCTAGCTGCGTTTGATGCTGAAACTATAGTTCGTCATGTCGGCGAGATCGTGAGTGAGGGTGGTTTAATCGTTGACTCTCGTGACCTGAACGTTAATGTACTAAAAGATATTGCCACGTTTAGCGAAGAATATAAAGTTGAAATTCAAGAATTTCAAAAGGTAAATGGAATAGGCGATACCATTAATGACTTTCTCAACTATGCAAAGTCAAAACAGATCCAAGTTTACTCTGTACCTTACAAGGATTTACTTGTGCAAATTGGCAAAGAACTCAACATAGAAAAGCTCAGTTTACTAACAAAAATGATCAACGTCTTAACCATCGGCGTATCTTTTGCTCTCCTAAAATACGACCGGAAACTAGTTGAAGATGCAATAAAAGCGACCTTCCACGAAAAAATCGCTGCCATGAATCTTGTATCAGTCAGAACAGCTTACGATTATGCAGAAGATAACTTTAACGTGAATACATTCAAGCACAAACTAGAAAAAATACCTATTACTGAGCCGCGAATATTTTTAACTGGAAATCAAGCTGTTGCAATGGGTAAAGTACTCGGTGGATGCAGAGTCCAAACCTACTATCCAATCACACCAGCTGCAGATGAAAGCGAATATATCGAGTCACATGAAATCCTTAAAACCCGAAGTGATAGCCAGGAATCCATAATAGTACTCCAAACAGAAGACGAAATCGCGGCGATCAACTCAGCATCTGGAGCATGCTTGGCAGGTGCACGGGCAGCAACCAGCACTTCTGGTCCCGGCTTTTCTTTAATGGCAGAAGGATTAGGCTGGGCTGGTAACAACGAAGTCCCTGTAGTAGTTACCCTCTATCAGAGGGGTGGACCCTCAACAGGGCAACCTACACGTCACAGCCAGCAGGATTTGAGGTTTGCCATGCATGCTGCCCACGGAGAATTCGCAAGGATAATCCTTGCTTCCGGCGACATCAAGGAGTGCTTCTACGATGCGGCAGAAATTTTCAATTTAGCGGAGAAATATCAGATGCCCGCTATTCACCTGCTCGATAAGGGCATAGCAAATTCCTCACAGACTTATCCAGTGTTTGACTACAGTAAAGTCAAAATCGACCGTGGCGTTATCGTTGGCGAAAAAAACCTTGAGGGTAAAACCTACAAGCGTTTCCAGTACACTGAAACGGGTGTTTCTCCTAGGGCATTTCTTGGCACTAAAAATGCTGTTCAATGGTACAGTGGCGATGAACATAATGAAATGGGTAACATAAACGAAGAACCTCTTAACCGTAAAAAAATGATGGAAAAGCGTATTGGCAAACTATCGTTAGTGGACAAAGAGGTGCCGCTGGAATTCAAAGTTAACTTTTTTGGTGATAAAAATTCTGAGAATATCGTGGTTAGTTGGGGTTCACCCAAGGGTGCAATAATTGAAGCGTTAAACCAACTAAAAGACGAAGGTTATAGTTTAGGGTACCTTCAGGTGCGGATGCTACTTCCTTTTCCCTCTATATATGTTAAGAAACAAATAAATGGAAAAAAACGTGTAATCGACATCGAAGACAACTACCAAGCACAACTTGGTGGAGTAATTACCGAGCAAACTCAAATCAAACCCACACACTATATTCTCAAGTATACGGGGCGCCCTATGATGACAACCGAAGTATACCAAGCGATAAAAGCAATTCTTACCGACCAGGCAAAACAGAAACAGGTGCTCATGTTAGGTTCATAGGTTCTTTTAACCTAAAAAGCATTTAAAATCAGACTTTGCCGCGTAAAATGGGTGAACAGCAGACATAAATAACGTGAATAGTAACAATATATAGTTAAAACTCTTCTGTAAAATAATAGGTGTTCATGTTTGTCACGTAAACCTTCGGAATATAAATCGGGTGTGTATGTGGATTGGTGCCCAGGTTGCGGAGATCACGGTATAGTTTCAGCTTTACAGATGGCATTGGCAGAACTTGCTCTCGAACCCCATAACGTTGTAGTAGTGTCAGGTGTAGGGAACGCGGCTAAACTGCCTCACTTTGTGAAAGTTAATGGTGTCCATACTCTCCATGGCAGGCTTTTGCCGTTTGCAATGGGTGTCAAGATGGCTAATCCAAGTTTAGAAGTCATAGGTGTGGGTGGCGACGGTGATGGATTGGGCATCGGTGCAGGACACTTCGTGAATGCAGGGCGCCGAAACATAGACATGACTTACTTGTTACATAACAATGGTGTATATGGTTTAACTAAAGGTCAAGCATCGCCCACGCTACAGTTGGGGGTTAAGACGAAGGCTTTGATTAAACCAAATATTAATGAGGGGATCATTGCTGTTTCATTAGCCATAACATCTGGCTTTACGTTTGTTGCGCGGTCATACGCTTTTGACTTAATTCACTTAAAAGATATCATAAAACAAGCAATTACACACAAAGGTTTAGCTTTGGTTGAGATCCTTCAGCCTTGTCCTCCTTATAATGATATAAACACTAAAGATTGGTATGCAGGAGTTGACAGGGTTGACCCTCAAACAGGTAAACCTCAACCAAGACTCTATAAGCTTCAAGATACTGGTTTTGATCCGGTTGTTCATGACGAATCAGAGCTCTTCAAGAAAAAAGTCGCTGGTCTAGAGAAAGCGCAAGAATGGGGCGACCATATTCCAATAGGTGTCTTTTTCCAAAACACGTTGGAGCCAACCTTTGAAGAACGGTTTACAAAGCGAATACCATCTTACCTTCTAAATCCGCCGGGTATGCAGAAATTAAAAGATGAAAATAACTTTTCTATCATTGATTTAAGCATCTTCTTCGATGATTTAAAAATAAGTTAGCGCTTTTTGATGTGTAACCTTCTTTTTAATTGTTTATTCTGGTTCCTCGTCGATGTAGCATTCTTCTGTGAAGCTAGGTGTGCAGACACAGTAGAAAACTAAATCCTCCTTTCCTATGTTGGCTATTTTTTGGGAAGTTTCAGCTGGAATGACTACGACGTCGCCGACGCCTACCTCTGTTGGTTCTAAACCATCAACATATACTTTGCCTTTACCTGCTGTAATAATGTAGATTTCTTGTATACTTTTTATTAAGTGATGTGCTTTGGTGGTGACGCCTGGTTTAACTGTGGCGCGTGCTATCGATACTGTAGGGTCACTGTGATTTTCAGCTATATAGCATCTCTCAGAAGACAAGTATTCACGGGGTGTTTGGGCTCTCACGATTTTTGGCTGCATTTTCATCACTTTTACTATTTTTGTTTTAAGCACTGTTTTTGGGATTGTTTAGCATGATGTGAGTTTTTGATTATAATGCTTGCGTAAGCCTTAACCAGAGTGCGTATTTAGATAAATAGCGCTTGTTTGCTGATCAAACCTTTTTTCATCCCTTTTGTGTATTGCCGTTTTTGTGTATTTTTATGGACTTAGAATTCGGTTTTCAACTTCTATTGATTTCTTGGTGTAAAAACGACTTAAATAGGCGCTAAACATAGTGTGTTGAATAAGCTTATGACACTATGGATATAATGTGGCGTGAGGTATGTATACAACATGAGATGTCCATACTGCAACTCGGAAGAATCAAAAACTCTTGAAACCAGAGACTCGCCAGAAAACACTACACGACGACGAAAAGAGTGTATTAAATGTGGCAAGCGCTACACCACATACGAATACCTCGAAACAATTGAACTCATGGTGCGCAAAAAAGATGGGCAACTTCAGAGGTTCGACGTTAATAAAGTCATTCGAGGTCTACAAAAAGCCTGTGAAAAGCGACCCGTCACTATGAACCAGATAAACGAGTTAGCAGAACTAGTACGGCAAGACTTAATGCTCAAGGGCACACAGGAAATCGCATCAAGGGATATCGGCGACTCCATAATGGCACGCCTTAAAAAAGTTGACCGTATCGCTTACATCAGATTCGCTTCAGTTTACAAGCAGTTTGAGGAACCTGAAGATTTCAGGCGGTATCTTTCGGAAGTGAAAAAACAATGAAGTTTGTACTAAAACGTGATAGTAAATTAGAACCCTTCGACCAAGAACGCATTACACAAGCCATTTGGAAAGCTGCAAAAGCCGTTGGTGGCAAAGATAAAGAACAGGCTAAAAACATTAGTAACCAAGTAACAGTTGAATTAAACAAGGTGTATGGCGATGATGGCGTACCTACCGTTGAGGAGATCCAGGATTTAGTTGAGAAACGCTTAATCGAGAATGGGCATGCTCAAACTGCAAAAGCTTACATACTTTACCGTAAACAACACAATGACATGCGCGAATTAGCAGCGCTACTTAGCTCTTCTGACATGGTGGATCAATACATAGATATCGCCGACTGGAGAGTGAAAGAAAACAGCAACATGAGTTACTCGCTCCAAGGCTTAAACAATTATCTTTCTTCCGCAGTCATCGCCAAATACTGGATAGCGCGAATTTATCCTGAAAACATTGCAGCTGCTCATTTTTCAGGTGATTTACATATCCACGATTTAGGCGTCTTAGGTCCTTATTGTGTCGGATGGGATATTAGCGACCTATTAATGTCAGGCTTCGGCGGAGTCCATGGTAAAATCGAGAGCAAACCCGCCAAGCACTTTCGCACTGCACTTGGCCAAGTAGTTAACTTCTTTTATACACTACAAGGTGAAGCAGCGGGAGCACAAGCATTTAGCAACTTTGACACTTACATAGCACCTTTCATACGGTATGACAAGTTATCAGAGAAAGATGTAGAGCAGGCGCTACAAGAATTCTTCTTTAACATGAATGTTCCTACACGGGTTGGTTTTCAAACGCCCTTTACAAACCTCACATTAGATCTCACAGTTCCTAATTTCATGAAAGAGGAAGCAGTCATCTATAATGGGAAAGTCACTCAAGATACCTACGGCGACATGACTAAAGAAATGGAAATGTTCAACGTAGCTTTCGCTAAAGTCATGGCACAAGGTGACTCAAAGGGGCGTGTTTTTACTTTCCCAATTCCAACTTACAATATTACCAAAGACTTCAACTGGGATTCTCCTGTATCACAGGCAGTCTTTGATGTAACTGCTAAATATGGGGTTCCCAACTTTAGCAACTTTGTCAATAGCGACCTTAACCCAGAGGATGTTCGCAGCATGTGCTGTCGATTGCGTATTGATAATCGTGAACTCCGTAAACGCGGTGGAGGCTTCTTTGGTGCCAACCCACTTACAGGCAGTATCGGTGTGGTCACTTTAAACATTCCACGAATCGGTTATCTATCTAAAGATGAGGATGAATTCTTCGAGAACTTAATTCGCCTTATGGATGTTGCGAAGAATAGCTTAGAAATTAAGCGCAAAGTGCTTGAAGGTTTCACTGATAACGGGTTATATCCATACTCTAGACGTTATCTCCGCCATGTCAAAGACGGCTTTGGCCAATTCTGGAAGAATCACTTCTCAACTATAGGTATAGTTGGCATAAACGAGGCGCTTATTAACTTGCTTGGTCAAAATATCGCGTCTAAAGATGGTCAAGCTTTTGCAGTTAAAACACTTATGTTCATGCGTAAACGTATATCAGAGTATCAAGAGGAAACAGGCAACATCTATAATCTTGAAGCTACGCCCGCAGAGGGCACAGCCTACCGCTTAGCGCGTATAGATAAAAAACGCTATCGTGACATAATATTTGCTAACCAAAGACACATTGAATCTGAACGTGCTGAACCATTTTATACAAACTCTTCACAATTACCTGTTGACTTCACCGGTGACCTTTTCGACGCCATTGAGCATCAAGAGACACTGCAAGAACTCTACACTGGAGGTACCAACTTCCATATTTTCTTAGGTGAGCGTTTACCCTCTTGGAAATCTGCGTCTGAACTGGTCAAGAAGGTCTCATGGAACTCTAAATTGCCCTACTTTACCTTGACACCAACCTTTAGCATATGCCCTACCCATGGCTACACAAGAGGCGAACACAAAACATGCCCAAGTTGTGGATCACGAAGCGAAGTCTACAGTAGAGTCGTTGGTTATCTCCGTCCAGTAGATCAATGGAACGACGGTAAGCAAGCTGAATTTGCGATTCGAAAAACCTTTGACCGTTCAACAGTGTTGCAGTCGGCACCCTTAGCTGTTAGGTGATACGTCACAGATGAAGTTTAGCGGATTACAAAAAACTAGTTTACTTGATTACCCTTACCGTGTAGCTTCGGTGATATTCACCCCCGGGTGTAATTTACGGTGTCCCTACTGCCATAACCATAAAATCGCCACTAATCCTCAACCTCCTTTCCTGCAAGAGGGTGTGGCATTAGCAATTTTGGAGGACCGAAAAAGATACATTGATTCAGTAGTTGTTACTGGTGGCGAACCTTGTATGCACAGGGAGCTTCCAAAGTTTTTAAGTAAACTAAAGGAGCGAGGTTTTTTTGTTAAATTGGACACTAATGGTTTTTTCCCAGATATTTTGCAGGAGTGCCTTAGTATCGTTGATTATGTAGCAATGGACGTTAAGACGACTCCTGAGAAGTATGCGTTGCTGGGGACAAGTGACATAGCGCCTTTTAAGCGTTCGATTGAGCTCTTAAAAACTGGTAATGTACCTTACGAGTTCCGTATTACAGTAGTGCCCGAGTTTGTAGATGAAGCCGACATTCCTGTTATTGGTGAATTGGTTAAGGGTGCAAAAGTGTTGGTGCTTCAGCAGTTTGTCCCAAACGATACTTTGGATAGACGGTTTACAACTATCAAGCCTTATACTCCTGAGGTGATCGAAAGGTTTGCTCAGGTGCTGAAGAGTTATGTGGATGCTATTGTGCTAAAATTATAGTAGACCTTAGGTTCCTATTATTTTGGTCGATTTTTTTTAGTGAAGATTTACCAATTTAACCGAAAAATTAGACAAACAATTTCCCTGTTATCTTAAAGTTAACCACCCCACAAACCATATCAGCCACTACACCATAACGACAAAGCCTATTCCTAAACTCACCTCCAAATATGCGAAACTTATTCACCCTAAAACTCGCATGCCCAACGACTACCCACTCCAACGCCAACACCTTACTGAAACCCCTCTACCCTGCTAGCAACTCCTCTCCTTGATACATATCTTACTTCTTTCAAGGTTTCTCTCCTTAAAAAACAACACACAATAAAGCTTGGAATACCCACCTTTCCCAAGAATAGCCCAAAACAAAACATTGGCGCACTCTATCAAGCAAATGTAGGGTGACTGCGCCTTTGTACAGAGTGTAGTCACGCAGGCTTCCTCTAACATGGGATGTCTTATGTACAATTAGGCCTTGTTTATTTACCGTAAGCTAAATCTACGGTGTGTTTCTTTCTTTTTTTGTTGCTGTAATGTGTTTTTGCGTTTACGTTTGCCGTGGGGTTGTGGGATTTCTTGTTTGGTTGTATCCAAGAAAGTCTTGAAGTCAGGGAATACTTTTTTGTTTTCGTCGATTGGTTGTAGCCTTTTAATTTTGTAGTGTTTGAGTTTTGGTAGCGGTATTTCTTCGCTGGTTGGGGGTTTTAGTTTTTTGATGTTTTTGAGTGCGCTGGTTTGGTTAACGTAGAAGGGGGTAACTTGGCAAGGTTGGTGAGGTGTAGGTGTGGTAGTGGGTCGGTAGTGTTAGTGAGTGGTCTGTTGTGGTTGGTTGTAGGGGTTGTCTGCGTTGTTTGTTTTTTTTCTGTTTTTTCTGGTGGGTTTTTTTGTTGGTTGGTAGGGGGGTATTCTTGTTTATTTTTTGGTTTATGGTGTCAAATTTTTGTAGTTGGAGGTTTGAGATATTCTTAAAATGTAAGGGGTTTTTAGGTAATGTGTTGTAATTTAGCGTTTAAACAGTCTAAAAAACAAATACTGCGGTTGCACGCTGATATCGCCTTCGTTTCAGTCCTAAAACGTTAATTATTACTAAGGTCTGCTCTTTTTTATAAAAAGTCTTTTTGCCTAACCGTTAGCAATGGCAGTTCACTCGACGTTTTCTGGTCGGAGCCCTTAAAGCTTTGCTCGATAAACTGATAAACTCTTCCCCTGATATCAGCGACCATGTGTCTGCTGACTGCTCCTCAGCAACATTATACGTAGACTCCGTTCTAGTAATTCCTCAGCCACAACAACCACCGCATTACTGGGTATCAAGTATCTACTCAACCACAACTTATGCTTATGGAATAGTCAACGACCCAGAAAATATGAAACACAGCTACAACGATGGAAGCTTCACACAACTATACGGAGGAAACTACGGTGATGGCGCAGAAATAGTAGGCTCAATGAATAGACCAGCACATGGCCACATTTACCTTTGGGGCCACTCATACTCAGGCTACTACACCCACCTATATGTCAGCGTTTCTAACAACGGAATTAACTGGTATGATACAACTATTCCTGTTCAAACAGTGGACTATCGAAGTGGAACATATTGGATCGACTGCGGGTCTTACGGAAGCGATTTCAGGTACCTCAAACTTAAGGCCATAGACGACAATGGGATGAGCGCAAGATTACTAGTAGATTCGGTTAAAGTAATTCCATAATGAAAAATCTTCCCTCTTTTCTTTATTTTAACTTGTCAAGAAAAATGGACTAAATTTCTTTTTCCTTGTCAATAAATCTGGACAAAAATCTATAAAAAAGACCAGTGATTTCAGCTATTGAAGGGGCCAAATATGAAAAAAAGTATCGCATTGACACTTGTATTGACTCTATTTACTTCATTGTTCACTATTTTAGTTTTACCTGTAGGTGCGGTTTCAAAAACTATTTTTGTTCCAGACGATTACCCGACTATTAGTTCAGCTATTGGAAACGCCACAAGCGGTGATGTGATTTTTGTTAAGAAGGGAATCTACGAGGAGCAAACTTTGGAAATTAACAAGACGCTTTCAATAATTGGCGAGGATGTCAACGATACCAGAATTATGTTGCATCCGCCTGTATATAACGAAACATGGATTTTAAGTTCGGTTTACGCTACCCTCTCTAATGCAATCACTATAAACGCTAATAATTTTAGACTCCTTAACTTAACGATACTTCTTAAACCCGATGGGTACATCTCAATCACTGGTGACAACAATACTGTAATCGGTAGCAACGTGCTCTCTGGCGGAAGCGTTTCTGGCTTGATTATAAATGGCTCATATTGTAATGTGACAGATAATATGTTAGATGGATTCATTAGCTCAAACGGTAAGTTTAACTCAATTGTTG
>Ga0172382_10014088_pt1 | contig 10221 bp, 5 predicted proteins | sample Leawel138RmetaG_FD_122245 | JGI IMG/M metagenome (GOLD analysis project Ga0172382, IMG submission 122245) | Leachate microbial communities from a municipal landfill in Southern Ontario, Canada - Leachate well 138R metaG | ecosystem: Engineered > Solid waste > Landfill > Unclassified | place...
GCAGCACAACCAATATCATAATTGATAACTAGATTATCTCGGTTGATAGAAAGATCAGTAAGATTTTTTTGAAGAGCAGCAAAAACTAAAAAGTTATGACAACCAGGACACCAGGTGGGAGTAATATTGGATCTAAAATTAATTGTCATATTATTTTTTAAGAATTTTAATAATATCTTCTGGGAAGAAGGGTCGACCATTATTTTGAGAAATAATTTGAGTCGGATTAAAATTAAATTGAGATTTTAATAAGGTGACTAATGGATTAGTACCATTATTTTCAATAACAATAATTTCTTTATAAGCATTAATAATCTTTTCTAAGCCTGGATTGATAGGCCAAAGAGTTTTAATTTGAAGAAAGGCGTATTCTGATTTATTAGATATTTCTTTTAGAGCTTCTAAAATTGGACCTTTAGTAGAACCCCAAGAAATAATTAATTTCTTGGCTTCTTTTGAACCAAAGAAATTGGCTTTTGGAGTAATTGAAATAGCTAGTTTATTTTTTGTGGCACGCTTATTAAACATCTTTTCAGATAAAACAGCATCTTCAGTGGAAAATCCAGATTCATCATGTTCATAACTATTGGCTAAAAATTGGCCATTTTTAATACCTGGTAGAGTACGAGGTGAAATCCCATTTTTAGTAAATTGATATCTTTTAAAACCAATATCAGGTTTTGTTTCAATATCCCCATTTTCAATTTTTACTTTAACTTGCGATAAATCAGGGCTACTAGCACCAGATTCAGCTAAAAATTTATCTGAAACAACAACAACTGGAGTTTGAAGTTTGGCGGCTAAATTAAGAGATTGGTAACCCATTTGGAAACTTTCATCGATATCACCTGGAGCTAAAACAACTTTAGGGAATTCCCCATGACCAGAATAAATAGCATGAAGTAAGTCTCCTTGAGCAGTCCAAGTAGGTAAACCAGTGGCTGGACCAGGACGAGAAACGAGATAAAATACTAAACCAATTTCAGCAATACCACAATAACTAACGGCTTCGTTCATAAGAGCAAAACCACCACCTGAAGTACCAGTAGCGGCTCTAGCCCCAGCAAAAGCAGCACCGACAGCAATATTAGCAGCACCAATTTCATCTTCGGCATGAATAACTTTAAGAGAATCAATAGAAACACTTTTAGCAGCTAAAAAATGCATAGTACCAGTAGCTGGGGTCATAGGATAAGCACTATAAAAATTACCATTTCCTTTTAAAAATCCCCAACCAAAAGATTCGTTCCCTTCATAGAAATGAGAATTTTTAGTCTTTTTAAAGTTATTTTCAATTTTTAATTTTGATTTAGAAAAATTATTGGCAGCGTATTTATAGCCTGATTCAAGAGCCCGATAATTTAAATTAGCAAAATTTTTATAAAAGCTACAAACAATATCTTGGCAAACTCCAAAATCTAATCCTAAAAGATAAATAGCAACTCCTAAACTAATAGTGTTGGCGACAACTGGGCTACCAATTTCGTTAGCTAATTCCTTGAGAGGTAAATTATAAAAAATGCCTTTTTTAAGATCTGACTTGTTTAAAACTTCATCAGAAAAAATAAGGGTTTTAGAATTAAATTCAGAACTGTGTTGTTGCCAATGTCCTCCTAAGATAGAAAAAAAGAGATCGACTGAATAATGAGGAGCAAAAACCTTTCCTTTAGAAAAGGAAATTTGATAAGTATTGTGCCCTCCCCTAACCAATGACGGATATTCACTATAATCAGCCAAATTAAAACCATGATCAATAAGAATTTTAGAAAAAATTTGACCAATTGATTTAATTCCCAACCCAGCTGGACCAGCAATTTTAATCGTATAAACTTTTTCCGCCATAGGCTATTTTACACGATCTAGTTGTTAAAATCATAGCCTTAACATATAAATATATGTAGAGTGAATTTTTTTACAAAAATAAAAAAAGGATTTAAAAAAATTGGACCAGGTTTTATCACGGGAGCAGCAGATGATGACCCATCAGGAATAGCCACTTATTCAATCGCTGGGGCTCAATATGGATACAAAATGACTTGGATGGTAATATTTTTGTGGCCAGCAATGGTAGTAATACAAGAAATGTGTGGAAGGATTGGATTGGTTTCAGGAAAAGGTTTAGCGGGAGTAATTAGAAAATATCGATCAAAGAGACTTTTGTTTATGGCCGTATCACTATTAGCAATTGCTAATATTATTAATATTGGTGCAGACTTGGGTATAATTGCAGCTTCAATGCAGATGATTTTTGGATTTTACTACTATTATTGGTTGGTAGTAGCAGGGTTGTTTATTATTTGGATGGAATTAGTAATCCCTTATAAACAATATGTTGGAGTTTTAAAATGGTTAGCTTTAATATTGGTGGTTTATATTATTACGGCTTTTACAGTGAAGCAAAATTGGGGCCAAATAGCTTTGGATATTTTTGTCCCCCATATAGAATTTAATTTAACTTATATCATGACAATGATTGGATTTTTAGGAACAACTATCTCTCCTTATTTATTTTTTTGGCAAGCTTCTGAAGAAGTGGAAGAAGAAATTGGAGCTGGAAAAATAAAAGATTTCAATATCAAGCCAGAAGTAAAACCAATACAAATTAAAGTAATGGGTTGGGATACAAAAATTGGAATGTTATTTTCTAATTTAATGGCCTTCTTTATAATAATAACGGCAGCATCAACTCTACATGCTAATGGAATAACTAATATTGAAACTCCTCAACAGGCGGCCTTGGCTTTAAAACCATTGGCAGGAAATTTTGCTTATATATTGTTTGCAATAGGGATTATTGGAATTGGTTGGCAGTCAATACCAGTGTTAGCTGGATCGGTGGGTTATGCCTTGTCTGAGGCTTTTAATTTTAAGGAAGGTTTGTCAAAGAAATTTAGTAAAGCTAAGATGTTTTACCTAATAATTGCCTTATCAACATTAATGGGTTTGGGAATGAATTTACTCCATATAAATATTATGAAAGCGCTTTATTATTCAGCCATAATAAATGGAATTGCAGCAGTTCCTTTAATTATGTTTATTATTAGGCTATCTGATGATGAAAGGGTTGTAGGTAGATTTAAAACTAAAAAAAGAAGCAGGATAGTGGCTTGGATAACTTTTGGAATTATGTTGGTTTCAGTATTATTAATGCTTTGGCAGATAATTTTTAGATAAAGTTGCTTTTAGAAAAGGGTGTGATAGACTACAAACTGATTTAAGCAATTGAAGAAATCTTGTAATAAATTGCCCGAGCACAATTAAGTTTGTGAATTAATAATTTTTGGGCATTGTTAGTCTTGAGGTTAAGGCCAAAAGACATTGCTGCTCAAAAAATTATTATGTACAACAATAGAAGCTCGTCCTATGGACGAGGAAATAGAAACAGTTCCCCTAGTGCTGGTTTTAGAAATTTTAATGCCCCAAGGCCAAGTTTTGGTTCAAGACCAAATGGTGGGAGCAGATTTGGAAATTCCCGAAAACCAAGAAGATTTGGAGAAAATTTAGACGCGTCTTTATTTGTCAAAAAAGCCTCAGAAATAGTTACCATTGAAGAAGCAGAAGTAAAAAATACTTTTGAAGACTTTGGATTTGATCAAATTTTATTAAAAAATATAAAAGACAAGGGTTATACAAAACCAACCCAAATTCAAGACCAGGTCATTTCTTTTGTACTTTCAGGACAAGATGTATTAGGAATTGCGTCTACTGGTACTGGGAAAACAGCTGCTTTTGCCTTGCCTTTAATTGACCAAATAGTTAAAAATCCAAATAAAAGAATAATTATCTTAGCACCTACCAGAGAATTGGCGATGCAAATAAGACAAGAAATCAGATCATTCACTTTTGGATTAAAAGTTTATGTATCTTTGGCTATTGGTGGAGCTTTTTTGAAAGAACAAATTATGGATATTAGAAGGGACCCTCACATAATTGTAGGGACTCCAGGAAGAATAAAAGATCTAGGAGACCGAAGAGTAATTAATTTTTCCAAAATGGATACCTTAGTTTTAGATGAAGTTGATCGAATGTTGGATATGGGATTTATTAACGACATCAGATCAATTGTTGATAAAATTCCAGCTAATAGACAAACTTTGTTTTTCTCAGCCACTATGGACCGAAAAATGGAAGGATTGGTTGATTCTTTTTTACAAAATCCAGCCAAAGTTTCAATTAAAACCCAAAATACTTCTGACCATGTGGAACAAAATGTAGTCGTGGTAAATCGTAATAATAAACAAGAAATGTTGATTAAACTTTTAAATCAATCTGAATTTAAAAAAGTATTAGTATTTGGAGCCACTAAAAGAATGGTGGAAAGAATATCTGATAATTTAATAGATACTGGATTTAAAGCTGGATCACTTCATGGTGATAAACCACAACACAAAAGACAAACAGTTTTAAGAATGTTTAAAGAAAATCAAATTAATGTATTGGTAGCAACTGATGTAGCCGCTAGAGGACTTGATGTGGCTGATATTTCTCATGTAATTAATTTTGATAAACCAAATAATTACGAAGATTATATTCACCGTATTGGAAGAACTGGTAGAGCTAACGCAAAAGGATATGCTTTAACTTTTGTAGAAAGTAGATACTAAAAATTATTTCTTTTTAGAATTATTATATTTTCTGCCGGTGGTGGCTTTGGTAAAAGCCTCACGGTAAGCAATTTTTGGAAGACTATCTTTATTTTTGGCTAAATAATCTAAGACTTCGTCTTTATGAAATTTAACTAAAGCACGTAGAGCCCAAGAAATTGCTTTGGTAATTAAAATTTCTTTTTCTAATTTTAAATTTTCAATATTTTGAAAAGCTAATTTAGGAAGTCTAGAGTCATCTGATTGGCTAAGCGATTTAGTAAGTAAAACTAGACTAGCTCGACGCTTATTTATATTGGGACTTTTGTTAAATTGTTTTAATATTTTTTTCCATTCATCCCAATTGGAAAGTAAAATTTCACTAGTAAAATTTGATTGACAAAGAATATCGTTTTCTGCCCATCCACAGGTATAATTTAGCCATAAATCAAGATTTTTTGGATCAAAATTTTTAAGAGTTTTGGGTGATCGAGCTAAAATTAAAGCAGCGAGAGCAATTTCAGTATAGGTATCCCCTTGACTATAAAGAGAATTTAACAATTCAATAGTTTTTCCTTCATCTAAATTATTTTCTTGAACAGTTTTGCGAGCCAAATCGACCATTTGGCCAGTAGAAAATCCATGAAAGATTTTGTCACTGCCTAAATATTTTTTAACCCAATCAATTTTGGGACAATTGGATTGAAGTTGAGATATCTCTTTAAGAAGCCAAAGGTGAATTGGATTAACGATTTTTCTTTTTTGATCTGACTTTTTTAAAAATGACATATATAGGAATTATAAGTAAAAGTGATAACCACCACCAGTCGAGTAAAGACTTAGTACTGACACCTAAAACTTTACCTAAATTATTAATATCATCCTTTATAGAATCTCCTACTTGATTTTGATTGTCAGTATCAGTTCCTAAAACTTCTGGAGAAAAACCTTCGGCTGGTTGACCTGGAGTGGTTCCTGGAGCACCAGAAATATTGCCAGTATTAACTTCATTACTATCGACACTTTGATTTTGAGCTTCGTCTACAGCCTTAACGATGAAGTAATAATTACCAGCTCCTAGACCTTGGACAGTGTAAGAAGTGACGTTTCCAACTCGAGCGCCAAATTGATGAATTCCCTGGGTTGAACCGTACCAAATAATATAATCTTTGGCATCACTGATTGCATTCCAAGAAAGATTAACGGTGCCTGCTGTTGTGCCAGTTAGAGTAAGAATTGGAGCAGCTGGACCAGTTCGATCAACAATTACATCGATAGAGTTATCTTTGGTTTTGCCACTTTGATCAAAAGCAACTACTTTGACGGTCCAACGGCCTTCAATTAGTTGGTCAATTTCAACTTCAGTTGTACCAGCTCCAACAGTTTTTGAATAAGAGAGAGGATTGTTGTTATCATTCAATTTCCATTGGATTTCATACTTATCAATACCAATATTATCTTTGGCTATTTCCCATTTAATCTTGGAGATACTACCGCTGGTTGGATTTGGATTGGCAGAAATATTTTGAGGACCATTTTCTAAATCTGTCTGATCCCATTTAATATTTTTGACACCGTTATCGGAAGAGGTATTACCAGCTAAATCAGTGGCTTTATAGTAAAGAATATGAGCACCCTCATTCTCTAATTTAAATGGAGCAGCGTAATTTACCCAACTACCGTTATCCCATTTGTATTGGATTTTATCTAAATGAGAATCAGTATTAGTAAGAGTTATCTCTGGTTGGGTTTTATACCAACCGTTTGAGGCATCTGGATTAGATGGATTAAGAGAAATACCAACTTCTGGAATAGTCTTGTCTAAAATAATTGTCAGAGTGTAAGTGTTTTCAACATTACCAGCATTATCAATGGCATGTGATTTTACGGTGTAACTATCCTCTAGAGGATTGGTTAGACCAAAATAACCCCAAGTATTGGTAGATTCATTATAGGTAGCATCTAATAAGAATTCAGTGTCTTCGCTAAAATTTGATCCATTAAAATATTTATTGGCTCCATTTTTAATCGATACTTGAACCCCAGCAACACCACTTAAATTATCAGTGGCATTTCCAGATAATGACCCATCCCATGAACTACTATAGACAGTACTATTATTACCCCCTCCATTAATAGTGCTAGTTGGATCAGTAAAATCTAGATTAGCTGGATTTGAAGTGACAGTAGTAGTATTACAATTTCCAGCTTTATCGCAAATATTAGACACAATTGAACAAGTTTGGTTTGAACCTTCAGTATTTATAATACAATTTGGATCAATATAATCGTCTCTCAGATTTATATCACTATAAGTAAAATATGAAGTTTGAGTGGTGTTGTACCAATTAGAAAATTCTGTTTGTAATGGAAGGGATGGAATTACATTATCTATTGTCATTTTTTGTTTTCCACTCCAAGGACTTTCATTACCAGCTAAATCGACCGCCTTAACTCGCCAGTAGAAAACAATATTTTGATTTCCACCAACTGTTCGACTGGTAGTTTTTAAATTATTTTCTGTGTAAATTACGTCTGTCATAGCAGTATCTTTATAACTTTCATAAATATAATGGTCAGTTCCAATTACAGAGTTCCATGATTGGGTGGGGTTACTTTTTACATAAGCATCGTCGCCTGGATTAATTAATGAAGGGGCTAACGGAGCAGTGGCATCGTAAGTAATTTGACAACTGTTGGCTAAATCTAGAGATGTCCAATCGGAAACATTACCAGCTTTATCGACAGCTCTGACAGCAAATCCATAAGTACCTTCACCGCCATTTAAAGTCCCTGTTCTAGAAAAAACATCCCCTATATTTCCAGCGGAATATATCCATCCAGTTGTTGGGTTAAAAGATTGATATTCATAATTAGAAAAGTTGGTATCAGTTGAAGCACCCCATTTAGCCACAATTGTGTGTTGATTAGTGGTTTTATTACAACCTAAAACTGTACCGTTTGTAGTTGAAAAACTAAGATCCAAAGGTTTTGAAGGAGCAGTTTTATCGACTATGAAAGTGGTAGCACTTGATTGATTTCCAGATTCATCTTTAGTGTAGAGAGTATATGTTCCTTCGTTTACAAATGCAGCACCAATTTGACCGGAAGTGCCCTTATTATAATAACCATGGCCAAAAATTGGATTGTTATTTAGATAAAGGGTATCACTGACAGATTCTTTAGAAAAACGAATAGTATTACCGTTATTATCTCTATCACCCAATTTATCTGGATTGATGATGACTCCATTGGCAATAGGGACAGATGGATTACTATCATCAGTTAGTTTGAAGGTTGGAGCGACTTTATCAATTGTAAAACTGTATTCTGTTGAATTGTTTGCTTTATCAATTACAACCATTTTATATTTACCATCACTAAGCTGAAATAAACTAAATTCAGTGCCAATTGATTCCTCATATGTTTTAAATGGAGAATTACTACCATCCTGATAAAGTTCCGTCTTCAAATAATTATTATCGATTACATGGACATTTATATCTGTAGAGCCATTATAAAAAGATTTTGGAGCAATATTGTCGATTGTGGCTATTGGTGGAGTATTGTCTATAGTGAAAGTACGAGATTGAGTTGAACTGGTATTAGCTGCTTTATCACTAGCATTCGCTTTTAAAGCGTATGTTCCATCTGTAAGACTAGTCAAACCCAATGTCACAATTTTTTCAGTAACCATACCGGAAAGAATTGGATGGCTCCAAACGGATGGTACAAAGTTATTATTTGAATCAGATAAATGAGCAACTATTTGATTGAGTGCTTGATCATCAGTATATTTAACGACAATATTCCCGTTTGATTTGACAATTTGACCGTTAAAACTTGGTTCTATAATCTCTACTTTTGGCTTAACAATATCAAAATTATTTAATGTGGTTATTTCGCATTCACTATTACAATAGTTACAATTAGAATTGTATCCCGGAATACATTCTATTCCGTTTTGACTACCATTATCGCATTCTTCATTTAAATCTAATCTACTGTTACCACAAAGAGGGTTAACAGTAATTCCGTTTGTAAGTTTAATTGTTTCGCAATCATTAAAGGGATTTAAAGGACAAACTTTAAAATAAACATCATAAATTCCAACACTATTAGGAGCAGTAAGATTAAAATCTTCAGAAAAATGTTGTGTTGACCATATTAAATTTAAATGATCAGGTGTATCAATATTATTCCAATCATCATTACCTATTCTCCAAGCAGAATATCTCCAACCAGAAAATTTATTTAAATTAACATTAAGAGTGGCTTTAATTATATCGTTTGGATAAACCGTTACTTGTGACTGATTGTTTAAAGTAGCAGTGGCTAATGTGGCTGACACTATAAAGATAGTAAAATGGTCAAGACTTTTTATAGAAACAGAGGTATCTGTATTAGTAATAGTATTTTCGACTGATTGGGTGGAATCAATTTTGGAAATGTCTTCGGCGAATTTTATATCAACATCTTGGCCTTTTGAAGAGTCTGGAATTGGAAGTGAAAGATTGTATTCAAAAGTGCCGTCGGTCATGTCTGAAGTAATGTCATAGGCTTTGTCAGATAAGGCACCGGTCTGTTCAATTTGTTCTGGTGTTAAAGTAATTTCTTCAATTTTAATATTGCCAAGGCTATTGGGAAGTTTGATAAAAGTTAATTTAACCCCACTGTTTTGAGGAGCAACATATTCTTTGTTTAGCTCGACATTTTGAAAAGTCCAATCGGAAGTGTCACCTAAAACTGAAGAATTTAAAAAATCATTTTCTTCAGCAGTTAAATCTGCTTGAGTTGAATCTAGTTCTTTAACAACAACTAAAACATCATTTTCAATGGTGAAAAATTGTGAATAATACTGATTGGAGTCTGTTTCAGTTTTTAAAATACCGCGATTGATATTTTGAGGAAGACAATCAGAGGAGGAACAAGTCCCTAGATAAAAATCACCTTTACTCAAATCATTGCCAACAATGGCATCAATTTTCTCGTCAGTTTTATAAAACAATTGATAGGCAATTTTTTGAGAGGTACCGGTGTTGATATTAAGTTTGTTAGTTGATTGGTTATACTCAACTGTAGGGATAACCGCTTCAGAATTTTGAGCATAAACAGGTTGAGCTACTAATAATAAAGGTACAAAAGAATTTAATAAAAGGGATAAATTAGCAACAATGGCGACAGTCTTTTTGAATACTTTTAACTTAAACATAAATTAATCTGGACAGATTAAAGTTGATAACGACTCTAACAGAAGTATATAACTTTAAAACAAAATTACAATAATCTGGAAATTACCTGAAAACTGGTTAAAAAGTGTAAATAATTTTTTGGAAAATACTAAAATTTATTTTCTTCAATAAATTTTTTGGTTGAAATTAAATCTTCAAAAACACGAGCATGAATACCAAAACTAATAGCTGTTTGAACATTAGCTTGGCTGTCGTCAAAATAAATACAATTTTGGGATAGAAGATGGTTTTGATCTAAAATATTTTGAAAGGCTTTGATGTCAGGTTTGATAAATCCGGTTTCCCAAGAAAAATAAGCTCCATCAAAATTATTAAACAATTCTGGAAAATTTTTACGGTAATAATCTGTTCGTTCTTGGAGATTATTGGAGAGAATAAAAATTTTA
>Ga0172382_10014092_pt1 | contig 10220 bp, 12 predicted proteins | sample Leawel138RmetaG_FD_122245 | JGI IMG/M metagenome (GOLD analysis project Ga0172382, IMG submission 122245) | Leachate microbial communities from a municipal landfill in Southern Ontario, Canada - Leachate well 138R metaG | ecosystem: Engineered > Solid waste > Landfill > Unclassified | place...
CCACATTGTCCAGGTGCAGTTTCTAATGCCTTTAGATTAGCAATGTCTAATCCAAAGATTACAGCAGATGCATATGAAGCTCAAACATTTGGTGAAATCTCTGTGAAATATAATGTAAGTAGTGTCCCTAAGATAATTATTAATGATAAATATGAATTTTTAGGTAATCAACCAATTGAAGCATTCTTAAAGGAAATCGAACGCGTATAATATATAGACACGTCGTATTTGGATAAATTATCAAATACGACGTGTCTTTTTCTTTAGATGCATGTGAATCTTTTAGATACATGATACAATAAACCTATACACAAACGATATTTAATAAAGAGGTGCTTATGCAAATTAGAAAAGTTCAAAGTGAAGATATAAAGCATTTGTTAGATTTATTTAATCAAACGACCTTAACACCTAACTTTTTGTATGAAAAATTAAGTGAAGAAGACTTTAAGGCTAAGTTTATTCATTCAACAAATGTATATGATATACATACCTTTGTTGCAACATATCATCAAAGTGTTATAGGTTTTATAAGTGGTGTTTATGATATTACAACTAAGAAGGCATATATTACAATGATCATAGTTGATACAAAATATCGTCATAAAAAGATTGGGACTGCACTTTTAAACACGCTAGAGACAGTCTTACGTCAACAACTCTTAGATCAAGATAAAGTAGAAATTGTATTTTTTAATCCGGTGGCTTTAAGTTGGGTAATACCGCATACACATGCTATCCATCCAAATGCACCAGGCATTGATAGTTTATCAGATGCATACCTATTTTTTAAGGCACATAATTATTTGGATTTTGCTGTTCAAAATGCCTATTACATGGATATTAGAAATTATGCATTTAGTCAGTTAACACAAAGTGTTATAGATAGTGTAGAAAATAAAGGTTTTAAGTTTGGATATTATGATTTAGAGATAGATTACGGATTAGAAACCTTACTTGATAATTTAGGGAGTCCTGTTTGGAAAACAGTGATTTTAGAACACATCCATACACAGGGTAATAACAATACACTTTTAGTACCAACCTTTGAACATAAAGTGGCTGGCTTTACCGGACCACTTAAGGTAGAACCCAATGGTAGAGGATACTTTGCAGGGATAGGTACGCATTCTGATTATAGAGGATTTGGTTTAGGTAAAGCATTATTCGCCAAACTAGTGATGGGGTTAAAAGTGCTTGGTGCCGATTATATGACACTATTTACAGGTGAACATAATCCAGCAAGACGTATGTATGAAAAAGAAGGGTTTAAAGTTGTTAGAACATTTATTGATTTAAGAAAGGTGGATTTTAAATGAAGATAATTATGGCTATTGGTGGACACGTTGGTGATATGGAATTGACATGCGGTGGCACACTTGCAACCATGAGTCTTGAAGGACATAAGATTATTACCGTTGCACTAACAGGTGGTGAAAAGGGCAATCCACCACATCTAAGTGTCAAAGATTATAGAAAACAAAAAGAACAAGAAGCGCACAATTTTGCTCAGATGTTGGGAGGTGTTAGTGTTGTCTTACCTTATAATGATGGTGAGTTACTTGTAAATGATAAAGTAAAGTTTGAAGTTGCAACACTCATAAGAAAGTACAAACCAGATGTCTTGATAACACACTGGAAAAACTCTATGCATAAAGATCATGAAGCAACACATCATATTGTAAAAGATGCACAGTTTTATGCAGGTATTAAGGGGTTTGAAAATGAATATCCACCGCACTATGCTAGTGGTCCATATTATGCAGAAAACTGGGAAGACCCTGTTGATTTTAAACCATATGTTTATGTGCATGTTTCTGAAGCTGGCTTCAAATTATGGCAACAAGCTATTGATACCCACTGGTTTGCAATAAACTCCAAGTCGTTTCAATATAAAAGATACTATGAAGCATTAATGGTTGTTAGAGGTTGTGAAGCTAGAACGCAATATGCTGAAAGTTTTAATGTTGAAGAACTGACTAAAAAAGTTATCAAAACTAGTTTCTAATAAAAAAAAGGACAATTTGAATTGTCCTTTTTGCTTGATAAACCTATTATCTGTTGTAGTATTCAACGATTAACTGTTCGTTAATATCGAATAAGAATTCGTTGCGTTCTGGTAGTCTTGAGAATGTTCCGACACCGTTAGCATCTAATGCAACATAGTCAACTTTAGCAAATTGAGCTTCTAGAGCTTCTTTAACGATTGTTAAGTTTTTACTCTTTTCTCTTAATTGTACTGTTTGACCTGGATTTAATCTGTATGATGGAATATCAACTTTCTTTCCATCAACTAAGATATGACCATGGTTTACTAATTGTCTAGCTTGAGCACGTGTTTTAGTGAAACCTAGACGATAGACAACATTGTCTAATCTTGATTCCAATAATTTTAAGAAGTTCTCACCTTGCTTACCTTGCATCTTTGCAGATTCAACAAATGTTTTCTTAAATTGTTTTTCACTTACACCGTAAACAAAACGAACCTTTTGTTTTTCTTGTAACTGAATGCCGTAGTTAGATAATTTAGAACGTCTTTGACCGTGTTGTCCAGGTGCATAAGGTCTTTTCTTTAATTCTTTACCTGTTTCAGATATTGAATAACCTAAGCGTCTAGAGACTTTCCAAGTTGATCCTGTAAAACGTGACATAGAATTTACCTCCTTTTTATTTTTGGGTAAACACACCATCTTAAAATCTATATAATCCGCAAATTCCTTTTCGCTTTCTAGCAGAAGAAAGGTACTTAGTGCATCCATATAATGAAGGGATATTTATAAATCTATTGTTGGCCTGCTTTTGACCGCTTTCTTATTTTATATTAAAGCCTTACTAAAGTCAATATAGTTTTCAATTAATGCACCAAATTGTTGTAAAAAATCGACTAATGCGCTATCAAACCGATCAACAATCGGACTGTCTAAATCTAGGATAGCCCACACCTTACCATTATTTCTAATTGGAATCGCGGTTTCTGACATAGAAATTGGATCACAAGTGATATGATTTTCAATTTCATGGACATTTTTAATAACAATGACTTCATTTTTTAAGTAGCTTGAACCTACAACACCTTTACCTGGCATAATTAAATTACAAGCAACTTTTCCTTGGAAGGGGCCGAGTGTTAAAATACCATCTTTAAACATATAAAAACCAACCCAGTTTAAATCTGCTATAGAATCATTTAAGAATGCGGAGGCATTACTTAAAATAGAAAGGTTTGTTGGTTCACTTGAAAGTAGACCTTCAGCACTTTGTAGTAATACTTTATAATCCATAAAAACACCTCATCTTGTATAATATTAAGAAATATTATAACAGTTTTTCAGTGCAATGTAACAATTTTCCAATTATTGACATAATGTTTACACATTATAAATGGTATAATAAAAGACGGTGATATTATGGAAAAGGCAATTTTAATTCGCTTTGGTGATTTAGTACTTAAGGGTAAAAACAAACCCAGATTCATCGGCCAGATTAAAAAAAATATAAAGAACAAATTAAAACATATAGATGTTGAATTTACATTTCAGCACGATCGCATTTTCGTCCACTTTAATGAGGTTGACAGTGATGCAGTTATTAAGCATTTAGGTTATGTATCTGGGATACATTCTTTTAGTTATGTGTACAAGACAACGAAGGATTTGGAGTCTATTGCAAACCTTGCAAAAGAAGTTATAACAAAGGAAGTTAAGATACCAACAACATTTAAAATTGAGACAAGAAGGACAGATAAAAACTATCCGCTAAAATCTTTAGACATATCTCAAAAAATTGCAGGTATGGTATTACCATCTTTTGATGGTTTAAAAGTAGAAGTTAGAAACCCAGAGACAGTGTTAAACATTGAACTTAGAAGCGAGGGTACTTATATCTATGTTGGTAAAATACCTGGCTTAGGTGGTTTTCCAATAGGTTTAGGTGGCAAAGGACTTGTTATGTTATCAGGTGGAATAGATTCACCTGTGGCTGCACATTTAATGATGAAGCAAGGTATCAATGTTGAGTTATTTCACTTTGAATCCACACCACTAACCCCTTTGGAATCTGTTCAAAAGGTTATAGATATTGCTAAAAAGTTAGCACATTATACGGCAGATAATAAAATCAAACTACATTTTGTGCCATTTACTAAAATACATGAAGCGATTTTAAGTTATGTAGGGGATCCTTACATCATTACAATTATGCGACGCATGTTTTACCGTTTAGGTGAAAGGTTTGCTAATATCAATGGATTAGACACACTAATAAACGGCGAATCTGTTGGACAAGTTGCAAGTCAAACTTTAAGCAGCATTAAAGTTATAGAAACAGTAACTTCAATACCAATTTTAAGACCTGTTATTACATATGATAAAAATGATATTATCAATCTATCTAAAAAAATAGATACCTATGATATTTCAATTTTACCATTTAATGATTGTTGTTCAATTTATGTACCAAGAAATCCGGTAACTAAACCAACCATCATACAAGCGGTTAAAGAAGAATCAAAGTTTGAATTTGAACCACTTGTAGCAGATGCACTAGCAAATATTCAAACATTGATTGTAACACCAACAACGGATTTTGATATTGCAGCATATGGATTTGATGTAAAAGACGCTCTAGATTCATTTAAAGAGGAGTAGTAATTTATGATAGAATCTAAAGATAATAAAAAATTTAAATCATGGATGAGATTAAAGAGTAAAAAGTACAGAGATCAAACCAAGACATTTATTGTATATGGCCAAACATTTGTTGACTTAGCACTAAAAAAAGGTGTTGTTGAAGAAGTTGTTACAACCAACCCGGAGATTAGTGGTACTTTAATTAGTGAAGCATTGATGCATGCACTTAAAGTCACTGAAACATCTTACGATGTTTTTGCAGTATGCAAGCAGGAAAACCAACCGATTAAATCAAACAACATCCTTGTTTTAGATGATGTACAAAACCCTGATAACGTTGGTGCTATTTTAAGAAGTGCACTAGCTTTCGGTTTTTTACATGTTATTTTATCAAACAGGTCTGCTGATTTATACAATGATAAAACAATACGTGCATCTAGCGGTGCATTTTTTGACCTTTATGTTCAAAGAACAAATATCCATCAAGTCTTAGTGGATAAAAAACAATTAGGTTACCAAGTCTTTGGTGCTGATGCACATGCATCAAGCCTAACACCAGAAAAACAAAAACCTTTTATTCTAGTCTTAGGTAATGAAGGACAAGGATTAAGTCCACAGACCAAACCTTTATTGGATGGTATGCTTAATATTAAAACAAACCATGTGGAAAGCTTAAATGTGGTCGTTGCGGGTTCTATTTTAATGTATGAATGGAGTAAGAATATATGAAATCAATTCTCTCTACATTTTTAGATTATCAAGCATCAAGCCTAGATGCACAACTCGAACTTTTTAAAAAACTAAATTTAAACCATTTCATTATGCGCCGTATCGGTGGAAAGCATTTTTATGAGTTAGATGATGCGTCATTAGATGTATATGCTAGTAAACTCAAAGATATTAAAGTCATTGCAATCGATCCTTTATTGGAGGCATTTCCAATGGATCATATGAAAGCATTAACAGCATATAATAATACCTTAGAACTGATAGTTAGTCAGGTAAAAAAATTTAAACCGACGTATTATATTTATACAATACCTAAATTTGATGATCAGACAGAAAATCTCATAGAGATTATTCAAACTGTTAAAGACCAAATTAAGATTATCAAAAAAGCTAAGTTAAAAGTACTCATTAAATTTAGTGATAATCACACACCTAAAATATATCGCTATATTTTAGGCGCATTAAAAGATAAAAACGTTGAGATCATGTTTGACTATGTTTATTTATATAAACGTAATGAAGCAGAAATAACAGCATACCGTATATTAAGAAACTATATTGGTATGGTGATTATGGATGATGTGGATAAATTGGGTTGTGGTAGAGTTATTGGAAGTAGTGAAAATATACCAGTTGCTCAAATAGCTAAAAGATTTATTAAAAGAAAATTTGAAGGCTACATTGTGTTAGATTCTAGTTTGGTTGATTTGCTTTGTCAAGCAAACAACCAAGGTTGGTTTTCTAAAATGGTATCTAAAAAAGTTAAACATGAATTAAAAATCTATAATGATTTTATTGAACGTTATCGTTCCACAGATATTTTTAGAATTTTACGGATTCAAATGGCAGTACTATCATTAATGTTTTTAAATAAAAAAGTAGCACTCGGCTAAAGAAAGGATGTAACAACATGCTGAATATGAACAATTTAGATCCGAAATATGTATCAGGATTCAAAGTCGTAGCAAGTAAGTTAGACTTAAAAATTAGTGAAGGAGGACTTACAATAAATGTATTTGATGCAACAAGTTTAAGTGTTGAAAAAACGCTAAATGCATTTAATATAGGTATTAGTTCACACAATGAATTATATATTGCTTTAAGGTTGATAAAAGAGCATATCGATAAAGATACATTTAAAATTGATTATCCTAAAAAGATTAAAAATTTAACATTTATGTTAGATGCATCAAGAAATGCAGTTGCAACTGTTGATACAGTTAAAGATTATTTAGTTAACCTCGTATTATTTGGTTATGATGCATTACAACTTTATACAGAAGATACATTCGAAATGCAAGATGAACCATTCTTTGGGTATATGCGCGGCGCATATACAAAGCAAGAACTGCAATCCATTGAACAGTTTGCGATGAGTTTGGGTATGGAACTTGTACCATGTATTCAAACGCTAGCGCACCTAAATGCAATCACTAGATATCGTCAATATAGTCATTTATTTGATACATTAGATATTTTATTAGTTGGTGAAGAAAAGACTTATGAATTTATAGAAAAAATGATTCAAACCGTTGCAACCACTTTTAAATCTAAAAAGATTAATATTGGTATGGATGAAGCATATATGCTTGGTCGTGGCAAATTTTTAGATAAAAATGGTTACCAAAATAGATTTGATATTATGGTCAAACACTTAGCACGAGTCTTAGAAATTTGTAAGAAATATGATTTAGAACCAATGATGTGGTCAGATATGTTCTTTGCAAGTGGTTGGGGTGATTACTACAATAAAGAAAAACAAATTCCACAAGCAATTATTGATCAAGTACCTAAAGAAGTGAGTTTGGTGTATTGGGACTATTATCATACAGATGTTAAGCATTATGAATTAATGATTGAAAAACATCAAGCATTTAATAACCCAATTTATTTTGCTGGTGGTGCATGGAAGTGGATTGGCTTTACACCAGATAACCGTTTTAGTTTGGTTGCAAACCAAGCCAGCATGATTGCTTGCGCCAACAAGGGTGTTGATAATGTGATTATTACCTCGTGGGGCGATAATGGTGCGGAAGCATCGCCTTATTCAGTGCTGCCTTCCTTAGCGTATAATGGGGTTTTAAAGTACGGACACAAAGCAATAGATGCTGCATTCAAGCATACATTTAAAACAGTCACAAACGTTGATTTTGATGCCTTTATGTTAGTTGATAGTGCAAACCAACTATCAAATAACATTGCACACAAATCAACAGCCAATAAACATTTTTTATACAATGATATTTTATTAGGATTACTCGATTCAACAACGGAAAGTAACTACCCAAAAATATTTAATAAACATTTAAACAAGATGAAAAAACAAATGGATAACTATGGTGATTATACTTATATCTTTGAGACACAATTAGCACTACTTAAGGTGTTAAAGAAAAAGGTATTATTAGGTGTTGAGTTAAGAGCTGCGTATAAAGCAAATGATAAAAATGCTTTAACAAAGATTGTCAAAGACTTAAAACAAACTAAAAAATTGATCACTGAATTTAAACAAGCATTCATGCATCAGTGGTATAAAGAAAATAAAGCATTTGGTTATGAGATTCAAGACTTAAGAATTGGTGGTATCCTACAAAGAATTGATACAGCAATTCTAAAGGTTAATGATTATTTAAATGGAAAAATTGAACGTATTGAAGAACTTGAAGTTGAAGTTTTAGATTATTATGGTCATAAAGACATCGTACAAAAATCGCATACAATAGCAGAATTTAGATATAAACCAGTTGTATCAGTTGGTGTGAGTGTGTAAAAGAAAAAGGGCGAATGCCCTTTTACTTTATCGGTTATTCAGTATGTTCTAAATCAACATTGTCCTCTGTTTCAAATAGTGGAAATGCATTAGGCAGTGTTGGGTATAATTTGGTTGTAAACATAATACCGTCTAGATGATCATTTTCATGCTGAAACACAATTGCTGGGTAACCTTCTAAAGTCAGTTCAATTGGTTTTGCAGTATTGGTTTCAAAATCTAGATGATAGCCTCTAACTTTAATGGCATAAAATCTTGGTGTTAAACCTTCTGTTGGTCGATCAACTGATAAACAACCTTCACCACCAGGTAGATAAGTTTCCTCACTGGTATGACCGGTAATTTCAGGATTGATCATTACATAAGAGTAAATACTACCATCCATATCTTCAACATGCATGGCAAACATACGTTTAAGTTGATTAATCTGAGGTGCCGCTAAACCAACTGATGGACGTAGTTTATGTTTGGCTACCATGGTTTCATCTTGACTATTTTTCACATATTCTAAAAGAGATTTAGCTAAATCAACATCTTTTTGAGATAATGGTAGTAGGACAGGTTTAGATGGGGTCGTCAGACTTGGATGTCCTTCCCGAATAATATGGTTCATTTTAATCATAAATTTAGTTCACCTCTAATCTATTAAATATTATATCATAAGGAGTACGTATGAGACTAGACAAATTCCTCTCTAACTTAAAGTATGGGAGTAGAAAAGAAATTAGAATAATGGTCAAAAAAGGATTGGTTACGATAAATGGTGTAACTGCCAGTTCATCTGATGTTCAAATTGATCCAAATTATGATAAAATATTTCTTAACGGTGAAGCTGTTTTTTATAAAGAAAACATCACCTTAGCCTTTTATAAACCGGTAGGCTATTTATCGAGTCATCAAAGTGAGTTATATCCAACACTATTTAGTTTAATTGAAGCACCATATCATCAATTTGACTTAAAAATAGCTGGTAGACTTGACTATGACAGTGAAGGTTTAGTCATTTTGACAACAAATGGCGATTTGATTCATCAAATCACCCATCCTAAAAAACATGTCAAAAAGATTTATGAGGCAACACTTGATCAACCATTTACAAAGATGGCAAATGATTGGTTAATGGCTGGTATTGAACTTAAGGATGAAGATGGTTCAATATACCAAACAAGTGCTATTGAATTAGCGTATAAAGATAATATAGCAATCATCACGATCGATGAAGGTAAATTTCATCAAGTTAAAAAGATGTTTGCTAAGGTAGGTTTTCAAGTCATCAACTTAAAAAGGCTACAAATTGGACAACTCAAACTAGATCTTAAACCGGGTTGTTATAAAGAAATAGAAGAAAGTGATATATTTGAAAGGTAATGCTATGGAAATAAAAAGATGTGCATATATTGTTGACTTTAAAGGTAAAGAAGTTCCGAAAAGGTTAAACAAAATGGATGTAAATTTAACTTACATCTCTAAAAAATTTAATTACGCTGTTGTATATCTTGATGAGGCCAAGGGTGAGAAGTTATTAACCAATCACTTAAAGAATGTTAAAGGCTTTATTGGTGTTTATCCATCACTATTTTTTGATCAAAATACCAATTTATAACATTGTCAACCAAAAAGACTTGACAGATGTATATATTGTGTTAAAATAGTATGGAATTAAATTTAGATATAAGGAGAAAATAATATGGCAGTTAAATTACGTTTACAACGTTTTGGTAATCATAAGCGTCCATTCTACAGAATTGTAGCAGCAGATTCAAAAGCACCAAGAGATGGTAAATTCTTAGAAATTATTGGCACATATGAACCAATCAAAGGTACTGTAGAAGTAAATAGTGACAAAGTACAAGCTTGGATGAGTACTGGTGCACAACCAACAGACACAGTAAAAAGTTTATTCAAAAAGTTTAATATTTTAAACAAATAATTATAAAGGGGGTCAAACATATGGCAGTAGATTTTGCAAATTTAATCAAACAAATAGTTACGCCATTAGTGGTTTCCCCAGATGATGTTTCTGTAAAAGTTTTATCAGAAGATGATCAAATAATGCATGTTCAATTACTTGTAAATGAACAAGATTTAGGTCG
>Ga0172382_10014093_pt1 | contig 10220 bp, 10 predicted proteins | sample Leawel138RmetaG_FD_122245 | JGI IMG/M metagenome (GOLD analysis project Ga0172382, IMG submission 122245) | Leachate microbial communities from a municipal landfill in Southern Ontario, Canada - Leachate well 138R metaG | ecosystem: Engineered > Solid waste > Landfill > Unclassified | place...
ATTGTTGTCAATACATAAACATGCATAGAGTCGGGCCAGAGAATGTCCGGCTGGCGCGGCTTCTTCTTCATCCTCACGACATGTCCGCTGCGGCGGAGCTTTTTGACCGATTCTCCGAGCACGGGCAACGGAGTCCGCGATTCTGAAACTACGCAGTGGCAGCGTACAGCAGGGCCCAATGCCAATTCTTGAACCCACTCAAGGAGGCATGCCCATGCGGTCCAACCAGCCTCTGACCAAAGCTGGCGCAGACCAAACGCCCATCGTGTCAAAGCCCGCAGAGCGCCGGACTCCGACGACCCAACAGACAGCGGACATCGATACGGATGGGGTGACACCCACGTGTAATCGATCGCTTATGCACAGTTGATCCTCGAGAACGACGCAGGCCTGCTGGCGGCCGCCCTCGGCGACATTGCGCGAGCCCGCGGCATGTCGCAGATCGCCGAGGCCGCAGGGCTCACGCGTGAGGCGCTATACAAGGCATTGCGACCAGGTGCGCAGCCGCGCTTCGATACGATCGCCCGGGTGTGCGCAGCGTTGGGAATGCGGCTGACCGTGGAGCCCGCGCAGGGCTGATTCCAGTCGGCCGGGCACGCCCTCAAAGCACTCGCGGCCCATCCTTGATCATGTTGCGCGCGATGACCAGCTGCTGGATCTGGCTGGTGCCTTCATAGATGCGGAACAGGCGCACGTCGCGATAGAAGCGCTCGATCACGTATTCCTTGGTGTAGCCAGCGCCACCGAGTATCTGCAGGGCGCGGTCGGCGACCCGGCCGGCCATCTCGGAGCAGAAGAGCTTGGTGGCGGCCGCCTCGGTCGAGATCCTCTCGCCGGCGTCGCGCCGGCGCGCCGCGTCCATCACCATGCAGCGCGCCGCGTAGAGCTCGGCGCGCGAATCGGCGAGCATCGCCTGCACCAGCTGGAAGTTGGCGATCGGCTGGCCGAACTGGCGGCGCTCGGTCGCGTAGCGCAGGGCCTCGTCGAGGATGCGATGGGCGGCGCCGACGCAGATCATGCCGATATGGATGCGCCCCTTGTCGAGCACCTTCATCGCCGTCTTGAAGCCCTGCCCCTCGACGCCGCCGACGATGCGATCGGCCGGCACCCGCACATCCTCGAAGATGACATCGCAGGTATGCGCCCCGCGCATCCCCATCTTGGCATCCTTGCGCCCGAAGCGGATGCCGGGCGAATCGGCATCGACCACGAAGGCGCTGACGCCGGCCGCGCCCTTCTCGTTCGGATCGGTGCGGGCCATGAGGGTGAAGAGCCCGGCCTGCGGCGCATTGGTGATGAAGCGCTTGGTGCCGTTGACGATGTAGTGGTCGCCGTCGCGCACCGCGCGCGTGCGCAGCGAGCCGGCATCCGAGCCGGAGTCGGGCTCGGTCAGGCAGAAGGAAGCGATCTTCTCGCCGGAGGCGAGTTGCGGCAGGAACTCCGCCTTCTGCTCGGGCGTACCGTCGATCACGATGCCCTGCGAACCGATCCCCACCGTGGTGCCGATCAGCGAGCGATAGGCGGGCGAGGCCCAGGACAGCGCGATGATGACGTGCGCCTCCTCCTCGGTGGTGAGGCCCAGGCCGCCGAATTCCTCGGGAACCGACAGCCCGAACAGGCCGAGCTCGCGCATGTCCTGGATGATGTCGGCGGGAATCTCGTCGGTTTCCTCGACGATCGCCTCGGCCGGCAGCAGCCGGTCGCGCACGAAACGGTCGACGCCGTCGACCAGGGCCTGCAGCTGTTCGGGATCACGGATCATGGAGTGGCTCTCCCGTCTCAGGCAGCGCGCTCGAAGACGGCGGCGATACCCTGCCCGCCACCGATGCACATCGTCTCGAGGCCGTAGCGAGCGCCGCGGCGATCGAGTTCATGGAGCAGGGTGGTCATGATGCGCACCCCGGTGGCGCCCACCGGATGGCCCAGCGAAATGCCCGAGCCATTGACATTGAGCTTGTCCTGGTCGTTCCAGTCCCAGCCCTTGAGCACCGCCAGCACCTGGCAGGCGAAGGCTTCGTTCAACTCGACGAGGTCCATGTCCTTGAAGGACAGCCCGGTGCGCTCGAAGAGCTTCTTCACCGCCGGCACCGGGCCGATGCCCATGATGCCCGGCTCGCAGCCGGCGGCGGCCCAGCCCACCAGGTAGCCCATGGGCTTGAGGCCCAGCGCCTCGGCGCGTTCCTCGCTCATGACCAGGCAGGCGGCGGCGGCATCGTTCTGCTGCGAGGCATTGCCGGCGGTGACGGTGCCGTCCTTCATGATGGGCTTGAGCTTCGCGAGCGATTCGAGGGTGGTGTTGGCCCGCACGCCTTCGTCGCGCGAGACCACCACCGGGTCGCCCTTGCGCTGCGGCACGCTGACCGACACCACCTCGGCATCGAAGCGACCCGCCTCCCAGGCCGCCGTGGCGCGCTGCTGGCTCTGGGCGGCAAAGGCATCGGCCTGCTCGCGGGTGATGTTGTATTCGCGGGCGAGGTTCTCGGCCGTCTCGATCATCCCCGAGATGCGGCCGAAGCGCTCGACCGGCTGGGAGCGCTCGCGGCCGCGATCGAGCCGGTCATGCAGCTTCACGGTGCCGGCGCGCTTGCCCCAGCGCATGTCGGTCGTGTAGTACTCGACGTTGCTCATGCTCTCGACGCCGCCGGCCATGACGATGTCGGCCGCGCCGGTCTGGACCATCATCGCCGCGGTGGCGATCGCCTGCAGGCCGCCGCCGCAGCGTCGGTACAGCGCCATGCCGGCGACATCGATCGGAAAGCCGGCCTGCAGCGCGACCCAGCGGCCGGTGCAGGGCGCCTCGCCGTTCTGGTAGGACTGCGAGAAGACGAGATCCTCGATCAGGCCGGGATCGATGCCCGTGCGCTCGACCACGGCGCGCGCTGCGATGGCGCCGAGCTCCTCGACCGGGACCGGACGCAGGCCCCCGCCGAAGGCGCCGACGGGCGTACGAACGGGGGACACGATGGCGGCTCGCTTGAGTTTCATGACTGTCTCCTTCGGGAAATTGCGGATTCGGACCTCGCCGCGGCACCCGACCCGCGCCGGGATTCCTCCCCGGGCCGCGGCGAATTCCCGGCTACCGGTCGATCGTAGCCGAGGCCGCGGCAACTGGGGAAATCGGGAATCCGGCAGGCAGGGTCAAGCCGGGCCGCCCCGACGGGCACGGAACGTCGCCGCGAGGCCATTGGCTATACTGTGGCCCTTTCCGAAACGCCCTTTCCCGAAACCGGGCACGCACCCGGCACTTCCCGCGATGCCCGGCAATAACACTGCTCCCACTGCCCTCGCGACACTGCTCGCGCTCTACCGGACCATGTGCCGGATACGCGCCTTCGAGGACGCAGCCGAAGTCGCCAGCCAGGGCGGCGTCGCCGCCTTCGGCCAGAAGCAGGACACCAGCGTCGCCGTACGCGGTCCGCTGCACCTGTCGACCGGGCAGGAAGCCGTCGCCGCCGGCGTGTGCGCGCACCTGCGCCCGAGCGACTACCTGACCTCCACGCACCGCGGGCATGGGCACACCATCGCCAAGGGCGCCGAGCTCGGGCGCATGTTCCAGGAGCTCTTCGGCAAGGCCACCGGCTACTGCGGCGGTCGCGGCGGCTCGATGCACATCGCGGACTTCTCGGTCGGCATGCTCGGCGCCAACGGCGTGGTCGCCGCCGGCATTCCGATCGCCGTCGGCGCCGCCCAGTCGATCCGGATCCGCCGCACCGATGCGATCGCGGTCAGCTTCTTCGGCGATGGCGCGCTCAACCGCGGCCCCTTCGCCGAGAGCCTGAACTGGGCCGCCGCCTTCGGGCTGCCCCTGCTGTTCGTGTGCGAGGACAACCAGTGGTCGGCGACGACCCGCACCGATGCCATGTCCGCCGGCGGCGGCGCCGCCGAACGCGCCCGCAGCTACGGCGTGCCGGCGGTGGAGGTCGACGGCAACGACGTCGCCGCGGTCCACGCGGCAGCCGGGCGCCTCGTCGAGGAAATCCGCGCCGGCGCCGGCCCGCGGCTGCTGCATGCGCGCACCTATCGCTTCAGCGGACATGTCTCGGTCGACCCGGCCGCCTACCGTGACCCGGACGAGCTCGCGGCGGCGCTGGCCGACGATCCGCTCGAGCGCGCCCGCCGGCTGCTGGCCGATGCCGGCGCGACGGCGGGGCAGGCCGACACGATCATGGCCGAGGCGCGCGCCGAGGTCGAGGCCGCGCTGGCCTCGGCCGCCGCCGCGCCCTGGCCGGAGGATGCCGCCGCCTTCGAGCAGGTGCAGGACGAGGGAAGCGGGCGATGGACGTGACGACGACGGATACGACGACAGTGGCTACGATGAGCTATGCGGCGGCCGCCGCCGACGCCCTCGCGCGGAAGATGCGCACCGACCCGGCCGTGGTCGCGCTCGGCGAGGATCTCGGCCGCGGCGGCATCTTCGGCCAGTACCAGGGGCTGCAGGCCGAGTTCGGTGCCGAACGAATCATCGACACCCCCATATCGGAAGCCACCATCGTCGGCGCCGCCGTCGGCATGGCGCTGACCGGCCTCAAGCCGGTCGTCGAGATGCGGGTCGTCGATTTCGCGCTGTGCGCCATGGACGAAATCGTCAACCAGGCCGCCAAGAACCGCTTCATGTTCGGCGGCCAGGGCCGGGTACCGGCCGTGATCCGCATGCCGATCGGCATCTGGACCGCATCGGCGGCGCAGCACTCGCAGTCGCTCGAGAGCTGGTTCGCCCACATCCCGGGCCTGGTCGTGATGACACCGGCCACCGCCCAGGACAACCACGCGCTGCTGCGCGCCGCGATCGACTGCGGCGACCCGGTCGCCTACCTCGAGCACAAGGAGCTCTGGGGCCTCGAGGACGAAGTCGACCCCGCTGCCACGGCCACCATCGGCCGCGCGCGCATCGTGCGCCCCGGCACCGACCTCACCATCGTGAGCTGGAGCAAGGCGGTGCACGATGCCACGGCCGCCGCGGCGACGCTGGCCGAGGCCGGCATAGCGGCCGAGGTCATCGACCTGCGCACGCTCTGGCCCTGGGACCGCGACACGGTACTCGACTCGGCCGGGCGCACCGGCCGGGTGCTGGTCGTCCACGAAGCCGTCCAGGTCGCCGGCTTCGGCGCCGAGATCGCCGCCACCGTGGCCGAACACACGGGCGCGAAGGTGGCGCGGCTGGGGGCACCGCGCAGCCCGGTGGCCTACTCGCCGCCACTCGAGGTGCTGGCCCGCATTGCACCGCAACAGATCGTCGCCAGGGCGCGTGAACTGATGGATCGACGCTAGAAGTGGATCGGGCCGGCCCGCGGCCGCCGTCCTCGTCATTTACACTGTTGGCCGCTGAAACATTCGCCACCACACTATTACCAAGCTGCTTCGGAGGAGACTTCCCATGGATCGTCGCTCACTGCTGAAAACCGGCCTGGCCGGCTCCGCCGCCATCGCCGCACCGCTGGTGCTGACCTCGCGCGCTTCCGCGCAGTCGAGATACCGCTCCGAGTACCGCATGTCGACGGTTGTCGGAACCGCCTTCCCCTGGGGCCAGGGCGGCGACATCTGGCTGAACCTGGTGCGCGAGCGCACCCAGGGCCGCATCAACATCAAGATGTACCCCGGCGTGTCGCTAATCAACGGCGACCAGACCCGCGAGTTCAGCGCGATCCGCCAGGGCGTCATCGACCTCGCCGTCGGCTCGACCATCAACTGGTCGCCGCAGATCCGGCAGCTCAACCTCTTCTCGCTGCCCTTCCTCGCCGTCGACCACGCCGGGATCGATGCAATGGTCCAGGGCCCGGTGGGCGAGCAGATCCTGCAGATCGTCGAGAAGGCCGGCGTCGTGCCGCTCGCCTGGGGCGAGAACGGCTTCCGCGAAGTCACCAACTCGCGCCACGAGATCCGCAGCCCGGCCGACATGAAGGGCCTGAAGTTCCGCGTCGTCGGCTCGCCGATCTTCAACGACACCTTCACCGCACTGGGCGCCAACCCCACCCAGATGAGCTGGGCCGATGCCCAGCCGGCACTCGCCTCGGGCGCCGTCGAAGGCCAGGAGAACCCGCTGCACATCTTCACCGCCGCGAAGCTGCACACCCTGTCGCAGAAGTTCGTGACGATGTGGGACTACGTTGCCGATCCGCTCATCTTCGTGGCCAACCGCGACGTCTGGAACTCCTGGACGCCCGAGGATCGCGACATCGTCCGCGAATGCGCCATCGAGGCCGGCCGCCAGGAAATCGCGCTTGCCCGCAAGGGCCTGACCAGCACCGACCGCTCGCTCATCGAGGAGGTCAAGGGGCTCGACGTCACCGTCACCGAGCTGAGCGAGTCCGAGCGTGCCGCCTTCGTGAAGGCCGTCCAGCCGACCTACCAGAAGTGGACCAAGACGATCGGCCCGGACCTGGTGAAGCAGGCCGAAGCCGCCGTGGCCGCCCGCAAGCGCGCCTGATCGCGCGCAGGCATATGCGAGCCGGCACGCCACGGTGACGACGGAACGACCCGATCACGGGGAGGAGCGGCCCGCGGGCACGCCCTCCCCGGACGGCGCCGTGCCCGCGCCCGATGCGGACGCAGCCCCGCCGACGCCCTTCATGCCTTCCAAGCGCAACTACCGCTGGGAGGACTGGGTCGGCGGCGTGGTGATGAGCCTGTTGACGCTGATCACCTTCGCCAACGTGCTGGTGCGCTACTTCACCAACCAGTCGTTCGCCTGGACCGAGGAGATCTCGATCAGCCTGATGGTGATCCTGACGCTGGTCGCGGCAAGCGCCGCCGTCGTGCGTGACCGACACATCCGGGTCGAGATCGTCTTCTATGGCGGCAGCAAGGCACGGCGCCGCTGGCTCGGCGTGCTCACGGGCGTCGCCACCATCGTCGCCTTCGCGATCCTCTCCGTGCTGGGCGGGCAGCTCGCCTGGGACGACTACCGCTACGAAGTGACGTCACCCGGCATCGGGGTGCCGCAGTGGTGGTACACGGTGACCATGCCGCTGCTGTGCATCGTCATCACCTGGCGCGCCTTCCAGTACCTCGTCACCGTCTGGAAGGATCGCTGATCCCGCCATGATCGCGACCCTGAGTTTCCTTGCGTTCGCCCTGCTGCTGGTGCTGGGTGTGCCGATCGGCGTCGCGCTGATGATCGGCGGCTCGATCGCGATCGGCGCCGCCGAGCTGGGTTGGCTCGCGCTGCCCAACAACTTCTACGCCGGCATCGCCAAGTACCCGCTGCTCGCGCTGCCGATGTTCGTGCTCGTGGGCGTGCTCTTCGAGCGCTCCGGCGTCGCCGAGCGGCTCGTCACCTTCGCCTCGGCCATCTTCGGGCGCGGCCCCGGCATGCTGCCGATGATCGCCATCCTGGTGGCGATGCTGCTGGGCGGCATCTCGGGCTCCGGCCCCGCCACCGCCGCCGCGGTGGGCGGCGTGATGCTCGTCGCCATGCGCAGGGCCGGCTACCCCGCACCGTTCTCGGCCAGTGTCATCGGCGCGGCCTCCGCCATCGACATCCTGATCCCGCCCTCGATCGCCTTCATCGTGTACTCGGTGCTGGTACCCGGCGCCTCGGTGCCCGCCCTGTTCGCCGCCGGCCTGATCCCGGGTGTTCTGACCGGCCTGACGCTGATCATCCCCGCCATCTGGCTGTCGCGGCGCCACGGCTTCGGCCAGCACGAGCACGCCGAAGCCCGGCCTCCGTTCTGGTCATCGCTGCGCGAGGCCTCCTGGGGCCTGGCCGCGCCGGTGCTCATCCTCGGCGGCATGCGCGCCGGCTGGTTCACGCCCACCGAAGCCGCCGTGGTCGCCGTCGTCTACGGCCTGTTCGTGGGCATGGTGATCCACCGCACGATCCGGATGCGCGACGTCATGGACATCTTCGCCGACGCCGCCGAAATCTCCGGGATCATCCTGGTCGTCGTCGCGCTGGCGAGCATCTTCGCCTACGCTGTCAACACCCTCGGGCTGATCGACCCGATGGTCAACTTCGTGACCAACAGCGGCCTGGGCGAGACTGGCGCCATCGCGATGATCGTCCTCGTACTGCTGGGGATGGGCATGGTGCTCGACGGCATCTCGATCTTCCTGATCTTCGTGCCGCTGCTGATGCCGCTCATGCGGTTCTACGAGTGGGATCCCGTCTGGTTCGGCGTCATCCTGACCTACATGGTCGCCATCGGCCAGTTCACCCCACCCCTGGCGGTGAACCTGATGATCACCTCCAAGCTCGCCGGCATCGGCATCGAGCAGACCGTGCGCTGGGTGCTCTGGTTCGTCGCCGCGATGCTGCTGCTGCTGATTGCGCTGATCAACTTCCCCGAGATCTCGATCTGGCTGCCGAGGGTGCTGGGGTATTGAGGGCGAATCGGGGCTCGAATTGACATCCCACGCAAATGGGGTGACAACGCTCTGGCATCCCCCGCCTTGCAAATGTCTCGCGCCATAGGTATCGATGACGGTTCGATCGTTCGACGAAAGTTTCAGATCAGGCATGAGCAGACATGCTCGTTGATCCGATGCTTAGGCAAGCATCAACGTAATCGATGGTAGTCAGAGCGCGCTGAATGGCGACTTCCGGACTCTGCGCGGCGTGAAACCCTCCGAGACTGGCGCTCATACGGACTGTTTGTCATGCACATCGACGCTACCGAATTCAAGGCCAGGTGTTTGAACCTCATCGACGAGGTTGTCGCTACACGTCAAGCAGTAGTGATTACCAAGCATGGCAAGCCGATCGCGCGAATCGTGCCAATCGAGGACGAAGTGTCGTCGACTAATCTCTTCGGTCACATGGAAGGCACAGGAAAGATCGTCGGCGACATTATCGACACTTCGCCCGAACTCGAATTAGCCGAGTGAGGTGCCCGAACGATTCATGCAGGCGGCCACACGCAATCTGGCGCCCGCCAGCCTGGACATGGAGATCGACTCGATCCTGGTTGACGGCGACACTGCGGGCGCGCTGACCTCGCCTGCACGCCTGTTGCGGTGCTCCCGAACCTCGGGCAGGCTGGCGCCAGGACGCTGCCTGCTGACGGCGGCGGCCGATGCATGGCAGGAACCCGGGCGCCTGCGCCAGAATACGAGGCTGAATAAAGGCGGTAGCATTCCAACTGGCAGGCCGGATACTGAGGATCGAATTTGGCGGCAAGCGGAGAAACCGAGGACCACAAAGCGAAAGCCAGGGGCTTTGCAGGGCTTTCCCTGCTCGTGTCCGATGTGGACACGATCCTGCGCTCCGTCGGCCGGCCGGAAGCTCCCGCCAGGCTCGAAGAGCCTGCCCGTCCCGTAGCGGGCGCCGGGGATCCGCATATCGCCCCCATCGCGGCCGGGTATCCCGCCGCCGAGGCGGACGAGTTCGCTGTCGCTCGCCAGGCTGGCGCCGCCCCGATCGCCGCGCCGCTCTTTGCGCCGGTGGACGATCTGCCGCCCTCGCGTCCTCCCCGCTCGTCGTGGCGCATGCCCATCCTGGCCGCCGGGATTGCCGGGATCATTGCCGCGATCTGGCTTTTCAGCCCGATCGGGGAACAGGGCGAACCTCCCGATCTGACGCCCGGCGACCAGATCGCCACCACGACGCCTTCTCCGGCACCCTCCTCGCCCGCACCCGTTGCGGCAGGGACGGCCGAGCCGACGGAAACACCGCCTCCGGCCGACGCCGCCGCGGCTTCTGCCCGCCCCGAAGCCCAGGGCCAGGAGGGGGGATCCGAAACCACCCGGGTAGAGCAGGCCGCGCCCGGCGAAGCATCCGCCGAATCGTCCGCTCGATCGCCTACCGAATCGCCCACCCAGTCGCCCGCGGTCGAGCCGCAGGCGGCCGAACAGCAGCCCGAACCGGATACCACCACGCTTGCCGCCCAGCGCCGGCTGCGGGAGCTGGGCTACAGCACCGGCAACGTCGACGGCGTTCCGGACTCGCGCACCCGGGAAGCCATCGTCGCGTTCCAGGTCGATCACGGGCATAACGCATCGGGGGTCGCGGATGCCGCCCTGCTGCGCCAGCTGGACGCGGCGCTGGTACGCGTGCACATAGACGGGGATACCGACTCCGGCGCGGCGCAAACGACGGCAACATCGTCGCCACCCGGCGCCGCCGAGGCAACGGCGGCGATAACGGCTGCGGCGACGGCATCCACAGCGCCGCCATCGACAGCCGCGGCACCGGCGCCAGCACCGACTGCGATGGCCCCGACGCCGACGGCACCGGCGTCGGAAGCACCCGCCGCGCCCTCGCCCTCGCCCGCGCCCGCGCCCGC
>Ga0172382_10014094_pt1 | contig 10220 bp, 7 predicted proteins | sample Leawel138RmetaG_FD_122245 | JGI IMG/M metagenome (GOLD analysis project Ga0172382, IMG submission 122245) | Leachate microbial communities from a municipal landfill in Southern Ontario, Canada - Leachate well 138R metaG | ecosystem: Engineered > Solid waste > Landfill > Unclassified | place...
CAAGGTGCTGCACCGCGAATGAAGGACTCGCTTTCGCTCTACCGCCGCCTGCTCGGCACGCTGCGCCCGTATCGCAAGGTCGTGGTGCTGTCGGTGCTGGCCATGATTGCGGCCGCCTCGCTTGAGCCGGTGCTGCCAGCCCTGCTCAAGCCGCTGATCGACGAGAGCCTGATCGGCAAGAACCACACTGCACAATGGCAGATTCCGCTGTTCCTGATGCTGGCCTTTCTCGGCAAGGGCATCGCCGAGTATGTCGCCAACGTTTCCAGCCAGTGGATCGCCAACAAGGCCATCACCGACCTGCGTCAGGCGGTGTTTCGCCATCAGCTCCACCTGCCGCTGTCCGTGCATCAGGCCGAATCCGGCGGGCGCATGCTGTCGCGCATCCTGTACGACATCCCGCAGGTGGGTGCAGCGCTGTCGAACGCGTGGATCATCGTCATCCGCGACAGTTTCGTAATCCTCGGCCTCACCGGCTACCTGATCTACACCGCCTGGGAGCTCACGCTGCTGATCCTGGCCATCGCGCCGGTCGTGGCGTGGCTGATCCGGGTGGCGAGCCGCAAGCTGCGCGGATCGAACCGCGACATGCAGGTCACCACCGGCCGCGTCACCGGCGCAGTGGAAGCCTCGCTGTCGGGCATCCGCGAAGTCAAGCTGTTCGGCACCCACGACTACGAAGACCAGCGCTTCGCCAGCCTTGCAGAGCGGCTGCGCAAACAGACGATGCACACCGTGCGGGTGTCATCGGCCAACGCGCCGCTGGTGCAGGTGCTTGCCGCAGCGGCAGTGTCGGCGGTGATCTGGACCGCGTCCGCGCTCTCGGCCGAAAACAGGCTGAGTCCGGGTGAGTTCGTCTCCTTCGTCACCGCGATGTCGATGCTGTTCGAGCCTATCCGGCGCCTGACCAACATCAACGCAGTCATCCAGCGCGGGCTCGCCGGCGCGCAGAGCATTTTCGAACTGCTGGATACCGCCGTCGAAACAGACACTGTCGACGCCACCGGTGCCACGCGCCCCCGCGCACGCGGCGAGCTGCGCTTCGAGCAGGTCGGGTTCAGCTACCCGGGGCAGAATGGACTGGCCCTGGACAGCTTCGACCTGAGCATCCATCCAGGCGAAACGATTGCGCTGGTCGGCGCATCGGGCAGCGGAAAGAGCACGCTGATCAATCTCATCGCACGTTTCTTCTTACCGCAGCACGGCCGCATCCTGCTCGACGGCGAAGCGCTCGACACACTGCCGCTGGGCTGGCTGCGCGCGCAACTGGGCTGGGTCGGCCAGCATGTGGTGCTGTTCGACGACAGCGTCGCCGCCAACATCGCCTACGGCCAGCCGCAGACGCCGCTTGCACAGATCGAGGCCGCCGCGCGTGCAGCCCATGCCTGGGACTTCATTCAGGCCCTGCCCGAAGGTCTCGCCACCCGTATCGGCCCCAACGGCAGTCAGCTCTCGGGTGGCCAGCGCCAGCGCATCGCGATCGCCCGCGCCTTTCTGCGCGACGCACCCATCCTGCTGCTCGACGAGGCCACCTCTGCGCTCGACAATGCGTCGGAGCGTGCAGTCAAGAACGCACTCGACACCCTGCGCAAGGATCGCACCGTGCTCGTCGTCGCCCACCGTCTGTCGACGATTCGCGATGCAGACCGCATCGTGGTGATGGAGCACGGCAGGATCGTGGAGTCGGGCACGCACGAAGCACTGGCCGCAGCCAACGGAAGCTACGCCCGCCTGCTCGCCAGCGGCACTGACATCGCCCCCGCCACCACCGCCGAACCGGCAGCGGCACCGCAGCCGGCGCCCTGAGCAGAACGCCATGCCAGGCACTACCGCACTCTACTTCGTCGCCTCACCGCTGCAATATCTGGCCGCGCGCCGCATCGCCGCCACTGCGGAAGCCGGTAGCCGCCAGGTGCTGATCTGGTACAAGCACGGCGTCGCGTCGATCATCAGGCCCGAAGAATGGGACGCCGCGAGCTACATGTCCTGGCCACGCTGGGAGCCACTGCCGGGCTTGCTCGGACGGCATCGCCGACTGCGCGCCAACATCGACCTCGTTGCCGCACTCGTCGACCACTGCGACACCCTGCACATCCACAGCGCGGTGTTCGACACGGAAGCGATCAACTACTTTCTGCGGGCGCTCCCCAGGGCCTGCGGCGCGCGCACGATGCATGCGCGCATCCTGCCCGACGGCATCATCAGCACCCGCCGCTACCCGTTGAACATGAGCAAGCGGCTCGCCCAGTGTGCACGCAAGCTGCGCCGCCTGATCGCCCCCGAGCTCGACTACTGGTGCTTCGGCGGCGACCGCATCGGCTCCGATGCGGCCTTCTGCGACCGTATCTACGTACTGCCCGGACTCCCGCACGAATACCCGGCGGCAAAGGTGCATGTCTTGCCGCCACTGGTCGAGCCCGCAGTGCAACTGCCGGACGCGACAGACAGGGGCCGCCGCGCGCTGGTGATCGGGCAACCGCTCACCGGCTTCGAGCTCATGTCGCAGGGCGACCTCACCGCAGTCACGGGGGAGATCCGGGCCTGGCTCGCAACCCATGGATTCGACGCCATCGATTACAAGGGCCACCCCAAGGACGCCCAACTCGAGCTCTCGCACCCCGATTACCGCGTGATCACACCGGAACAGGCACTGGAAGTGTTCATGGCGGGCACGCATTACGATGCGGTAGTCGGCGTGCGCTCCTCCGCACTGCTGTTCGCGCGTCAGATCTATCCTGCGACGACGCCGGTCGAGGCCTTCGGCTGGTCCCGCGTCCGCTTCAAGTCCGCCGCCGAGAGGCAGGACATGGAACACACATTCGCCGCCGTCGGCGTTGCCATTCACCCCTGACCTTTCATCATGAACGCAGCCCTGACCCCAACCTCACCGCATGCCACCGACTCATTCAATGCCCTGCGTGCGTTCTGTGATTTCACGGTCTGGCTCACCTTTGCCGGCCTTGTCAGCCTGCGCGGCCCGGCCAGCCCGGGGACAATGGCGGCATTGCTGGCGCTGACCGGCTTCGCGCTGCTCGTGTATCGGAGAGATGCGGATCGCAAGGATCTCGGGATGGCGGCGCTGTTCCTCGTCCTGCCGGCACACGATGCGCTCAACATGGCACTGACCGGCTGGGACGCGGGCATGCTCGACAAATCGGGCCGGCTGATCCTGGGCTTTTTCGTCTACTTCGCCATCAGCCGGGTGGGCATCCATGCCCGCGCCCTGCGCTGGGGCGTCATCGCCGGCTGCATTGCGGCTGCGGCACTGGCCGCTTATCAGGCACAGGTACTCGGCCTCGAGCGCGCCAGCGGGTTCATGAATGCGATTCCGTTCGGCAACGACGCCCTCCTCCTCGGTTTTCTGGCGCTTGCCGCGTGGATCGTAAGCCCGCGAGCCGAAAGAACACCGCTGCTCCATACCTGTACCCTGACCGCGCTTGCCTGCGCCATCTATGCCTCGTATGCGTCCGGGACGCGCGGCGGATGGGTCGTTGCGCCGGCGCTGATCTGGATTCTGAGCCTGGGCGCGAGAGACATGCGACGCAGCCTTCGTACCGGCGTGACGGTCGGCATCCTGTCGCTGCTGGTCATCGGCCTGGCCCTGCTGCCGGTACTGAACGAGCGCACCGCGAACGAACTCAACAACGTCACCACTGTCATCACCACCAGCAATCACGACGCAGCATCGATGACGCTGTCGTCGATCGGCACCCGGCTCCACCTTTACCGGATCGGCTTCGACGCCTTCATGTCCCGCCCGGTGCTCGGCATCGGCGTTGCAAACCTTGGCGAATACCTCGCAGCCGGCGCGGAAGCGGGCACCATCAATCCCGCAGCGGCGCAGTTCACACACCTGCACTCCGGCATCGTGGACACCCTCGCCCGCGGCGGCTTGCTCGGACTGGCGGCGCTGGCGTATTTCGTGCTCGGTCTGGCCCGGCATTTCCACCGCGCGCTCGTCACCTCGGACGATGACGACGTGCGCTACTTTGCGCTGACCGGCCTGCTGTGCATCGCGGCGGCACTGCTGTTCTCGCTGTCGAACGTGTTTTTCCCCGCCATCGTCGGCACCAACATTCTGCTCATGACGCTGGCCGTGCCTGCGGGCGCACTGGCCTGCAGAACCCGTCGGACCGGCTGCGGCAAACGCCCCGGCGCGAAAGGAGCCACCGCATGAGCACACGCGAACAGGACAGACTAGCCGACCTCGTGCGCGACCTTGAGGGCAAACGGGTCGTGGTGATCGGCAACAGCGAAAGCCAGTTCTCCCAGCATCTCGGGGCACGCATCGACACCTACGACGTCGTCGTACGCATGAACCTCGGCTCGATTCGCGCACCAGAGCATCAGGGCAGTCGCACCGACGTGGTGTTTACCTCGTCGGAGAAGCTCACGGCGGCCATGATTGATGACTGGTTCAAACCGTCCTGGGTGGTGTGGGCCACGCCCAAGCGCGAGAAGATGCCCGACCTCAGCGCACTGGGCGAACGCCTGGTGCTGCATCCGGTGGACATCTGGGAGGCACTGCATGCCCGCATCGAACCCGCACGCCCCTCGACCGGGCTGATCGCACTGAACTTCCTGTTCAATCACTGCCGCTGCGCCGAACTGGCCTTCGCCGGCTTTGATTTCTTCGCCAGCGGCACCTTCTACAACCGCAAGTTCTTCGGCCTCATCAAGCATCCGCGCAAGGCCTCGAAACCACACGACGGATCGGAAGAACAACGCGTCGTGGCAGCCATGATCGCCAGCGGCCGCATGCACAACCTTGCCGAGGCAGACTGAAATCATGGCTCGCACCTACCGCGTGGCGATCTTCAACGACACCCGCCGCACCTCGCATTACGGCTGCGAGATCGTCATGGAAACGCTGATTGCAAACCTGCGTCGGCGTGGCATCGAACCCGCCTTCTTCTGGCCCATGGGACAGGACTGGCGCGGACGGGACGAGGTCGCCGCTGCACTGCGCACAGTGGATGCGGTCATCGTCAATGGCGAAGGCTCGATACACAATAGCGCGCGCCGCGATCGCGCCCACTACCTCACCGAGATCGCTGCATTCGCGCGCACAACGGCGAATATCCCGTCCTTCCTCGTCAACAGTTCGCTGTTCGACCTTGAGCCGAAAATCATCGACAACCTGCGTCACTTCGACGCCATCTATCTGCGCGAAAGCCGCTCGCTCGCTGCACTCGAGGGCAGTGGCATCGACGCCGCGATCGTCCCCGACCTGACGCTTCTCACCCCCTGCCCGACGCCGGCCGGCCCGCGCGCGGGCATCCTCGGCACCGATTCGGTCAAGGCCGACGTTGCCGCCCGCCTGAAGCACCTCAGCAAGTCCAAGGGCTGGGACTACAGCAGGCTCACCCATGCAGCCTTCCCGAGTCGCGCCGAGCATGGCTTGCGCGAATACCTGCGCCGCGGTGCAAAGTGGCTGCATGCGGTGCTGACCGGGCGCAATACGCGCGACCGCAAGCGCTTCCTTGCCTGGCTTGCCACCCATCAGCTGCTGTGCACCGGGCGCTTCCATGCCGTGACCCTGGCGCTGGCCACGCACACACCCTTCCTCGCGCTTGCGTCCAATACACCCAAGATCTCCGGCCTGCTCGAAGACGTGTTCGGACATGACGATCGGGTCGTTCCGCTGAGCACGCTGGAAGCCGTGTCCGACCCGTTCGCCCACCTCTTCAGCGCCACGGAAGAGCTCGCCCTGACGGACTTCCTCGAATCGACCCGGATCCGCGCCGCCGCCATGTTCGACGCAATCCGCAGCCGGCTCGACAGCGCTCGCGCCAGCTAGGCGCACGCGCCGGGGCAATGCGCCCTGCGTTCGACACATCCGCCCGACGCCGGCACCGCGCCTTCGCGCGCCCCCCTCTGCCGCGCGCCAACAGACGACACACGATAATTCAACACCTTTTTCACACTCTCGCGGGCACATTGCACCCATGCGGCCAAGGCCGCTGCCGCACGCCATCTGGATGCGGCGTGGTCGCGAAGTATCCCGCACGCGCCGGTCAGTTCTCTCGCCTTCGTCTCAGGCCAGGTAACTGCTCGAAGCTTGCAGCGGAAGACGACGCGACATCGTTGCCCGCGTCTCCGCGTTCGGTCTCGTGCGCAGAATCATGGGCATGCGCAGACGGCGACGCATTTCGCCCACGGACTCAATGGATCGCATTCTTCTCATCCGCAGCTCGGCCATCGGCGACATCGTGTTCGCCTCGCCCTTCGTCGCCGCATTGCGCCGAAGCTATCCCGACGCGCACATCGCCTGGCTGGTCGAGCCCGGTCTGGACGGCCTGCTCGCCGCCGACCCATGCATCGATGAACTGATCCTGTGGCCAAAGGCCGAGTGGAAGGCCTTGTGGCGTGCGCGTCGTTTCAGCGAACTGTTTCGTCGTGTACGTGCCTTCACCAAGACACTCAGGGCGCGCAAGTTCGATACCGCAATCGACCTGCAGAGCCTGCTCAAGAGCGGACTCCTGACCTGGATGTCGGGCGCCGGACGGCGTATCGGGCTGGCATCACGCGAAGGCAGCCAATGGTTGATGACCGAGGTGCTGGCCGCTGGCGGAACGCCCGGCCGGGTGAGCTCGGAGTACCTGCATCTGGCGCAGCACCTGAAGCTGGATACGCGCGACTTCTTCCCGCGCCTGTTCGTCACCCCGGAAAGCGAAGCCAAGGCCGGCGCACTGCTCGCCGCACACGGCCTGCATGACGGCCACTACGCCGTCTTCGCCCCCTTCACCACACGCCCGCAAAAACACTGGTTCGAGGATGCCTGGGTGGCACTTGCCACACGGGTGCGTGACGAACTCGGCCTGACGCCGGTCATTCTCGGCGGCCCCGCGGAGCGCGATGCCGCCCAACGCATGGCCAGTGCCGTGCCGGGTGTCATTTCTCTGGCAGGCATGACACGTCTGCCGGAAGCCGCTGCGATCGTTTCCCATGCAGGCCTGGTGGTCGGCGTCGACACTGGCCTCACCCACATGGGCCCGGCTTTCGACACCCCCACGGTGGCCCTGTTCGGATCGACCCGCCCCTATCTCGACGCGGGCCGCAGCAACGCCCGGGTGATCTGGCTCGGTCTGCCGTGCTCGCCGTGCCGTCGAAATCCAAGCTGCAACGCCCGCTTCGACTGCATGCGCACGATCACTGCCGATCGCGTGATGCACGAGGCCCGCATCGTTCTTCAGGAGGCGCTCGCCGCATGAAAATTCTGCATATCGAAGCCGGACGTCACCTCTATGGTGGCGCGACCCAGGTGCTCTATCTCATGGAAGGGCTCGCGCGTCGCGGCGTCGAGAGCCTGCTGGCGTGCCCGACAGGTGCCGGCATCGCCGCACCCGCACGCGCTTTTGGCAGGGTCTTCGAGATGCCAATGAAAGGCGATGTGGACATCGGTCTGGTCCTGCGTCTGCGTCGTCTCATCGCACAGGAGAAACCTGACCTCGTACACATCCACAGCCGGCGCGGCGCCGACCTGTGGGGTGGGCTCGCGGCCCTTTCATGCGGTGTACCCTGCGTGCTCTCGCGCCGGGTGGACAACCCCGAATCCCCCTGGATGGTCGCTGCACGCTACCCGTTGTACGACCATGTTGTCACCATCTCCGAGGGGATCCGCCAGGTCCTGCTGGCAGAGGGGTTGCCGAACGCCAAGACCAGTTGCGTGCGCAGCGCGATCAATGTCCGTCCCTATCTGCGCGACTACGACAAGCCTGCCTATCGGGCCAGTCTCGGACTTGCCCCCGACACGCCGCTGATCGGCACCGTTGCCCAGCTCATTCCGCGCAAGGGCCACCGCCACCTGCTCGCATCCCTTCGCGACGTGTTGCCGCGCCACCCGGATCTGCAGGTGCTGATCTTTGGCCGCGGCCCGATGGAGTGCGAGCTGCGGCAAGCGATCGTCGATCAGGGTCTGGAACAGAACGTGCGCATGATGGGCTTCGTCGACGACCTGCCAGCGGTCCTCGGCTGCCTCGATGTACTCGCCCACCCGGCCGACATGGAAGGCCTCGGCGTGTCCTTGCTTCAGGCCTCTGCCGCGCAGGTACCGATCGTTGCCAGCCGCGCTGGCGGCATTCCCGAAGCCGTGCGCGATGGAGAGACCGGTCTGCTGATCACACCGGGAGATGTCGCAGAGCTGGGCGTCGCGCTGAACCGTCTGCTTGACGATGCCCCCCTGCGGCAACGCATGGGCAAAGCCGGACGGATCATGATGCTGCGGGATTTTTCGGTGGACGCAATGTGCGACGGCAACCTGAACGTGTATCGTTCCGTCCTCAGCCCGCAGCTCTACGGTGCAAGGTCCCGCCACCATCCAGGCTGAGCCCTGCCGCACCATCGCTTGCGGTGCGCCAGCCTGGTCTGGCCGGCACGGGCTGATCTCGACACAGCCCCAACCGAGGCCGGACTTGCCATGAAATCCCTCCACATTATCGGCAGCAAGCAGATGGGCGGTGCCGAGCGCTGGTTCTCCCGCTTTCTGTCAGCCATGCGCCGTCAGGGCGAGGACGTTGCAGCCATCGTGCGCAACGGCTCCGAACTGGCGCAGCATCACATGGGCACGATTCCCTTCTCCACGCTGCCACTGCGAACGGTATGGGATCCACTGTCGCGGATGGAGCTTGCACGCGCCATCGGCCGCAGCGACGCGCCCATCGTGCAGACCTACATGGGCCGTGCCACTCGCCTCACCCATCTCGAGCCGGGCCGGGGCAAGGTTCATGTGTCGCGCCTGGGCGGCTACTACAAGCTTGACCCTTTCCGTCACGCCCACGCCTGGATCGGCAACACCCGCGGGCTGTGCGACTGGATGATTCAGGGCGGCCTGCCGGCGAACAGGGTCTTCCACATCACCAACTTCGCCGATCCTGCGCGCGCCGTCCCCGTCACCGAACTCGACGCGCTGCGCCTGCGCCTGGACTTGCGCACCGACGACTGGCTGATGCTCACTGCCGGGCGCCTGATCGACGTCAAGGGCCAGCGTTTTCTGCTGGAGGCGATGGCGAAGCTGCCCGAGCAGATCGACGGCCGGCGCCTGCGCCTCGCGATGCTGGGCGACGGCGACCTGCGCGCGCCGCTCGAGCAGCAGGCCGGGCAACTCGGCATCGCCGACCGCATCATCTGGGCAGGCTGGCAGCACGACCCGGCGCCGTGGTTTCATCTCGCGGACATGGTGGTCTTCCCGTCCCGCGACGCCGAGACCCTGGGCAACGTCATCCTCGAAGCCTGGGCCTACGCCAGGCCGCTCGTGGCCACGGCCTTTCGCGGTGCGCGCGAGATTGCCCGCCACGGTGAAGACGCCTGGGTGGTGCCCTGTGACGACAGCGACGCGATCGCGCGCGGCATCGACACCGTGATGCGTGACGCGGGGTTGCGTGAGCAGATGGTAGCGAAGGGGATTGCCCGCATTCGCGACGACTTTTCCGAAACTGCAATCATTGCGCAGTATCGTGCGCTGTACGCCCAGTTGCTGGACAATCGCTGACATGCAGCCGCACATCAATATCCTCATGTACCACCAGGTCGGCGACTTTGCGTCGATGAAGGCGCATCAGTCCACCTACTGCAACCATCGCCGTTTTGCTGCGCAGATGGCGTGGCTTTCGCGCTTCGGCTATACGGTGCTGTCGATGGACCAGGTGCTCGCCTGCGTGCGCGGCGACATACCTACCCCGCCCAGAGCGGTGGCGCTGACCTTCGACGACGGCTACGAGAACTTCTACGAATACGCCTTCCCGGTGCTGCAGCGTTACGGGTTTCCGGCCATGGTGTACCTGATCGCCGACCTGCTCGGCCAGCCCGCATCGTGGTTTGCCGCCGATGGTCGCGACACCCCGCCGCTGATGAGCGCCGCGCGCATTGTGCAACTGCGCAAGGCGGGCATCGATTTCGGCTCGCATTCTGCGACGCATCAGAAACTCGCAAAATGCGAGGACGCACGTATCGTGGAAGAGGTCACGCGCTCGAAGGCCGTACTGGAAGACGTGCTCGGCGAGCCGGTGAGACACTTCTGCTACCCCTACGGTAGCCATGACCTGCGTGCGGTGAACGCTGTCGCGGCAGCGGGTTACCTCACCGCCACCACGTGCGCGCGCGCGCCCGCCACGGCAAGCGACGACCCACTGACCCTGCCGCGCAAGGCGATCTCGCACGGCGACAACCTGCTCGGTTTCCTGTGGCGCTTGCACATCAAGAACACGCCGCGCAAGCCACCA
>Ga0172382_10014095_pt1 | contig 10217 bp, 6 predicted proteins | sample Leawel138RmetaG_FD_122245 | JGI IMG/M metagenome (GOLD analysis project Ga0172382, IMG submission 122245) | Leachate microbial communities from a municipal landfill in Southern Ontario, Canada - Leachate well 138R metaG | ecosystem: Engineered > Solid waste > Landfill > Unclassified | place...
CATCAATTAAGCCAAGAAGAGCAGCAGATACTGGCTAATAAAGAGATTGATCCTAAGCAAGTAGCAGTGTCGACAGACCTATCAAAAAAGCCATGGATGACCTAATATAACGCCCTTGCAACCCAAGCACAGAGTGCCAATGTGATTTTAGAGCACGGATATGCTTAACAGTCAGACTCAGCAGGCCAACAGCAACTGGTACGTGGCACCCAGCAAACCCAAACAAGAACTGCGCGCCCAATGAGCGCTAGGGCGGTGTTGTGTTTGTTCCCATGTTTGCTAACGAGCGAGTCAGTCGCGGCAAACGCGTGGTGCGTCAAGATCCACTATTCCCCGGCTATTTATTTTTACAGGCCGACGCACAAGACCCTATTTTAAGTAAAGTCCGTTCCACCATGGGCGCACGTCAGTTGCTGACCTTTGCCGGCCAAGTGATGACCATCGATGATCGCATCATCGACGACCTACGCGAGCGCAGCACCATAGAAAATACTCCTCAGCAATTTAACGCTGGGCAAAGCGTCACCCTACACAACGGCCCCTTTCAACACTATCAAGCTCTATTTAAAGAGTACGACGGCGCAGAGCGGGGCATTATTTTGCTCAGCCTACTGGGCCAGCAAAACGAACTATTGATCCAACTGGCCGACCTGCGCGCAAGCTAACGCATAACTGACCAGCACAATTTAAAACACGATGCGCCTCCAGGGACTCTGCGCGAATAACCCTAGGGCGGTAGCGTGCCTAAATGATTAATTTTGATATGTTTAAAAAATTTTATCGTCATTACACATTCTTCATTAAAAGCATACTACGCAATTGTGAGCGCATTGAAGCAATAGATTACTAAGAGCAACGTGGTTTTGTGATCTTGAGATAGAGAGTAAGGCTTGTGCTTACAGATTCATAAAATGGTAAATAGTACCTAATGTCCAACAAAAAAATCCTTAAAAATACTCTGGCTTTATACACCCGCCAAATAATCATTATCCTCATCACTCTATATTCCTTAAGAGTGGTGCTGAATGAGCTAGGTACGATTGATTACGGTGTTTACAGTGTGGTCACTGGCTTTGTTACTTTGCTAGCATTTTTGCCTGGCAGTATGGCATCTGCGACACAGCGTTTTTTCTCCTTTGCTATGGGGAAAAAAGACGATCTTCAGCTTAAGCAAACATTCAGTGTAAATTTGCTGATGTACATAGCCATTGCAGTATTGGCTTATACAACATTACAAACTCTAGGTTTATGGTACATAACAGAACACTTAAAAATCCCTGCCGATAGATTCGAAGCGTCAGTAGAGCTGTATCACTATGTCGCACTCTCTTTTGTTTTTTCTATTTTCACCGCACCCTTTATCGCCATATTAATCGCGCATGAAGATATGCATCTATATGCTATGGTTTCAGTGGTTGATGCGGTGTTAAAACTGATAGCCGCTGTCTCCTTAGCCTATGTGAGCTACGATTTATTGCCTTACTATGGCATGGCTTTGTTCTTTATCTCTGCGCTGATCGCGTGTATTTATATTGTAATTTGTATTAGAAAATACGCTGAATGCCAGCTGCGTAAACTGTACTGGAGCACTCGTTTAGTTAAAGAGATTTTAGGCTTTACCGTGTGGACGTTACTGGGACAAATCAGCACTGCTTTTCGTAACCAAGCCGTGACGGTATTAGTGAACCAAATGTTTAACCCAGCTGTGGTTGCCGCACGTGCGATTGCGCTCAATGTAGCTTCTCAGGTTTCTGTATTCTCAAATAATTTAAATACGGGCTTATACCCGCCCATTATTAAAGCTTATGCGGCAGACCAGAAAGATGAAATGACTGCGCTGGTCTTTAATGGCTCGAAACTCACCTTCTTTTTAATGTGGGTGTTTGCCTTGCCCATATTATTGGAAATGGAAGCAGTACTAACACTCTGGCTAAAAACACCCCCACCTGCAGCGATACTTTTTACTCAGTTAGCCATTGTAGAGTCCCTTATTTTCGCCCTTAGTATGCCGCTCGCCACTGCAGCACGTGCGCCAGGCAGAATGGCCTTGTATGAAATTATTTTGGGAAGCATTCAAATTGCTATCTTTTTCGCATCATGGTGGGTGTTAAGTTTAGGTTATCCAGCTGAGTCGGTGTTTTATGTTGCCATTGCAGCTAACGTCGTTATGTTCAAAGCACGGTTATTGTTAGTTAATTATTTAACAGCACTACCTGTTATGCAGTATTACGTAAAAGTAGTCTTGCCAGTGTTGCTGGTTACATTGGTCTCTGCGGTTCCAAGTGGTCTGCTTGCTAATAGCCTTAATGCCAGCTTATTAACATCTGCATTAGTTATTGTTTTTTCAGTCGCTGTTTCTACTGTAGCGATGTACTACATTGGTTTGGATAAGTTTTGGCGTAAAAAAGTAGTAGACGTATTGCGTAACAAGCTATTTAAAAATAGGAAAATAGCATGAGAATATTAGTATTAGGTGGCACAGGTGCTATGGGTGTTCACCTTGTACAAGTGCTGGCAGAGCTGGACCATGAAGTGCATGTGACTTCTCGCTCACGGAGTGGGAAATCGGGGAATATCAACTATTTAACTGGCAATGCTCATAATGAGGTGTTTTTAAACCATCTTTTAAGTGAGCACTGGGATGGCATTGTTGATTTCATGGTGTATTCAACTGCAGTATTTAAAAAACGTTATCAGCAGCTGTTAAAAGCCACTGGACACTATATGTATTTGAGTTCATCGCGAGTGTATGCAGATTCAGATGCACCAATAACTGAAAAATCCCCCCGATTGCTAGACGTAAGCCAAGATGAAAAATACCTTGCTACGGATGAATATGCTCTAACAAAAGCGCGTCAAGAAGATATCTTGTTTGATAGTGAACATGATAACTGGACTATTATTCGTCCTTATATCACCTATGACACTGAACGATTGCAGTTGGGCGTGCTTGAGAAAGAAGACTGGCTATACCGTGCAGTGCATGGTCGTACTGTAGTGACTGCAAAAGATATTCAAACTAAGCAAACGACTTTAACTTCAGGTGCAGACGTAGCAACGGCAATGGCTGCGCTCATGGGTAATAAAAACGCCCAAGGAGAAGCCTTTCATATAACCACTGATGAAAGCTTAACCTGGAGTGAAGTGACTGCCATTTACCGAAATACGTTAAGAGAAAACAGCATTACTGCAAAAATAATAGAGCAGAATTTAGAAGATTTTCTCGACTGGCGACAAGGAACCTATCAAGTAACTTATGACCGACTTTATAACCGTATATTTGATAACAGTAAGATTAAGCAGTTTGTAGATACGTCTACTTTTATTAGCCCAACAACAGGGCTTGCTCAATGCTTAACACAGTTTTTAGATACCAAACCATTACGCTTTAAAGCACCTAATTGGCAAGAAGAAGCCCTAAAAGATAGGCTGACTCAAGAAACAACCCCATTAAATGAAATGTCAGGGGCAAAGCAAAAAATAAAATATTGCTTATTTAAAACCCTACCTGCAGTAGGAAGGTTAATTACACAATGAAATTCTATTCCACCACAGAAAAAAACGCATTAATTGTTATTTCTTTGCTTAAAGCCCATGGCATTCGCTATGTAATCGCCTCGCCTGGCAACACAAATACTGCTTTGATTGGTAGTATTCAAAAAGATCCATTTTTTACGATATTTTCTGCGATAGATGAGCGCTCAGCAGCCTACATGGCCTGCGGTTTGGCAGCGGAAACCAATGAGCCGGTCGTTATCAGCTGTACAGGTGCAACCGCGTCACGTAACTATGCGCCCGGTATGACCGAGGCGTACTATCGCAATCTTCCGGTACTGGCTATTACCTCAACCCAGCAAGTCGGGCGTATTGGCCACCATGTAGCGCAGGTGATAGATCGCAGTGTTATATCGAATGACGTTGCCAAGTTAAGTGTGACCTTGCCAGTGGTTAAAGACGAGGAAGATTTCTGGGAGTGTGAGGTTAAAGTCAACACAGCCATTCTGGAGCTCACCCGCCATGGTGGTGGTCCGGTCCATATCAATTTGCCAACCACCTACAGTCTGCCCTTTACAGACAAAGAAGACCTGAACTGTCGAGTCATTAATCGCTTTACTCCATCAGACACACTGCCAGAGTTGGATGATAGTAAGCGGATTGCCGTATTTATTGGCTCACATAAAATCTGGAATGAAGCACAAACACGAGCATTAGAAGAGTTCTGTAATAAATATAATGCAGTTGTTTTTTGTGACCATACCAGCGGATATCAAGGGAAACATCGTTTGTTGTTTTCACTGGCTGCAGCTCAGGAGCTTCATGGTAAGACAGAACTTAAGCCAGACATAACCTTGCATGTGGGTGAAATAACAGGTGACTACCCTTTATTAAGCATGGTGGGTAAAGAGGTTTGGCGTATCAGCGCTGATGGGGAAGTAAGAGATACTTTGCGCAAGCTGCGTTATGTGTTCGAAATGCCAGAAGAATCATTTTTTGAGCACTACGCAAAACAAGCGAGCAAAACATCCAATCACCAATACTTTGAACAATGCGCTGACTTCTTAAAAACGGTACAAAGCAAAATACCAGAAGTGCCATTTTCTAATGTGTGGTTAGCTTCAAAACTGGCTGCTAAAATTCCTGCAGGATCAGCTGTTCATTTTGGTATTTTAAACAGCCTAAGAACCTGGAACTTCTATGATCTTCCAAGCACAGTCACTTCGTTCTCAAACGTTGGCGGCTTTGGAATTGATGGTGGTGTTTCCTCCTTGCTGGGAGCCTCTTTAGCCAACCCAAACAAACTTTATTACGGCGTAATAGGTGACCTTGCTTTTTTCTACGACTTAAACGCCATAGGCAACCGCCACACGGGCAACAACTTGCGTATTCTGTTAGTAAACAACGGAAAAGGCACCGAATTTCGCCTCTACAACCACCATGCCTCACACTTTGGCAGCGATGGTGACGAATTTGTTGCGGCAGCAGGGCATTACGGTAATAAGTCGCCAATTTTAATTAAGAACTATGCCGAAAACTTGGGTTTTGAGTACCTATCAGCTAACAGCAAAGAAGATTTTGAAACTGTATACTCACGCTTTTTAGAGCCTGAAGTCACCGATAAACCAATGGTGTTTGAAGTGTTTACCGATAGTGATGATGAAAGTGACGCCTTGAAAGTGATGCAACGAATAGAAGTCAGCGCGGACGGTAAGGCTAAGCAAGTGCTTAGAAAAGTGCTGGGGCAGAAAGGTATCGACACTGTAAAGAAGATTATTAGAAGATAATATTATTATGAAAATAGCTATTCTGACCCAGCCGCTGGGCAAAAATTACGGCGGGATTATGCAGGCTTGGGCGTTACAAAAGGTTCTGCGTGATCTTGGCCATGATGTGACTACCATCGATAGGCAGTCTGATGAAAGACCTTTCATTAAAAAGCTATTATTACCATTTAAGCCGTTGATTTTTAAAGTGCTTGGCAGAAGGCTATACCCTGAGTTATCACCTGAGCAGAGTCAGTATGTCTATTCAGGTATGACTGGCTTTATTAAAAATAATATGCAGATGTCTCAGCCAATAAATAGTACCGCTAGCCTTAAAGAGCACTACAAAAGCCAAGGTTATGATTTAGTTGTTGTAGGTAGCGACCAAGTTTGGCGTCCGCAGTATTCGCCGAATATTTATAATTTCTTTGTTGATTTTCTTGAAGAAGGTGATAAAGCAATTAGTTACGCCGCTTCTTTTGGTGTGGATAATTGGGAGTTTGATAGTAATCAAACTCAAATATGCAAAGAGTTAGCTCAGAAGTTTAATGCTATTTCAGTAAGAGAAAAATCAGCTGTAGATTTATGTAAAGATCAGCTAGGCGTTGAGGCCCAGTTTGTACTTGATCCAACTCTGCTTGTTTCAGCTGCGCAGTATGAAGAGCTGCTTACAGATCACAGCTCTAAGAACAAAGGTAAAGTTTTAACTTATGTCCTTGATCGTAATACTTCAAAAGAAAATATAATTAACCAAGTAGCTCAGCATCTGAATAAAGAAATATTTACGGCGCAGCCTATTAAAGATGTGCGAGAGGCTACCCATGCTTCTGATTTTAAAATAGTAGATGATTATAAATACCCAGCAGTAGAAGAGTGGATCAGTTCTTTTCGTGATGCTGATTTTGTTATTACTGACTCATTTCATGGTTGTGTGTTTTCGATAATATTTAACAAACCATTTATTGCTATAGGTAATAAAGAGCGGGGTTTGTCGAGATTTCATTCCCTGCTGAGTACTTTTCAACTGACGGATAGATTGGTGCTAGGTGATGAAAAAGCTATTTTAGAGCTAGTTGACCAAAAAGTAGACTGGGAAAGCGTAAATACGTTGTTAACTGAATACCAGGTAAGCTCGAAAGAGTTTTTAAGTGCAAGTGTTTAGGTGGTTAACAGCTAATTCCGAATGTAGCACTTAGCTTCTGATATCTAAGCTATTTTTATAAGCAATACAATACTCAGAATTCAGTACTATGCTGGAGTTTCTACTGTTTATATCTGTTTACAAAGAGTATGAATACTCAGTTGTGTTTATACTGGCTCTAAACTTATAAGTTGTTGATATTTCTTAGTATATAGTTTTGGTTTTATAAGATACAGCAGAAGATCAGCACGGAAGTCGCACAGTGTTACTCTACCCTATTTGAATATAGAATTTATAGAAGATGAATGCTCAAGGAAGCTAATGAAAACACCTTTAATATCCATAATATTGCCCGCTTATAATGTGGCAGACCATATTGAGAGATGTTTAAATTCATGCTTAAGCCAATCTTTTGATAATTTTGAAGTTATCGTCGTTGATGATTGTGGTACAGATAAATCAATTGAAATCTCTAACTCTTTTGCATCTAAAGATAGCCGTATAAAAATAATACAACATAAGAAAAACCTAGGCACTTACCATGCACGTAAAACTGGCACTTATTGTGCTAAAGGTAGTTTTATTCTCTATTTGGATCCAGACGATGAGTTAGCTGAAAATGCCCTAACCACTTTTAGTGAAATAATAAACAAGCATCCGGACTTAGATTTATTGCTTTTTAATTTTAAATATATACCAAGTATTAAAGTATGGAATATAAAGCCAACAGTTCCATGCGGTGTTTTTAAAGAAAAGATACCACAAAAAGTTTTAAAAGAAAAAAAATTAACTTATGGAACTTCTGGTAAATTATATTCAAAAGAAGCTATAATTAAGGGCTTCGATTGCTTGTCTGTTGCAGAAGACGTGAGGCTTGTGTATGGAGAGGATGCCTTGATTTTCACTGCTGCTTTATTGAATACCAATTACGCTATTGGTATAAGTGATAGTCTATATCTATACCATAGAAATGAAACATCTATTACTGAAGTAAAAGAAGAATGTGCTATTTATAACAATATAGTGCAGTTAGACTTGGTTATAAGTTATTTGAATAGACTTAAGAGCAAGTGTGCACTTTCGAATAGTGTAGAAATAATTATTAATAGAATGAAAATAGATAGGCTTAATTTGTACAAAGAAATAGCAAAAACTAATCTTGAATATCTAGATTTAATGTTTAAAATTGTTTGTAAAAGTAAATCTTTACGAGATCTTGTTAAAGTGTTTATATTTTTTGTAACACTGACAAATAAAAAGCTTTGAAGTTTGCACATCTTATATACAGAGTAAAATAGTGGCACAGACATGGATATACCACACAAATGAACCCCCACTACGACATCCCTAACTTAAGGCTCACCGATGATTACCTAACAGATCCAATCTTGTTAGCCTTGTCGTGGAAGCGTGCGCATGGCTATGTGCGCTCTTTAAATTGGTATGCGGATAATTTTGAGCTCGATGCTTCCTCGTTGTTTTTGCAAGAAAACTGCAAGGCATGGGCTGAAGAGTTGCGTGGTAAAAAGATTGATTTAAAACCACTTGAATTAGTCCCTGCGCCTAAAACGAATCAGTGGGAATTTATTAAACCGAGTGATGAAGAAAAAGAAGAAGATAAACAATGCCTCGTTTGGCAGCCAGTGGCAGAAGAAAAACTATCTTTACGTCCTTTAGCGCATATCGGTATTAAAGAGCAAACATACTTCACTTTACTCATGTCTTGCTTAGCAAATGCTGTAGAAACCAAGCAAGGTGACCCGGCCACTTCATTTAATGAAGTGCATGAGAAAGGCATGGTGAACTATGGTAATCGTTTATATTGCTTCTATAACGAAGATGGCAAAGCTGAGCACAACTATGGGGCAACCACCCTATACAGCAAATACTTTGTTGATTATCGCAATTTTTTAAAGCGGCCATACCACTTCGCACAACTGCAGAGCACAGAGAAACTGCCCGATGAAGATGTGTATATTGTAGAACTCGATTTACAGCAGTTTTTTGATAGTGTGTGCAGGGCAGAACTGATTGATAAAATTAAAAAGCTCATCACAGAGCAAACGCCTCAGTTAACAGAAGCTGAATTTAAAAAATCATCAGTCGCTCAGTTATTAAGTAAATTTGATAACTGGCAGTGGAGCTCTGCAGCTAATAATCTTTATAAAATTTGCCTTAAAAAAGAAAGTAAAAGTAAGACAGACAAAGCACCTTTGGGTATACCGCAGGGTATGGTTGCCGGTGGGTTTTTAGCCAATATCTATTTGTTAGATTTTGATAACCAAATGAATAGCTTGTTGGGTGAGAATATTGATGAAAAGTACGCTGAAGAGTGGCGCAAAGAAAACCATAATTATCAAGGTTTAGAATTCCCTAAAATTAAGCTTATCGATTATTGCCGCTATGTAGATGATATTCGGTTGGTAGTATCAGCAGAAAAAATAAGTAATTACGGTATAGATCTAAATATATTAAAGTACGTTTTACAAGAATATATGACAGAGCACTTGAATGGATGCCAACAAGGTCTGTCGTTTAATGAAGATAAAACCAAAGTTATTCCTTATCGTGGTAAGCCAAAAGGAATTTCTAGCCAAACTGATAATCTGCAAGAACGCTTGAGTGGCCCACAAAGCCCGGAACAGATAGATAATCTAATCAGCGAATTAGAAACCTTATTAGTTCTAACTGGTACAGAAAATAGCACTCAAGATGGTAATGATTGCATCCTAAACAAGTTAGCAGAAATTGAACGCAGTACATTTGATGTGCGTGAAGATACTCTCCGCCGTTTTGCTGCCAATAAACTGACTAGCGCACTTAAACTTAAGCGTCACTTTACCTCACGTGAGGTAGATGAGCAGGGTGACCCTATCGCTGGTGAGTGGGATTACTTGCAAGAGCGTATCGCTAGAAGGCTGATTGCTGGTTGGAGTAAAGATCCAGCATTGGCGCTCTTGCTCAAAAAAGGCTTAGAACTCTTCCCCAGCCCCAAAGTTTTAGTGCCAGTGCTTGAGCAGTTTGAAGTGGTTAATCAGCGCCAAGATATAAAACAAAAGGCTATTATGGACTACTGCTTGGCCGAGGTGTTTCGCCACTCTGCGACAGTCATTCATAAAAAAGACCGACAAGCCATACCTGCACAAGCTGATGTCACCAGTTATTTTGAAATATTACAGCAGAAAGCAGCCAAGCTAGTATCTGCCTCAAAGCCAAAAAAAAGTGAGTGGGATTTTCTTACCGATCAAGCCCGTTTTCTATTACTGGTGCGTATGGATACCACGCTCAATAAAGCTACAGGTGATGCAAAACAAGATTTAATATTTAGGCTTGCTAAGGGATTTAGAAACATAACGCTTCCTAAAGAGCTTGAAAAGAATGAAAAAGATCCGACTGATAAAAGTCTGAAAACAAAGAATATCTCTTTATGTATTTTGCTAACCAATCAACTATTAAATAAAAGTCAGCCTTTATTACGTGCAGCTCTTGAGCTTATATCTAAGCAAAAAGATACAGATGAAAGGTACGAAAATAAGCTTAATATCTTAGCTGCCATTGCCACACAAAACCCAGATCTGGCAGGCCAGCTTATTCAACAAGCACGCTTACTAAAGGCTGGGCACGGGTGGGTGTTTGCAGAAGAGACGAAAGACTTAGTAGATAAAATTTACCTAGATATTGCACCTTCAAAAAAGCCACTTGAAAAAATAACTACAGAACAAAGCCTAGTACAGTTGTTTATTCGGCCAGACAATCCTTTTGCCAATGAAATGATGGCAATAAAGCTAATGCAGGCGTTAATTGCTGAACTTAAA
>Ga0172382_10014098_pt1 | contig 10215 bp, 12 predicted proteins | sample Leawel138RmetaG_FD_122245 | JGI IMG/M metagenome (GOLD analysis project Ga0172382, IMG submission 122245) | Leachate microbial communities from a municipal landfill in Southern Ontario, Canada - Leachate well 138R metaG | ecosystem: Engineered > Solid waste > Landfill > Unclassified | place...
CGCGTCGGCGGGCTGCGCACGCTCTTCATCGGCTCCGCGATTCAGGCGACGATGCTCGCCATCCTCTCGTTCACCGATCAGCTCGTTTCGCTCTATGTGGTCTGCGCGATCTTCGGGCTCGGTTATGGCGGCATCATCGCGATGTATGCCTTCATCGCGCGCGAGTTCTTTCCCGCCGCCGGCATCGGCAGCCGCCTCGCATGGATCTATCTCTTCGGCACCTTCGGCATGGCCGGCGGCGGCTGGCTTGGCGGCGCGATCTTCGACGCGGCAGGCTCCTATGCTCCCGCCTTCCAGGTCGCCGCGGCGGTGAACGCCGTGAACCTCGCCATCATCGGCACGCTGATCTGGCGGAGCCGCCGGTCGGCACTCGTGGCGGCGGCCGCGTAATGCCGCCCGCCGCTCGGCGAGCACTCCCGGCCAACTGGCCGTGGGCCGTCGTCGCAGCCTCGCTCCTGCTGATGATCATGGGGAACGGCACTCTGTTCGTGCTCACGGTGTCCCTGAAACCCATCGCCGAGACCTTCGACTGGCCCAGGGAGGTGCCTTCGCTCGCCTACGGCCTCGCCAGCTTCGGTGCCGGTCTCGGCGCCATCTATCTCAGCCATCTCTCCGAACGGATCGGCATGCTACCGGTCCTGCTGTTCGGATCGACCATGATCGGCACCGGCTGCATCCTCGCGAGCTTCACTTCGACTCCGTGGGAGCTCTATGCCGCCTACGGCCTCTGCATCGGGCTGCTGGGCAATGCCGCTATGATCTCACCCCTGATGGCGAACGCGACGCGGTGGTTCGATCGCCGGCGCGGTCTCGCTATCGCCATCGTCGCGAGTGGTCAAAGCGGCGCCGGAACGCTGTGGCCGCCCTTCATACGCCTGATGAACGACTGGTACGGGTGGCGGACGACCTTCCTCTATTACGGGATCCTGTGTCTCGCGGTGATGCTGCCGCTGACCCTCGTCTTCCGCCGTGGCCCGCCGGACGACGCGCCGCCGCTCCTTACTGCATCAGGCGAGGCCGCGAAGCCCGCCCGCGTCCTCGGCTGGCCGTCCTGGGCGGTGCAGGGCACGCTCTGCGCCGCCATCATGGGCTGCTGCATCGCCATGGCGATGCCGATCACGCACATGGTTGCCTTCGCGACCGACCTCGGTCACCCCGCCGCTCGCGGAGCGGAGATATTATCTACGATGCTGGCCGCGAGCATCGTCAGCCGTCTCGTCTCCGGCCTGCTGGCAGACCGGATCGGCGGATTGCGCACGCTGCTCATCGGCTCGACCATCCAGGCAGCGATGCTCGCGGTGCTCGCCTTCACGGAAAGTCTTCTATCGCTCTATTTCATCGCAGCGCTGTTCGGCATCGGCTATGGCGGCATCATCCCGATGTACGCCTTTGCGGTGCGCGAATATTTCCCCTTGCGGGGCATCGCGCGCCGCATCGCGATCGTCATGTTCTTCGGCTTGCTGGCGATGGCGATCGGAAGCTGGACCGGCGGCTACATCTACGACCAGACCGGCAGCTACCGCGCCGCCTTCCTCGTCGGCGCGGCCGCCAATCTCTGCAATCTGGTGCTGCTGGTTCTGCTGGTGTCGAGGACCCGGCTGTTCCCGGCGCCCGCTGCCGCCTGACGCTCCGGCTTCTGCGCGACGGCCGGCTGGAACCGGTCAGGGATAGTCGCAGCGATCGCCCGTCACGTTAACGAAACCTCGATTGCCGGCGACGATGGTGAAGCGATACTCGTTCTCGCCCTTAACCACCGAGTGATGAAGCGGCAGCATGCCGCTCACCTCCGAGCTTTTGCCTCCGAGGGAGGCGAAGGTGACGGTGACCGGCTTCGCCGGATCGAACCACGCTTCCGGGTTCCCGTTGCGGTCGATGGCCGACTCCCCTCTTGCCGTCACGCGAATCGTGCTGTTCGCGAAGCCGACCGAGTCGTTGGCGCCCTGATAGATCGCTGTCGGCACGATGAACCGCTTTGTCTCCGCTCTGCCGTCGCAGGACGCGGTCGTGCTCGTTGCGCCGATGACGAACGCAAGCCGATCGGCCGGAACACCGCTCGACAGGCGATCCTGCACCAGCGCGAACAGCTCCTTGGTCTCACCCGCCGGTACATCGCGTCGATAGCGCTCCGCCCATTGCTCCTCGCGGGTGCGCGCGGCCTCGACCTCCTGCGCGAGCTCCTCGCGGGTGTTCGTCAACTCCGCCACCGAACCGCGCAGGCGATCGATTTCCCGACGCAGATCGCGAACTTCCTGTTGCGCCAGGGCGGACCCGGTTTCGTAGGCGTAGTATCCGGCGAAGAGAAGCGCCGCGAGGACGAGCACCCATTTCAGGATCGCGAGGCGACGCCTGCGGCGCTGGCGCAATCGACTCTCGTGAAGACCGAGCGTCATCCGTCTTCTTTTCCCCCTCGTTCGCTATGGCAGGCTGGCCGGCAGACGGTGCGGCGCCTGCCGTTCTGTGTCAATCCGCCGGCCGCTGCAACCCCCTAAGCGATCCGGAGCGGAGACGGTCTCGTGTCGGAGAATCTATCTGTCGGCGACGAGCGGCCGGTACGGCCTGGCTGCCCGGTCGGTCGCCCGGCCATCCAGCGACGGCGTGTCCTCCGACGGGGGCGGGGTGGGGTTGGGGGAGCGGTCGGCCGGCGCCGGACCGGCCTGCGCCGTCTCGGGCTGGTCGGGCTGAGTCAGTCTCGCCAACAGGTCGTTGGTGACCTGCTGCTCTTCGACAAGGGCGCCGAGCATCTCGTTCAGCGTCCGTTGCTGCTCCCGCATGGCCGAGAGAACGCGGCGCTGATCATCCCTGATCTCGCTGACCCTTCCGCGCAGTCCGAGCACGGCCAGCGGCACCAGAATCCAGAGAAGCAGTATCAGGAGGATGACCGCCAGCACAGCCGCCACCAATATCTGGCCCGCGCTGCCGAGCGCGTTCATCACGTCGTCGATCGGCATTGAAGTCCCCTCCCCGGAAAATGGTGCCCGTCGGCAGACGGCATCCTCAAGACCTCGAGAGCGCTGCGAAGCAGCTTACCAGATGCCGGCGCCCGGCTCGCGTGGCTCTTCCATTCTCTCGCGGCCCGTCTCCAGCGGCCGAGGCAGCGACGGATGCTCGGTCAGCGAGACCGGTCCCCTCGCCTCCCCTGGCGGCGAAGTATTCGGCTGCACCTCGTCGAGCGGGTCGCTTCTGATCTCCGGAATCGTCAACGTTTCCTGGACCGCGTTGTCGCCGACCGCGGAATATGCCCCGCCGTAAGGACTGGTGATCCGGACCGGCAGTCCCGTTCTGTTGATCGAGGCCTCGGCGACTCGCTCCCAGTCGACGAGATGCACGAGATCTCCCGCCTTTTCAGTGACCATCTGCTCCAGTCCGGCGATCGGCTGCGGCGTGAAGCTGCCGGCCTCCTCGATCTCGTCGAGCTCGCGGCCCGACGGATGCACTTCGAGGTACAGCGCCCCATCGATCTCTTCGACCTTCACCGGCTGGTCGACCACCTCCACCGGGGTGCCGACTTTCACCTGCTGGAACAGATGCTCGATGTGCCAGGGATAGAGACGGATACACCCGGAGCTTACGCGCCGTCCGACACCGTCCGGCATATTGGTCCCATGCAGGAGATAGGCGGGAAACCCGAGGTTCAGCGCATAGTCGCCGAGAGGATTGTCGGGCCCCGGAGGCACGACCGCAGGAAGGTGCGGCTTTTCTGCAAGGATCGACTTGGTCGGCCTCCAGGTGGGATTCTCGCGCTTGCGGGTAATGCTGGTCTTGCCGAGCGGGATGCTCCGGCCCTCCCGGCCGACTCCGATCGGAAAGCTCTCGACCTCGCCATCATCTTTGAAGTGATAGGCGCGCTGGTCGCCGATATTGACGATTATCCCCTTGCGGATCCCGTCCGGGAGTAGATGGCGCGTCGGTATCTGGACGCGCGTGCCCTCGCCCGGCGTCCACGGGTCGATCCCGGGATTGGCCGCGAGAAGCTCGACGAAGCCCATGTCGAACACGACGGCAATATCGTGGAGGGTGTTGTCTGCGGTCGCTATGTACGGCTCCGCCAGCACGTCCGGCGGCGGTTCCCGCAAGCCGAAATGGCTCTGGGCGTCCAACCGGAGGGGAGCGAGTGCCAGGAGGCAGACGGCAACCGCACCGAAGGCGGCCCGTCTCACGGCCTTATCTCGATCGGGGTGCCGTTGTCGACGGCCTGCCATATTTCGTCCATCTGCTTGTTGGTGACCGCGATGCAGCCGTCGGTCCAGTCCCACAACGAATGGTCCTCCCCGAGATCGCTCATCCCGTTGGGGAGACCGTGGATCAGAATGTTTCCGCCGGGATGGACGCCGTTGCGACGGGCATTCTCGATGTCTGCCCCATTCGGGTAGGATATATGGATCGCACGATAGAAATTGCTATGCGGGTTGCGGGCGTCGAGGATGTACTGCCCTTCGGGGGTTCGTCCGTCCCCCTGCCGCTCCTTGTGCCCCTTCGCCTTGGGGCCGAGCGCCACCTTGTAGGCCCGGAATGCCGCCTGCCCCTTCATCAGCAACATCGTGCGCTCGCTCTTCAGCACCAGAACCCGATCCGCCTTCGGCACCGCGGCCTCGACAGCGTGGATCGGGAACAGAGAAGCCGCCAGTCCGAAAACGGCCGCCGCAACCAGTGTCGCGGCGGCCATCCCCTGCCGGCCCGTGGAAGTCTTCGGCTTCATGCCTCTCCAGCCTGAGCTTCCTTTCCGCGGACCCTGTACCCTACTTGCGCAGGGAGCGCTGGAACATCCTGTTGGCGCGCTCATTGGCTTCTTCAGCCCGTTGCGCAGCGGCGGCCGCGTCCTGCTGCGCCTGCTGAGCCGACATCGCCGCCTGTTCCGCGGTTCGGCGCGCCGCAGCCGATTCCTGCCTCGCAGCGCTCGCTTCCTGTTTGGCCTCCAAGGCCGCGTTCCGGGTGTCGGCGAGCATGTTTCGGTCTTCCTCGCCGAGTGACGTGCAGCCGGCAGCGGCGGTCAACGCGCCAATGAGTACCAGGGGCGCCAGGGCCCGTCGGGAGATAGTCATTCTTAATACCCCTCGTTGGTCTCAGCCCACCGGCGGCACCGCCGGCGCGGCAAAGATGTCGATTTCGTGAGCGCGATACAAGATCGAACCGCGCAGGCCCGCCTCCGGCCAGTCGCGAGACGGCCGCACTCGGTCCCGAGGCAATAGACGTAATCGACACCTGTTTCGTTCCCCTGCTCCGACGCTTCTCGGCCCCGTTGCCCCCCGTTGACAAACTCCCCTTTAGCCCGAAGGATCTGGAACAAATCGGAAACGACCGAACCCGACACCGCTCGTGTACCCGCCATGGTAGCTTCCCAGGACACTCCCGACCGCGCCGGTCTCCAGATGCCGATAATGCCGGGCGACGGCCCCCTGCTCGCCCGCGGCGTCTGCCGGCTTCTGCGGGACCTCGGCTACGGAACGTTGACGGAGTTCTCGCTGAAGACGCGCCGCCGCGCCGATGCCATCGGCGTTTCGGGCACCGGCCAGATCGTCATCGTCGAGACGAAGACGACGGAGACGGACTACAGAAGCGACGGAAAGTGGCACGAGTACCGGGACTTCTGCGATGCCTTCTATTTCGCCGTGCCACGGGAGTTCCCGCGAGAACTGATACCCGAAGACTGCGGCCTCATGGTCGCCGACGCACACGGCGCTGCCGTTCTACGCCCGGCGCCGACGCACCGCCTGCACGCCTCCCGACGAAAGGCGCTTCTCCTCCGGTTCGCCGTTGCCGCCAGCACGCGACTCCAGCGCCTGGTGGATCCGGAGATCTGAGGCGGCCGCTCATGAATTCAGCTGCCAAATGGCGTAGCTGAGGAAGCCGGCGAACGTGACCCATCCCAGGTATGGGACGAGCAGCAGGGCGGCCGCGCGGCTGTGGCGAAGGAAGGCCGCCATCGTGGCTGCGATCAGCAGCCACAAGCCACAGATCCAGAAGAACGAACCGGAGAGCGACTGAAGCCCGAGATAGACCCAGGTCCAGAGCGCGTTCACCACGAGCTGCACCCCGTAGAGGCCGAGCGCTCCACTCGCTCCGCGCCACCCCGCACGCCGCCAGACGAGCCATGCCGCCAATGCCATCAGCAGGTACAGGGTGGGCCATACCACACTGAACACCCATCCGGGCGGCTGCCAGGGCGGCTTCGTCAGCGAAGCGTCCCACGTGGACCATGCTTCGGCATTGAGCAGCTGCACGGCCGACGGCAAGGCCTCGGTCACGATGATCAGGGCCGCCAGAACCAGCAGCGAGCGCACGCCCGTTCGAGGTGGATTCATTGCGAGCTCCTCACGGATGGTGCTTCTTTACGATGCAGCGCCGAGGCTGGTTCCCGCGGCGGTTCAAACCGCCTATTCTCCGCCGCCGCCCGCCTCTCTCAACCGGAACAAGAAGAGCAACCCATGTCCGGATCGTCCCACATCGTCGTCCGCTATCCCCATGCCGAGCCGCCACCCGAAGGCACTTCCATGGAAGTGGCGCCGGGGATCCACTGGGTCCGGATGCCGCTTCCGTTCGCGCTCGACCACATCAACGTCTATCTCCTCGAGGATCGCGACGGTTGGACCATCATCGACTGCGGCCTCAACAAGGATCAGGTGAAGGGCCTCTGGCGGCAGGTGTTAGAGCGACTCGTCGGCGACGCGCCCATCAGGCGCGTGATCGTCACCCATTTCCACCCGGATCACATGGGACTCTGCCGCTGGCTCGCCGAGGATTACGGGGCCGAGGTATGGATGAGCCAGGCCGAGTGGTTGTGGTCGCACTTCGCCTTCGAATCGCGTGAGCGCAACATCGAGACGATGCTCGACTTCTGGCGCCGCAACGGCATGTCGGTGGAAACGATCGACGGGATGCGTGGACGCGGCAACTTCTATGCGCAGAACGTGCTGCGGCCGCCGGTGGTCTACAAGCGGCTGTTCGAGGGGGACAGCTTCGAGATCGGGGGGCGGGTCTGGCGCGTCATCGTCGGTAGGGGCCATTCCCCGGAGCATGTCTGCCTCGCCTGCGAGGAGGACGGCCTGCTCATCTCGGGCGACCAGGTCCTGCCGCGCATAACCACCAACATCTCCGTCCAGTACACCGAGCCGGACGCCGATCCGCTCCGCCTGTTCCTGGAATCCACGCACCGCTTCGCCGGCCTCCGCGCCGACACCCTGACGCTCTGCTCGCACGATCGCCCCTTCTACAATCTGCACGAGCGGCTGGCGCAACTTCGGGAGCATCATGATGTTCGCCTCGACGATGCGGCCGAGTTCTGCAGCGAGCCCCGTTCGGCGGTCGACATGATGCCGATCCTTTTCCGGCGCAAGCTCACGCTCCATCAGGAATCCTTTGCGATCGGCGAGGCCATCGCCCACGCCCACCGCCTCATGTACGACGGTCGTGTCGAGCGCCTGAAGGGCGAGGACGGCGTCTATCGTTTCCTCCGCGCCGTCTGAGTTCTACCGCCTTTCCCGGAAGAAGCGCTTCAGCAGTTCGGACGATTCGCGTTCGCCGATGCCGCCATAGATCTCCGGCCGGTGGTGGCAGGTCGGCCAGCTGAAGATGCGCGGCCCATGGTCGACGCCACCCCCCTTCGGGTCGGAGGCGCCGAAATAGAGGCGCCGGATGCGCGCGAACGAGATGGCCTGCGCGCACATCGGGCAGGGCTCGAGCGTGACGTAGAGGTCGCATACCGGAAGCCGCGTCTCGCCGAGCCTCGACGCGGCGGCGCGGATGACCAGCAATTCGGCGTGCGCGGTCGGGTCGTGCCGTTCTTCAGTGCGATTCCGGTCGCGGGCGACCACTTCGCCGGTGCGGCCGTCCACGATCACCGCCCCGACCGGAACCTCGCCGGCCGAAGCCGCTTTGCAGGCTTCCTCCACCGCCATCTGCATCGGGGTTGGCTTCGCCATCGGCCGGCACCTCAGTTCCCGATTGCCGCCCTGCGCCGGCACCCCTAGATTGCCGGCCATGCGAGCGGCCTCACAGCACGACCTGCCGGTGGTCGGCATCACGCTAGATGCCGAGGCTGCCGGCGGCTATTCGAAACTGCCATGGTACGCGCTTCGGCGGAATTATGCGTCCGCCGTGGCCGCGGCCGGCGGTCTGCCTCTCCTGCTGCCGCACGAGACGCGGCTGGCGGAGCAGTATCTCGACCGGATCGACGGGCTCGTCATCACTGGTGGTGCCTTCGACGTCGACCCGGCGCTGTTCGGGGCGACGACTCGCCACGCCTCGGTGGTGCTCAAGGAGAGCCGCACCGACTTCGAGCTCGCCGTGACCCGTGGCGCGCTCGAGCGCGACATGCCCGTGCTCGGGATCTGCGGCGGTCAGCAACTCCTGCACGTGGCGCTCGGAGGCACTCTCATCCAGCACATCCCGGACGATGTGCCGGACGCGCTGGCCCACGAGCAGCCCAATCCCCGGACCGAGCCCGGCCATACCGTCTCAGTCGTGCACGACACGCTGCTCGCTCGCATCACGGCTATGACCGAGCTTCCCGTCAACAGCGCGCACCACCAGGCCGCAGCCGACGAGCCGCACGGCGTGACCGTGTCTGCGCGCGCGCCGGACGGGATCATCGAGGCGATCGAAGCCCCCGCCTACCGCTTCTGTCTCGGGGTGCAGTGGCATCCGGAGTATGCGATCAGCGAAGGCGATCGGCGCATCTTCTCCGCGTTCGTCGACGCCGCACGGAACCGCCATGGCCGCTGAAGGCGAGCGGATCGCCAAGCGGATCGCCCGGGCCGGGATATGCTCGCGCCGTGAAGCCGAGCGCTGGATCGCGGAAGGACGTGTGACCGTCGACGGCGAGAAGCTCAGCTCGCCGGCGGTGACCGTCACACCCGCCAATCTGGTATTGGTCGATGGCACGCCACTTCCGGAGCCGGAGCGAACTAGGCTCTGGCGTTATCACAAGCCGCGTGGGCTGATCACCAGCAACCGCGACCCGGAGGGCCGCAAAACCATCTTCCAGCACTTGCCGAAGCACCTGCCGCGGGTCGTGACCGTCGGCCGGCTGGACCTCAACTCCGAAGGGCTTCTCCTGCTCACCAACGACGGCGGCTTGGCGCGTGAGTTGGAGTTGCCGGCTCGTGGTTGGACCCGGCGCTATCGCGTCCGCGTGCACGGAAAGGTCGATCCCGCGCGTCTCGCCGCGATCGAGGAGGGTGTCACCGTCGGAGACGTACGTTACGGACCGATCCGGGCCACGGTCGATCGTCAGACCGGTGATAACGCCTGGCTGACCATCAGCCTCGCGGAGGGCCGAAATCGAGAGGTTCGGCGGATCATGGAGCACCTCCACTATCCCGTGAGTCGCCTGATCCGCGTTGCCTACGGCCCATTCCAGCTCGGTAACCTGCCGCGCGGCGAGGTAGACGAGGTGCCGGGGCGCGTTCTGAGGGACCAACTCGGCGGCGCTGCCGCCAGTGGAAACGTGGGCCGAGGACGACAGCGCTCACAGCGCCCGGCGCGTCAGTCCTGACCGCCGCGAGGAACGCCCCTGTAGGCGATCGCCAGCACCAGATCCACCAGCTCTTCCATGCCGTGCTCCCGCGAAGCTCCGCCAGGCTCCAATGCCACCTGCCACTCTCCTGTCGGAGCGACGCCGAGGAACCCCCCCCAGGGGTGACCGCCGTCTCTCAAGGGCTGACGGGTGCTGGCGATACCATCGGTCAGCTCGGCTCGGCCTTCGACCGTCACTCGGTCACCCGCAGAGACTGATGAGAGGCGCAGGAATGCTGCGGCTTCGGGGGTGTCTGACGCAGTCACGAGGTGCAGGGACAGATTGACGATCGCCAACTCTTCGATGCGCCCCCCGAAGTTCGACAAGGTTGCGGGGAAGCGGCCATCGGCGCCTTGCAAGATCGCGCGCCACGCCTCCGGAAACTCGTTCCGAATCGAGAAGAGCCGTTCCTGAACCGAGGGAAGGTGCCGGGGCTGTCCTCTCCGATCACCGCCGTAACCGCCGTTGGCGCTGTATTCGACGAGCATTTCGACATCGACGACAGTGGCCGGGTCGATGGAGCCGGTCCCGTCCGAGATCTCCAGGCCCCAGTCGCTGCCGAGTTCGACCCCGACGAATGAAGTGCCGTCCACCGCCGTCTGCAGTCGCGACGATTCCCCCGGCACAGCCAGGGCAGCGAGGCTGGCGAGCCTGGGCACACCTCCCCGGAAACGAACTTCGGGTCCCGGCCCCGACAGAATGAA
>Ga0172382_10014099_pt1 | contig 10215 bp, 6 predicted proteins | sample Leawel138RmetaG_FD_122245 | JGI IMG/M metagenome (GOLD analysis project Ga0172382, IMG submission 122245) | Leachate microbial communities from a municipal landfill in Southern Ontario, Canada - Leachate well 138R metaG | ecosystem: Engineered > Solid waste > Landfill > Unclassified | place...
GCGATCAGCCCGGCGGGCGCGACGATGTAGCCGAGCCGCAGGCCCGGCGCCAGCGTCTTCGACAGCGAGCCGACATAGACGACGCGGCCCGAGCGGTCGATGCCGCGCAGCGCCTGCGGCGGTGCGTCGTCGACGAGCTGGGCGTCGTAGCCGTCCTCGATGATGATGCGGTCGTTCCTCTCGGCGTCGGCGATCAGATGGTTGCGGCGCTCCTGCGACAGCGGCGCCATGGTCGGGCAATGGTGGCTGGGCGTGACGAAGACGAAGCCGCAATCGGCCGGCACCGCGTCGGGCAGGATGCCGTCGCGGTCGACCGGCACCGGCACCACCTCGGCCCCTGCAAGGCGAAAGATCGAGCGGGCGTCGGGATAGCCCGGCTCCTCCATGGCCACGCGCGTGCCGCGCCCCATCAGAAGCGTCGCCAGCATGTAGAGCGCATTCTGCGCGCCGAGCGTGACGATGATCTCGTCCGGGTTGGCGAAGATGCCGCGCCGGGGAAGCAACCGCGCCTGGATCTGCTCGATCAGCAGCGGATCGTCGCGATCGACCATGTCGGCGGCCCAGTTGCGGATTTCGAGCACGGCCAGCGCCATGCGGTTGCATTCGCGCCACTCGGCGGTGGGAAACAGCGTCGGGTCGAACTGGCCGTAGACGAAGGGATAGGACGACTTGATCCAGTTTTCCTGCTTGCTCGGCTCCGGCATCTCCGAAGCCGCGATGCGGCGGCGCGCCTTCCAGTCGATCGCGGCGCGCGCGGGCTGGCGCGGCTGCTCGCGCGCGTGGGCGGGCGAGACCAGCACGTCGGGATTGACGAAATGGCCGCGCCGCTCGCGGGCGATGAGGAAGCCCTGATCGACGAGTTGCTGGAAGGCGAGCACCACCGTGCCGCGGGCCACGCCGAGCTTCTCGGCCAGGATACGGCAGGAGGGCAGCGGCATCGACACCGCGATCTGGCGATCGAGGATCGCGGCGACGATGGCCTGGCGTATCTGCGCCTGAAGCGTCTGGCCGGAATCGGCCGAAATCCTGAACAGGCCGGACCAGATGGCCGGGTCGGTGCGCGCGGACATGAAAATCTCTCCTTGGGGCGAGGAAGGGGGATGTGTCCTGGCCCATCGGCATTGAAGACTGGTCCAAGATTTTAAGCCAATGAAATAAATTGATCGCTCCAATTTGTGCCACTGATCGGTCGGGCCTTGGGCCATCGCGGCGGCCGGGAACCTGCGGCAGGATGGCGGGGTTTCCAATCGCGCATGGCCTGATAGTCTCCGCGCCGACAGCGCCTCCTCGGAGATGACGATGGACCGGACTCGATTTGCCGCCGCGCTCGCCGCGCTTCAGGCGCACCGCCGCGAGGGGAAGGAGGGCAGCCTGCGCGCGCGCTTCGCCGCCGACCCCGAGCGCTTTTCCCGCTTCTCGCTCGCGCTCGACGACCTGCTGCTCGACTTTTCCAAATGCGCGGTGAGCGAGGAGACGCTGGGATTGCTCGAAGCTCTGGCCGAGGCGGCGGGCGTCGAGGCGGCGCGCGAGGCGATGTTCGCCGGCGCGCCGATCAACGTCACCGAGAAGCGCGCGGTGCTGCATGTGGCGTTGCGCGACCTCTCCGGCCGCATCTACCGGACAGAGGGCGAGGACGTGTCGGCGCAGGTGCGCGCCGTGCTCGAATCGCTGGAAGCCTTCGCCGGGGGCGTCCGCTCCGGCGCGATCACCGGCGCGACCGGAAAGCGCATCACCGACGTGGTCAATATCGGCATCGGCGGCTCCGACCTCGGTCCGGCCATGGCGACGCTGGCGCTCGCGCCCTATCATGACGGGCCGGCGGCGCATTTCGTCTCCAATGTCGACGGCGCCCACATCGCCGACACGCTGAAGCGGCTCGACCCGGAAACGACGCTGTTCGTCGTCGCCTCCAAGACCTTCACCACGGTCGAGACCATGACCAATGCGCGCACCGCGCGCGGCTGGCTCGCCGGCCGGCTGGGCCAGGACGCGGTCGGGGCGCATTTCTGCGCGGTCTCGACCGCGCTGTCCAAGGTGGCGGAATTCGGCATCGCCGAGACGCGTACCTTCGGCTTCTGGGACTGGGTCGGCGGGCGCTATTCGCTGTGGTCGGCGATCGGCCTGCCGCTGATGCTGGCCATCGGGCCGGAGCGTTTTCGCGCATTCCTCGACGGCGCGGCGACGATGGACCGGCATTTCGAGACCGCGCCGATGCGGGCCAACATGCCGATGATGCTCGGGCTGATCGGCTTCTGGCACCGGGTCGCGTGCGGCTTTCCCGCCCGCGCAATCATTCCCTACGACCAGCGGCTTGCCCGCCTGCCGGCCTATCTCCAGCAGCTCGACATGGAATCGAACGGCAAGAGCGTGACGCTCGACGGCGCGGCGGCTGCGACGCCGACCGGCCCGCTCGTATGGGGCGAGCCGGGCACCAACGGCCAGCACGCGTTCTTCCAACTCCTGCACCAGGGCACCGACATCGTGCCGGTCGAGTTCATCGTCGCGGCAGAGGGCCACGAACCCGAACTGTCGCGCCACCACGACCTGCTCGTCGCCAACTGCCTCGCCCAGTCGGAGGCGCTGATGAAGGGGCGCACGCTCGACGAGGCGCGGGCGCAGATGCTGGCCAAGGGCATGGACGAGGGCGAAGTCGAGCGCATCGCGCCGCACCGCGTCTTTGCCGGCAACCGGCCGTCGCTGACGCTGATGCACCGCCTGCTCGACCCGTTCGCGCTCGGCCGGCTGATCGCGCTCTACGAGCACCGCGTCTTCGTCGAGGCGCAGCTATTCGGCATCAACGCCTTCGACCAGTGGGGGGTGGAGCTGGGCAAGGAACTGGCCGAGGCGCTGCTTCCCGTCATCGAGGGCGGGCGGGGGACGGAGGCGCTCGACGCCTCGACCGCGGGGCTGGCGCGCCACATGCGCGCACTCAGGGCGCAAGGCCGGGAGCCGCGATCATGACCGACATCCGGGGCATCCTCATCGACAAGGACGGCACGCTGGTCGATTTCAACGCGACGTGGTTCGCCGCCGCCGACGCGATGGCGCTGCGGGCGGCCGACGGCGAGCGCGCGCTGGCCGACGCGCTGCTCGAGGCCGGCGGCTTCGATTTCGCCGCCAACCGCTTCCGCCCCGATTCCGTGCTCGCCGCCGGCACCAACGAGGAGGTGGTGGCGCTGTGGTGCGGGCATCGACCCGAAGCCGAGCGCCGGGTGCTGCTCGAGGAATTCGAGGCGATGGTTGCCTCGCCCGCGCTGGTCGAGCCGGTGGCGCTGCCCGGCTGCCGGGCGGCCCTGTCGGCGCTGCACGCGGCCGGCTACCGGCTCGGCATCTCCACCAACGATTCGACCGGCGGGGCGGAGCGCACGCTGGTTTCGCTCGGCGTCGCCCAGATGTTCGACGCCGCCTTCGGCTACGACGCGGTCGCCAACCCGAAGCCCGCGCCGGACACGATCCACGCCTTCTGCGACCTGACCGGGCTGAAGCCGGCGCAGCTGGCCATGGTGGGCGACAACCGCCACGATCTGCAGATGGCGCGCGCCGGCGGGGCGGGGCTGGCGGTGGCGGTGCTTTCGGGCACCGGCACGCTGGAAAGCCTGTCGCCGCTGGCCGACATCGTGCTCGATTCCATCGCCGACCTGCCGGCCTATCTGGCGGCGCGCAGCGCGGCGTGAGCCGTCACGGCCGCCGGAAGCCCACGGGACGGCCATAGAGGCCGGCGATGCGGTCCACGGCATCGGCGAGCCTTTCGCGGACCACCATCATGGCGTGACCGCTGGCGTGGATGATATTCCCGCCGTCCAGCATGATCGCGACATGGCCCTTCCAGAAGACCAGGTCGCCGCGCTCCAATCCCGCTAGGTCGTCGCCGATGGCGAGCGGGCTGCCGAGCGACGCTCCTTGCATGTCGGTGTCGCGCGGGGCCGTCCGGCCGGCCATGGCGAGGGAAAGCTGGACCAGCCCCGAGCAGTCGATGCCGAAAGCGCTCGTCCCTCCCCAGAGATAGGGCGTGCGCTCCAGCGTCTCGGCAGCGGAAACCGGATCGGCATCGACCACCCCGACGGGCCGCAGATGCGCGGCGACCACCGCCTCGCCAGTATCGAGGAGGGCATAGTCGGTGCCCCGCGTGGTAGCCCTGCCTGCGACGCGGACGCGGCTGCCGAGGGAGAGCGCGGCCGTTGCGCGCGTCTTCATGTCGGCTTGGGCATAAAGGAAGGTGCGCGGCACGGCGACGACATGGGTGGCGGGCAGGCCCGGCGCGGCGAGACCCGCCGTCTCGACATAGCCGACATAGGAATCGCGAGCGCCCTGCACCCAGGCGAAGCCACCGGCCTCATCGAACACGACGACCTCGTCACCAAGGAGGAACTGCGTGTCGAGGCCGGCGTCGAGGCGCGGCGCGCTCCTGACGTCGAGCACCGGCGCAACGACGCGCGCCGTCTTGCCCGCAACGAAACGGTCGGCAACGACCTTCCCTTCCAGCCTTGCATCGGCCAGATCGGGACGGAAGGCGTTCAGCCGGCGGTCGAGGGGCACGTCGGTCACAGCGGCAACTCCACGGCCTTGTCGATGACGACGTCGCCGAAACGCTCGATGAACAGCGCGCCCTCGACCGTGCGCCGCACCAGCACGTTGCGCCTGTCCTTGTCGTCGCGATGGCGCGAGACGAGCTTCATCGCGCCCATCGTGTCGAGCGCGCGCGTTATCACCGGCTTGGTCACGCCGAGCCTTTCGGCCAGCCCGCGCACGGTGTGCGGCGGCGGGTCGAGATAGACGGTCAGCAGGACGGCCATCTGGCGCATGGTCAGATCATGCGAGGCGGCGCGCACCTCGGCAAGGGTAACCTGCTGCCAGAGCCGCAGCGACTGGCTGGGACGCATCGTGATCGACATTCAACCAGCATGGCCGAAAACCGTTTCGCTTCCGTTTCTTTTCAGCGGTAGCGGGCGGCGAGCACGTTCTCGATGGCGCGGATGGCCTGCGCCTCGCCGCCGACCGGGCAATGCGGCTTCTCGGCCGGGCACCAGCCGAAGACGTCGAAATGCGCCCAGCTCTTCGCCTTATCGACGAAGCGGCGCAGGAACAGCGCCGCCGTCACCGCGCCGGCGAAGCCGTCGGTGGTGACGTTGTTCAGGTCCGCCACCTTAGAGGCGAGCTTCTTGTCGTAGGGCGACCACAGCGGCATGCGCCAGAGCGGATCGGCGACCTTGTCGGCCGCCGCGGCAAGCGCGGCCGCCAGCTTGTCGTCGTCGGTGAAGAAGGGCGGAAGGTCCGGCCCGAGCGCGACGCGCGCCGCCCCGGTCAGCGTCGCCATGTCGATCAGCAGCGCGGGCTCGTCCTCGTCTGCCAGCGCCAGCGCGTCGGCCAGAACGAGGCGTCCTTCGGCATCGGTGTTGCCGATCTCGACCGTCAGCCCCTTTCGGCTCGTCAGCACGTCGCCGGGGCGGAAGGCGTTGCCGGAGATCGCGTTCTCGACCGCCGGGATCAGCACCCGCAGCCGCAGTTTGAGCTTCGCGCCCATGATGAGGGCGGCGAGGCCGAGCACGTTGGCTGCCCCGCCCATGTCCTTCTTCATCAGCAGCATGCCCGAGGGCGACTTGATGTCGAGGCCGCCGGTGTCGAAGCACACGCCCTTGCCGACCAGCGTGACCCTGGGCGCGTCGGCCGGCCCCCAGTGCAGGTCGATCAGGCGCGGGGCCTCGGCGGCGGCGCGGCCGACGGCGTGGATCATCGGCAGGTTCGCCGTCAGCAGCATGTCGCCGGCGGTGACGGTGACTTCCGCGCCATGGGCGGCGGCGAGGTCGCGCGCGGCATCCTCCAGCTTGTCCGGCCCCATGTCGTTGGCCGGGGTGTTGATGAGGTCGCGCACCATGAAGACCGCGTCCACGCGGCGCTGGAGCGCGGCGATGTCCATGCCCTCCGGCACGGCGAAAGCGAGGTCGCGCCCCTCCGCCTTGCGGTAGCGGGCAAAGGAATAGCCGCCGAGTGCGAGACCGAGCAGCGCCAGCTCCGGCTCGGCCGGCGGCTCGCTGAAGCGCCACGCGCCGGCGGGCAGCTGCCTTGCGAGCGCGCCAGTGGCGAGCGGGGAGAAGCCGCCGCGCCCCTCCGCGACGCCGAACAATGCGCCTGCGACCTTGCCCCTCGCGCCGGGCAGGAGCAGGAGCTTGCCTTCCTCGCCGGCGAAACCGTTGGCGGCGGCCCATGCCTTGGCAGCATTATCGAGCGCGAGGCCGTCGAAGCCGGCGCGGGTAACGAGATGGACGGGGCGCGCATTAGCGGCGGAAGCGGTGAAGGTTACGGGCATGGGCGGCGCGGGTCCTGCGGGCGTCGGGGGAACGACGCCACATGACAGCGTGGCGCGGCCGCCGTCAACCGCGAGCGGTCCCGACCGCCTGCCGGATCAGACCTTGTAGCCGATCCGCAAGCCGCCCCAGTGACGGCCCTTGACGGTAATCGGCGCGGACAGGTCCTTCATCAGCGCGAAATTGCCGCCGCCCATGTCGCGGCGATAGGTCTGGAGCAGGAAGGGCCGCGTGTTGCGGCCCGCCCCCAGCCCGGTGCGGTCGGAAAAGATGCGCCGGTTGCGGCAGTTGGCGGCGTTCCAGACCGGATCGTCGCCCTGCGGCTGCGAATAGATGCGGTTGTGCGTCGGCAGGTAGCCGTTGCGGTCGAGCGCGGCGCAGAAGACGATGCGCGCGTCCATGGCCAGCACCGGCTCCTGCACCGCCGGCAGCACCCGGTCGGTGAAGGCGGTGAAGCGCGTCAGCACCTGCTCGGGGTCGGTACCGGGGATCGGGCGATAGTCCTCGTCGAACAGCTCGACCATGCTGATGCGGCCGTCCTCGACCGCTTCCTCGAACAGGGCGGAAATCTCGCCGGCCTTGTGGCGGCAGATCTCGATCAGCGGCGTGTCGGGCGTCTCGATGCCGGTGCCGGCGATGTAGAGGATGAAATCCTCGGAAATGTCGAGGATGGCCTGCGAGCGGTGGCCGGCCGTGGTGAGCTTGGCGTCGGTCTCGCGCGCCATGGTCGCCAGCGCGCCCAGGTGCTCGCGCACCTCGTCGGTGGCGGCGATGTTCTGCCGCACCGGCTCGGCCATGCCGTCGATGCTGTCGGCAAGCTGCTCGACGGAGGCGACGAGCGACTGGATGGTGCGCGTCGCCTCGCTCGCCTGCGCGGAAGCCTCGATGGCGGCCTCCGCCGTCTCGGCGCTCTCCCTCGAGGTACGGTTCAGCTCGGCCAGCGTGCCCTGGAGCGCGGCGAGGCTGGTCTCGTTCTGCTTGGCGGCGGTGCCGATCTGGTCGGCCAGCGCCTTGACCGCGTTGCCGATGACGGCGAAGCCCTTGCCGGCGTCGCCCAGCCGCGCCGCCTCGATCGAGGCATTCAGCGCGACGAGCTGCGTCTCGCGGGCGATCTCGTTGATCGAGGCGCTGGCCTCGCGCACCAGCTTGATCGTTTCCGTCACCCGGGCCAGCGAGGCGCCGAAGCCGATGACGCCCTGGCTCAGCGTTTGCAGGTTCCCGACCGCGCCGTCGAGCGTGCGCGCGACCGTGTCGGCGCTGGCGGACAGCGTGGCGCGGGTCTCGCCGGCCGAGGCGCGCGCCTCCTCCATCGATTCCGCCAGCCTCGCGTTGGTCTTGCCGGTGGCGTCGGCCTCGCGCACCACGCCCATCAGCGTCTCCAGCTGGCGGTGGCCGAGCTTGCCCATGTCGTCGATGATGCCGACGATGTCGGCGATCTCGACGCCGAGTCGGCTGGCGCGCTCGCCGATGGCGGCGATATCGGCGTCGTGACGCGGCGCGTCGCCGCCGTCGGCGACCATGTCGTGCGCGGCCAAGGCCATCGGATACCCTCCCCCCGAAGTGTTCGCGGGCGAAGTCTTTTCGTCTTATGGTTACGTTTCGGTTAATGCCGGGAAATCAGTGCGCCTCGTCCCAGTTCCGCGCGGCGCGCGCATCGACGGCGAGCGGAACCTTCATCGAAAGCGCAGGCATCGTCGCATTCTCCATGGTCTCGCGGATGACGGGGATCGCGGCCTCGACCTCGGCCTCCGGCGCCTCGAAGATCAACTCGTCATGGACCTGAAGCAGCATCTGCGTGGCATTCAGCCCGGCCTTCGCCAGCGCGTCCTCCATGCGCGCCATGGCGCGGCGGATGATGTCGGCGGCGGAGCCCTGGATCGGCGCGTTGATCGCGGCGCGCTCGTTGAACGCGCGGACCGACGGGTTGGGCGAGCGGATTTCGGGGTAGTGCGCGCGCCGGCCGAAGATGGTCTCGACATAGCCCTTGTCGCGCGCGGTCTGCTTGGTGGCCTCCATATAGTCGCGGATGCCGGGGAAGCGCTCGAAATACCTCTTGATATAGCTTCCAGCCTCCTCGCGCGGGATGGAAAGCTGGTTGGCCAGCCCGAAGGCGGAAATGCCGTAGATGATGCCGAAATTGATCGCCTTGGCGCGGCGGCGCACCTCGCCCGGCATGCCTTCGACCGGCACGCCGAACATCTCGGACGCGGTCATGGCGTGGATGTCGATGCCGTCCTCGAACGCCCGGCGAAGCTGGGGGATGTCGGCGACATGTGCGAGCACGCGCAGCTCGATCTGGCTGTAGTCGGCCGAGATCAGCAGGTTGCCCGGCTCGGCGACGAAGGCGGTGCGGATCTTGCGCCCTTCCGCCGTGCGCACCGGGATGTTCTGCAAGTTCGGGTCGGACGAGGACAGCCGCCCGGTGGTGGTGGCCGCCAGCGCATAGCAGGTGTGAACGCGCTTCGTCTCCGGGTGGATGAAGCCGGGCAGCGCGTCGGTATAGGTCGATTTCAGCTTGGTGATCTGGCGCCAGTCGACGATCCTGCGCGGTAGCTCGTGGCCTTCCGCCGCGAGGTCTTCAAGCTCGCGCGCGGTGGTCGACCATTGCCCGGTTCTGGTCTTCGAGCCGCCGGGCAGGCCCATCCGGCCGAACAATATGTCGCCGAGCTGCTTGGGCGAGCCGATGGTGAATTTCTCGCCGGCCAGCTTGTGGATTTCGTCTTCCAGCGCCGCCGCGCCCTGCGCGAGATCGCCGGAAAGCCGCGACAGGATCTGGCGATCGACGGAGATGCCGCGCTCTTCCATGCGCGCCAGCACCGGCACCAGCGGCCGCTCCAGCCGCTCGTAGACCGAGACCAGCCCTTCGGCGGCAAGGCGCGGCTTCAGCACCCGCCACAGCCGCAGCGTCACGTCGGCGTCCTCGGCCGCGTAGCAGGTGGCCCGTTCGAGATCGACATGGTCGAAGGTGACCGCGTTCTTGCCCGAGCCGCACACCTCCTTGTAGGCGATGGCGGTGTGGCCGAGCCATTTCTTGCACAGCGCGTCCATGCCGTGGCCGCCATCGACGCCGGCGTCGAGCACGTAGGAGATCAGCATCGTGTCGTCATAGGATACGATGTCGATGCCGTGGCGGCGCATCACCACGAGGTCGTATTTGAGGTTGTGGCCGATCTTGAGCGCGGCGCGGTCTTCCAGCAGCTCCCTCAACGCGGCCAGCGCCTCGCTAAGCGGAATCTGTCCCTCGACCGGCCCTCCGCCGAGCAGATCGCCGGCGCCCGCCCTGTGGGCGAGCGGCACATAGGCAGCGCGGCCGGGCCGCGTGGCAAGAGAGAAGCCGACGAGGCGGGCCTGCATCGGGTCGAGCGAATCGGTCTCGGTGTCGAAGCCGACTGTGCCGGCCTCGCGCGCCTCCTCGATCCACGCCTTCAGCGTCGCGAGGTCGCGGATGCAGGCATAGGCGGCGACGTCGATCGTCTCCGCCGCCGCTTCGGCGGCGCGGGCGGCAGCGAGCGCGGCAGGCGTGCCCTCGCCGTCCGCCTGCGCGGGCGCGGCGGCGTCGGCGGCAGGGGCCGGCGCACCGGCGTCGAGATCGGGCCCGTGCGCGGCCGCGCCCCACTCGACCTCGACATGGGCCGGCTCGATCGCAGCCGCGTCAGCGCCCGAGGCTTCGGCCACGCGGCGCGTCAGCGTGGTGAACTCCATCGCCTTCAAAAAGGCGATCAGCTTCGGCGCGTCGGGCGCGTCGAGGGTGAGCGAATCCAGCGGCTCGACGCCGGGCACGTCGGTTTTCAGCCGCACCAGCTCGCGCGACATCAGCGCCTTGTCGCGGTTCTCGATCAGCGTCTCGCGGCGCTTGGCCTGCTTGATCTCGGAGGCGCGGGCGAGCAGCGTGTCGAGGTCGCCATATTCCTCC
>Ga0172382_10014102_pt1 | contig 10213 bp, 10 predicted proteins | sample Leawel138RmetaG_FD_122245 | JGI IMG/M metagenome (GOLD analysis project Ga0172382, IMG submission 122245) | Leachate microbial communities from a municipal landfill in Southern Ontario, Canada - Leachate well 138R metaG | ecosystem: Engineered > Solid waste > Landfill > Unclassified | place...
AAAAACACCCGGCTGCAACCTCGATACGGCTACAAAGCCAGTCTCGGGGACTAGACGATACAACATTTGCGCCTGCAATGCCTGCCCGACACTATCCCGCTCAAATGAAAAGCCATAGCCCAATTGCTCAAGCAGCCGCCACTCAAAAGTACGTAACAAAGGCTCAACGGGTAAAGCGTGCGCCAGACCCTGCACTGTTAGAGCATAGTGATCAAAAAGCACAGGATGCGGATCATTCAGCGGCAATAAGCGCACCAAGAGCTCATTAAGATACAGGGCACAAAATAATGCCTGCCCCTGCAAGAAATTAAACTCGCCAGCAGGCTCAATCCGGCTGATCGTTTTTAATTCAGTGCGGCCACGCAACTCAATATCTAAGACAGAAAAAGGTCGAGCGACACTGCCCAACTTACCACGCGCGCCACGTAAAACTGCACGCAAGCGCCCGTCAGGAGTAAACACATCCATTAACGCACTGGTTTCTTTGTAGGGGCGACTGTGCAGAATGAAGGCTAACGACGACTGCATAATTGAGCCTCTAAGCAGCATACGCTCCAGAACAGAGCGCATGCTTGATAGGTTTCAATACTCTTGATAACCCAATGAACGCAAGGCGCGCTCATCATCAGACCAACCACTTTTAACTTTAACCCACAAGTTCAGCATAATCTTCGAGCCAAACATGGTTTCCATATCTTTACGGGCTTCTTGGCCGATTCGCTTAATACGCTCGCCTTTATCACCAATAATGATTTTCTTCTGGCCATCACGCTCAACTAAGATCAGCGCATGGATATGTAAAATGCGCCCTTCTTGCTTAAACTCTTCAATTTCCACATTGATCTGATACGGTAATTCCGCACCCAATTGACGCATAATTTTTTCACGGACCAATTCAGCGGCCAAAAAGCGGCTGGAGCGGTCAGTGATTTGATCTTCAGGAAAGAAATGCTCACTTTCTGGTAAAAAGTCGCTGACTAAACCCTCAAGCGCCTCAAGATTATGACCATGCAATGCCGATATCGGCACAATCTGTGCGTTCGGTAATTTCTTAGAAAGCCACTCAAGATGTGCTAATAGCTGGCTTTTATCTTCTAAGCGATCCGCTTTATTCACTGCAATAATCAGCGGACAGGTTAGATATTGAATACGCTCAAAAACCATTTCATCTTCATCGGTCCAGCGCATACGATCGACCACAAAAATAGCCACATCAATATCTTTTAGTGCGGTTAAAGCACTGCGGTTCATATAGCGGTTCAGCGCCGTTTTGCCACCCAGATGTAAGCCAGGGGTATCCACATATACTGCTTGCACAGCGCCTTCGGTTTTAATCCCGAGCATATTGTGGCGAGTGGTTTGTGGTTTACGCGAAGTGATCGCTAATTTTTGGCCAAGAATATGGTTGACCAGTGTTGATTTGCCCACGTTGGGGCGGCCAACTACGGCAACATAGCCACAGCGGGTTACTTGTTCAGTCATGCTGATGATTACTCTCTATGCCCAAAGCTACTAATGCTAAAGTCGCTGCCACTTGTTCGGCAATACGACGACTGGCACCCTGACCTCGGGTTTTTTCATTAAGTAAGCTTACTTGGCATTCCACAAAGAAAATGCGGCAATGCGGCTCGCCCTGAATATCAACCACGTCATACAGCGGTAAATCGCTACCACGTGATTGTAAAAATTCTTGCAGCCGAGTTTTGGGATCCTTGTTGGTATCCACCAGTGTCAGCTCAGAAAAATGTTGCTCAAGCCAAGCTAAGACGCGCTCACGCGCTACGTCCATACCTGAGTCTAAATAAATCGCGCCAATAATGGCTTCAGTCGTATCGGCTAGAATTGAATCGCGGCGAAAACCACCACTTTTCAACTCACCTGAGCCTAAGCGTAGATATTCGCCTAAGCCAAAACCTCGCGCTAATACGGCTAAAGTTTCACCTTTAACCAAACGAGAGCGCAGTCGTGACAACTGCCCTTCTTTCGCTTGTGGAAAGTGATGAAACAGTGCCTCACCGGCCACAAAGTTTAAAATAGCATCACCTAAAAACTCTAAACGCTCATTATTGCGTCCAGCAAAACTGCGATGGGTCAGCGCTAAAGTTAGCAACCCGCCATCTTTAAAGGTGTAACCAATTTTTCGCTGTAAAACCAGTAATAAATCACTCACCGGGCACGCACTCGATATTCTTTGTCAAAAGTTACCACCAAATTAATATTCTTAATAAGAGATTCGCGTCTCTCATATTTAAGGTGCACTAAAAATTCATTATTGGCTGGCGTGATCTGGATAATATCATCCACTTTCAAATCACGAATATTATTGGTCTGCATCGTTTTACTGATATAGCTGTACAGATCAGCAACGCTCTCAATGCTATCTCCGCTAGAACTGTTAGTAGCAATAATGGCTTTATCTAACGCGGCATTATCGATGTAGTGCGGAATCAACTTAAAAGCAGCACTCGCAAAAAAACCAAGCAAGGCCAAAATCACTAGACCACTAAAAAATGACACGCCTCTTTGTGCTCGAACTTGATGCATAACAGCCTCGGCTTTTGATTGATGACGGTGCACTTTAATGGCTCTATGCACCAGCATTGTCAGTGTATAACGCAGATTTAAATCCTTTAGTGGATTAAACCTGCTCGACTCAAGCTCGGCAATGCACTGAACTTAGGATCGGCCCATGTCAGCCAAATTGCAAAAGCTTTACCGACAATATACTCATCTGGAACCATCCCTTGCAGTTCAAAAGGTATGCTTGGATCATCCCAGTAACGGCTGTCTTTTGAGTTATCGCGGTTATCACCCATCATAAAGTAATGACCAGCAGGGACACGCCACTCACGCGTCGGCTCAGTACGACGGCGCATTTCTTTACGAGTATAATGCTCCTGCTCGCCCAATTGCTCGGTGTATAAACGTGCACTGCCCAGACTGCCTGGCTCTTCACCTAAGAAGGTTTCAGCAACAGGCTTACCGTTAATTAGAATACGTTTTTCATTGGTATAAGTGATGATATCACCCGGCAAGCCAACGACACGCTTAATGTAATTGATACGTGTATCTTCAGGGTATTTAAACACCATCACATCGCCACGCTTCGGATCACTGATCTCAATAATCTTCTCATCGATCACCGGCAGACGGATACCATAAGCAAACTTATTAACCAGAATAAAATCGCCCACTTCGAGGGTTGGTATCATCGATCCCGACGGAATCTGAAAGGGCTCAACGATAAATGAGCGCAAAACAAAGACCACCGCCAAGACGGGGAAAAATGATTTGCCATACTCAATCAGTACCGGCTCTTTCTCTAAGCGCTCGCGCACTTCAGAATTATACGCTACTGCCTCTTTTTCATATTGAGCAATCGCTGCACGACGGCGTGGTGCAAAATACACCACATCCAGTAAGGCTAATAAGCCAGAAACAGCAACAGCGATTGCTAATATTAATGGGAAATTAAATGTCATTCGTTAATCATCCACTCTGAGTACTGCAAGGAAGGCTTCTTGTGGAATTTCCACATTACCCACTTGCTTCATCCTTTTCTTACCCGCTTTTTGTTTCTCTAACAGTTTACGCTTACGACTGACGTCACCGCCATAACACTTAGCTAAAACGTTTTTACGCAATGCCTTAACCGAGGTACGTGCGACAATTTGTCCACCCAATGCCGCTTGAATGGCCACATCGTACATTTGTCGTGGAATCAGCTCTTTCATTTTCTCAGCCAATGCTCGGCCTTTCGTTGCAGCCTTATCACGGTGCACAATCAAGGCTAATGCATCAACACGCTCACCGTTAATTAACACATCCAAACGTGACAACTGAGCGACTTGGTAGCGATCAAAGCTGTAATCCAATGAAGCATAGCCACGGCTGACCGATTTTAGACGGTCAAAGAAATCCAGAACCACTTCGTTCATAGGTAAATCATAGACCACCTGGACTTGGCTGCCTAAGAAGTGCATATCTCTTTGTACACCACGTTTTTCAATACACAGGGTAATCACGTTACCGAGGTGCTCTTGCGGCACTAAAATGGTGGCTTTAACAATCGGCTCACGCATTTCATCAATACTTGATGGATCAGGCATACGTGAAGGGTTATCCACGTAAACAATATCGCCATTTTTCAACACGACTTCAAAAATCACCGTCGGTGCTGTGGTGATTAAATCAAGATCGTATTCACGCTCGAGACGCTCTTGAATAATTTCCATATGCAGCATACCGAGGAAACCGATACGGAAACCAAAGCCTAATGCTTCAGAGCTTTCTGGTTGATATTGCAAGGCGGCATCGTTGAGCGTGAGTTTTTCTAGCGCATCACGGAAGTCTTCAAAATCTTCTGAACTAACCGGGAATAAACCCGCATACACCTGTGGCTGTACCCGTTTAAAACCCGGCAACATACCCACATCAGGGGTCGTTGACAAGGTTAAGGTATCGCCCACTGGCGCGCCTTGAATATCTTTAATACCAGCAATAATAAAACCGACTTCGCCAGCTTTAAGATCAACCGTCTGTGTGTGCTTTGGATTAAACACACCAACACTATCCACTAGGTGCATGCGCCCAGTTGATTTAACCAAGACTTTATCGCCTTTCTTAATACGGCCATGCTTTACCCGTACCAAAGAGACAACGCCTAGATAGTTATCAAACCAAGAGTCGATAATCAGCGCTTGCAGCGGTGCATCAATCTCTCCGACTGGCGGTGGAATCACTTTAACTAAACGCTCAAGCACTTCATCAACGCCCAAACCTGTTTTCGCACTACAGGTCACCGCATCGGTGGCATCAATACCAATCACCTGTTCAATTTCTTCTTGAACACGAATCGGATCAGCCTGCGGCAAGTCGATTTTATTTAGAACAGGCATCACTTCAAGGCCTTGCTCAATGGCGGTGTAGCAATTCGCGACGGACTGCGCCTCAACACCTTGACCGGCATCAACCACCAGCAATGCGCCTTCACACGCTGCTAGCGAACGGCTGACCTCATAACTGAAGTCAACGTGGCCCGGCGTATCAATAAAGTTCAACTGATAGATACGACCGTCACGAGCGGTATAGCTTAAGGTCACACTGTGCGCCTTAATAGTAATGCCCCGTTCACGCTCGATATCCATAGAATCCAAGACCTGTGACGCCATTTCGCGCTCGGTCAAGCCACCGCACATCTGGATGAAGCGGTCGGCCAAAGTGGATTTACCATGGTCGATATGGGCAATAATGGAAAAATTACGGATATGACTCAAGTCACTCACAGAACATCACTCTACAATTAAGTCCGTCGACAGACTGTCAACAGAAAATAGCCCGTGAGTTTACCTGATTTATAGCGCGCAAGTCATCTATCCATGACTTAACACAGAAAAAAGCAGGACTACAGGCAGGCTACAAACTAAAAAAGCGACACTCAGTGGTCGCTTTTTTAGTTGAACTTAAGACGATCTGAGCGTTACGTTAGCTCGTCAATTTAAAGGTTATAAAACTAGCACGGCCTTGACGCAAAACACGCATCGAGACCGAGCGATTGTTCGGTAAGTCTTGAGCAATTTTGGTAAAGGTTTTTGCAGAATCAATGACCTGGTTATTGAGGTGGGTAATCACATCACCTGGACGCAAACCAATCATCGCAGCGGCGCCGTCGTGCACCTCTTGAATCGCCACGCCACCTTGCAAGTCAATCGCTTTTTTCTGCTCAGCAGTTAAATCGACTACCGTCATGCCAAGGCGATTACTTTTACTCACTGCGCCCTTACTGTCGGTTAAGGACATTTCCTCACCATCATTGGGCAATGTTCCGACTTTCATTTTCAAGGTTTTGCGTGAACCTTCACGCATCACCACGAGTTCAACAGTTTTACCAGGCTTAACCACACCGACTAAATGAGGCAAATCGGCCGACATCACCACCGGATGATCATTCATGCTTAAGATGACATCACCCACTTTCAAACCACCTTTGTCGGCAGGACCATTTTCTAGCACCTGTGCGACCAAGGCTCCAGCAGGCTTATCAAGACCGAATGACTCAGCGAGGTCTTTGTTAACTTCCTGAATCACCACACCCAACCAGCCACGGTCAACTTTACCGTTACTTTTAAGCTGCTCAGAGACATCCAAAGCGACTTCCATAGGAATGGCAAATGACAAACCCATAAAGCCACCGGAGCGGGTGAAAATTTGCGAGTTAATACCGACCACTTCACCATTTAGATTGAATAATGGCCCGCCCGAGTTACCGGGGTTAATCGCCACATCCGTTTGAATAAATGGCACATAGTTATCATTGGGTAGATTACGACCCTTGGCAGAGACAATTCCTGCCGTCACTGAGTGATCAAAACCAAAGGGTGAACCGATCGCTAAGACCCACTCACCCACTTTCAAATCTTTTGACTTACCTAAGCGCACCACAGGTAAGTCCTTACCTTTAATTTTGAGCAAGGCCACATCGGTACGCGGATCGCTACCGACTAACTCAGCAACCAGTTCACTGCGATCAGCCAAACGCACAATAATTTCGTCAGCATCGGCAATCACATGGTTATTGGTCAGAACATAGCCGTCAGAAGAAATAATAAAACCCGAGCCTAGCGACTGCGCTTCACGCTGCTGACCTTTATTGCGGCCTTGTGGAGCTTGCGGCATCGGCAAGCTCCGCTCAAAGAACTCACGAAAAATAGGTGGCAAACCTTCTAAGTCAGGTAGTGAATGAAAGCCTCCCGCGGTGGCCTGCATGGGTACCGTTTGGCGCGTACTGATATTAACAACAGCAGGCGCAGACTCTTCAACCAAAGCAGTAAAGTCAGGTAGTTGCGCTTGCGCACTGGGCATGACCAACACCATCAGCGTTATGCATGCACTTATAAACAACGACGTTTTTTTCTGCGACATAATACTCTCCACTACTAAAATCAAACGTCCAACTGCGGACTTAAAGCAATCTGGGCTTTGAGCAGCATCGGTTGCGTTGCTGCATCATCAAGATAACGATGACTATAAAGCCGTACCCAAACCACACCAGCTAGAAAACCCAGCGCGGCAGAAAAAATAATCCAAGGCTCCGAAGCATGCAAGGCATTCACAGCTAAAGCAGCACTAAACATAAAGAATAACGGCAGCATATAAACCAAAAAAGCACCGCGCACGAGTGATTCTTCTGAAATGGCCAAGGTCACTTGATCACCTTTACGTAATTGCAAATCAGACTGCACTTTTATCGTGTGGGGCTTAGTATCTGCCGACAAACTGTTCAGCAATCCTTGCCCACAAGCGGCCTTAGCGGAGCAGCTGCCACAGGTACTCTTACGCTGGGTAGCAACCCAGACGCCCTCGGAGTCAACAGCAACAACAACGCCTATTTCTTCAATCATCGGTTTGTTCCTGTTCTGTCTGCATCGACAGCGCAATACGCTCCGCACTACCTAACGGAATTTCACCAATCACAGTCACCATCACCGTTTTAGCACCTTGCTCTGCTTTTCTTGATACCACTGCAGTAGGGCCTAACTGACGACGTCCACCCTCAACGTCGAGGTTATCTATGTTTTCAAAAAACACTGAAAAACTTGCTAAACCATCAGAATACACCTGACTCAGCACGCCATTGGTATTGTCCGACGGCTGCTTATAAAAACTTTTAAGTAAGACAAAACCTGGTGGCGTCCAGTCCACAGTCCAATCTACGCTGACTTCTTCAGCATCAAGTTGATTGGTATCAGTGATGGGCAAACATTCTGCACTGGGTGTCACTGTAACTTGCTCGGCAGTAGTCAGATTCGGGGATACCTGAAACTGCACAAACTCTAAACGCTCAAGAAGCTGTCCTTGATCATTGAGCAACAGTGTTTTCAACGGAATTGCCGTGCCTTGGTCAATATGCAGCTCAACCGCATAACGATGCTGATCACGCGGAGAAAACAACAAAACGCGTGCTATATGACCGGCAACTCTAGATTCACCGAGTTCATGTACGTCATACCATTGTTGCAAGTCTTGAGGTTTCACCAATGAGACCGGCCAAATATCAACCACCGGCAACTCACCAGCAAGTGTTGGGCTGACACAGGTGACACGCTTATCAATGCGCACCACTTCATGCGCGGGCCCGTTCAGTTGTAAAAAACGCTCAAGCAATTGTCCTTCTGCATTGACCTGTCGCCAAATCTGATGGGTCGAAAATGCGCCCTTACGTTCATAAACAAAAGTACCTTGATAGCCTTGCACCGCATCTGCACTTTGTAAGCGTTGTAACCACTGCTCGGCAGGGGCTGATTGCGCAGCATAGGCACTACTCGCTAGCGCCATACACAGTGCAACACTCGAACAAAAGGCTTTTACTGGCATCCCTTATTGACCTTCTAGACTTGCAGCTCGTGCATAAGGAAGACTCGCCTCAGCTTGATTCACACTGGTTTGCTGGGCATGCTGACGCAAATAACTGGGCACACGTCGCTCATACCATACATCTTGCTCAGAAGCTGTTTGCGCAGCTGCAGCCGGCTCGCTTTGCGTACCGTAGCTGGCCAAGACCACTGGGCTTTGTGATTGATTGGTTGCCGGCAGTCGTTGCTCGCTTTGCACCAGCATCGCATCTTGTTGCACAGTATCTTGATTATAAAAACGTACACCACCTAAGACTGCGAGTGTGACCGAAGCGGCCACCGCCAAGCGACCCAACCAAGGCATCGCACGTTCTTTAGCGGGTTGCGCGGCAATACCTGCCTGATGATTCGTTTGCGCAGCAACAAGTGCAGGCTCGTCATCAATCGCCGCCATAATGCTCGCGGACAAATCAATTTTTGCACTGAAGGGTTCGTTATGCATCGCTGCTCGAGCAATTTGATAACGTGACCAAGTAGCGCGCAGCTCTGGCTCATCGCTGGCATTCAGTACTCGACGCAACTCCAACTCATCAGCCTCGTTATCAATAAGTGCTGAGAGCGACTGGTTAAGGATGTGTTGACTCATTTTAGCTTCCTCTCTTGGCTTGCGTTGCGCACTACTAGGCGTCTTGCAGCAGGGGTCGTAAGGCTTTATCAACAGCCTCACGTGCTCGAAAAATGCGCGAACGCACTGTACCTACGGGGCACTGCATCACTGTTGCAATGTCCTCATAACTGAGACCATCAAATTCACGTAAAGTTAGCGCACAACGTAAATCTTCTGGTAATTGCTTAATACTTTTCTGTACCGTTGCATCAATCTCATCGCGCAGCATCAAGCGTTCAGGGGAGGCCATATCTTTTAAAGCATGGTCGCCATCATAAAACTCGGCATCACTTGAATCGACATCACTACTGGGTGGACGGCGATTACGCGAGACTAGATAATTTTTTGCTGTATTAATCGCAATACGATACAGCCACGTATAAAAAGCACTATCACCACGAAAGTTTGCCAAAGCGCGGTAGGCTTTGATAAACGCTTCTTGAGTGACATCTTGAGCCTCATGCGGATCGTGCACAAATCGCACAACCAAGCCTAAAATCCGATGCTGGTATTTTAATACTAATAAGTCAAAAGCTCGTTTATCACCACTTTGAACGCGCTTTACCAGCTGCTGATCATCATCCGGCGTCATGCATAGCCCTCAACCTGCCACTTCGCAATATCACATCTAATAACACATTTAATCTGCGTCATACTCGTTCTCCGCATTAAACATTGACAGTAAAGCATCTGGTATCAAAAGAAGACTCACCACAGACGCACCCCACTTATATTCTACTGTAACGCTTCTCACTTATTTACGCGCGGCTTAATGACATATGCCATTATTGAGCCATCTCTTCATCGAAAAGTTCCCAACATTTGTAAGTATTTTACAAAGCCATCCAGCGTTATACTAGCCAGCGTCTTTGCAGCGGATCACTCTAATGAGCCAATACTACCAATATGACGTTCTAATTATCGGCAGCGGTGCCGCAGGTTTAACCACCGCTTTAACTCTTCCGCAGCACCTACGTATTGCCGTGCTCAGCAAAGGCGATCTATCCAGCGGTTCGACTTACTGGGCTCAAGGCGGTGTTGCCGGCGTACTCGATGATAGCGATACGATTGAGTCTCACGTGCAAGACACCCTGATTGCCGGTGCCGGTTTATGCAATGAAGAGGCTGTGCGCTTTACCGTAGAGAATAGCCGCAGCGCTATTGACTGGCTGATTGAGCAAGGCGTGCCCTTCAC
>Ga0172382_10014104_pt1 | contig 10213 bp, 6 predicted proteins | sample Leawel138RmetaG_FD_122245 | JGI IMG/M metagenome (GOLD analysis project Ga0172382, IMG submission 122245) | Leachate microbial communities from a municipal landfill in Southern Ontario, Canada - Leachate well 138R metaG | ecosystem: Engineered > Solid waste > Landfill > Unclassified | place...
CAGCACACCAGCACACCAGCACACCAGCACACCAGCACACCAGCACACCAGCACACCAGCACACCAGCACACCAGCACACCAGCACACCAGCACACCAGCGCAAGATAATACAAAATTACTTTTACGTAAACGTAAATATAAATTTGTCTCGTGCCTGTTTTCCCCTCGTGGCGTTTTCCCCCGTGCCAGTTTTGCCCAAAGCACGGCATCCCGTTCGAAACAGAGCCATGGCCGGTCGCTGCGTCGCCCCTCAGCTACCTCCTCCGTTAACGAGGAAGGAAGCCATCATCGCCGCAAGCACGGCATCCCGTCCGAAACAGAGCCATGGCCGGTCGCTGCGTCACCCCTCGGCCACCTTCCTCCGTTCAACGGGGAAGGAAGCCATCATCGCCGCTTTCGCAATCACAGACGTGGCAAATCGGACGGAAGGCATGGGGCCGGCATCCTTCCCCCCCGTTCACGGCAAGGCAATCGCATGTGGCAGGTGCCTCCCCCCCGTCATCCCGGAAGCCAAAGCGAAGCGGAGGCTATCCGGCTCCATTGAGCAGCGCCGCCGGGCTCAAGGTTTGCGATAAGGGTGCTGAAGCGCGTTCGGCAAGGACCGGGCCGTGCTCGACGATCCCCCTCCCGGGTCAATGGATCCCGGCGCGACGGGCGCTGCGCGCGCTTGGCCCTGGATCACGATGGAGCGAGGCTTTTCTCATGCGATTGCCCTGCCGTGAGCGGAAGAAGGCGGCGGGCAATTGCATGAGGGGCAACGCAAACGGTGGAAATCGGACACATAGCGGCGCGCGCAAGATACGGCAGACTTTAGCCCTCCGCCGCCCTTGCCCCGCCCCGCGCGGCGCGCGACAATGGTTTTATGCAAACCGATCCTACCAGCCCGATGCCGGACCTTGCCGACCTCCTGCGCTTCTACGCCGAGGCCGGTGTCGACGAGGCGCTGGGGGAGGAGCCCGCGAACCGCTTCGACGAAGCACGGGCGGCGAAAGCCATGCCCGCCGGGGCCGCGCCGGAGGCAACGGCACGGCGCGAGCCTGCGCCCTCCCCCGCTCCCTCGCCCGCCTCGGCGCAGCAAACGCTGGCGCTGCCCGACGAGGCGCAGGCGGCGAAGGCGCGCGAGATGGCTCGGGAGGCGCGCAGCCTCGACGAACTGCGCGCGATGCTGGAGCGTTTCGACGGCTGCAACCTCAAATTCACCGCCAAGCAGACCGTGTTCGGCGACGGCAACCCTGAGGCGCCGCTGATGCTGGTCGGCGAGGCGCCGGGCCGCGACGAGGACATCGAGGGCAAGCCCTTCGTCGGCCGTTCGGGGCGGCTTCTCGACAAGATGCTGGCGGCCATCGGCATTTCGCGGCAGGACGGCGCCTATATCGCCAACGTCATCCCGTGGCGGCCGCCCGGCAACCGGACGCCGACGCCGCTGGAGACGGAAATCTGCCGCCCGTTCATCGAGCGGCAGATCGAGCTTGCCAATCCGAAGGTGCTGGTGACGCTGGGCGGCCCCTCGGCCAAGGTGCTGCTCAACGCCACCGACGGGGTGCTGCGCATGCGCGGCAAGTGGCGGGTGCATGTGACGGCCTCGGGCGTCGAGATTCCGACCATGCCGACGCTGCATCCCGCCTACCTGCTGCGCAACCCCGCCCACAAGAAGCTCGCCTGGCGCGATTTCCTCGAGATCGCGGCCAAGCTGGACGGCTAGGCCACGGCCTCGCGGGCGCCCCGCAGGGCGAGCCCTTCGAGCACGGCGAAACCGGCGACGGCCGCCGCCTGGGCGAGGATGAAGATGATGCCGAGCGCGTTCGGCGCGATGGGCGCAAAGGCGAGCATGCCGAGGCTGGCCGCCACCCATGCCCAGTTGACGAATACGATCTCGCGTAGCCAGGAGCGCGGAACCAATGCGCGGCGCGCCATGACCAGAAGGAAGGCGGCAACCGGCACCAGCGCCACGCCGGCCCAGAACAGCAGCGCTTCGGGCAGGCCGAGAAGCGGCGCAAGCAGGCCCGAGCCGATAATGGTGAGCGCCGCGGCCGCGGCGCCCATCGCGGCATCGGCAAGCAGGACGTTACGCAAGAAGGGGGTGTTGTCGATAGTCATGGTCGTTCTCCGTCGTTCGAGAGGCTGATGGCCGGAGCATGACGGGGAAAGATGCGGCAGGCGATTACGCGCGAGGTAATAGAAGCGCGACGTTATCGCGGCTAGGCTGTCCCGTACCGTTGGAGGAAAGACGCCATGGCGACGACACAGGCGGGAGGACGGCGCTCAGGGCAGGCGGGCGTGGGCGCGATGATCCGCGAATGGCGGCAGCGCCGGCGCCTGAGCCAGCTCGACCTGGCGCTGGAGGCCGAGATCTCGCAACGGCATCTGAGCTTCATGGAAAGCGGACGCGCCCGGCCGTCGCGCGAAATGGTGCTGCGGCTGGCCGAGCACATGGCCGTGCCGCTGCGCCAGCGCAACCACCTGCTGCTGGCGGCGGGATTCGCCCCGACCTATGGCGAGCGGGAGCTGGACGATCCCGTCTTCAGGCCGGCGCTCGCGGCGGTCGAGCTGGTGCTCAAGGGCCATGAGCCCTACCCGGCGATCGCCGTGGACAGGAACTGGAACATGGTGCTGACCAACGCCTCGGCCGCGCCGTTCCTCGAAGGGATAGACGAGCCGTCGCTCCTGTCGCCGCCTGTCAACGCGCTGCGGCTGGCGCTGCACCCCGGAGGGTTGGCGCCGCGTATCGTCAATCTCGGCGAATGGCGCGCCCACCTCCTCGACCGGCTGCGCCGGCAGATCGACGCCACCGCCGATCCCGCGCTCGCCGCGCTCGAACGGGAGCTGTCATCCTATCCCGGCGCGCCCGGCCGCATCGCCCGCAGTTGCGATCCCGCCTCGCAGATCGCCGTGCCGATGCGCGTGCGGATCAACGGGGAGACGCTGTCCTTCATCAGCACCGTCACCGTGTTCGGCACGCCGCTCGACGTCACGCTGTCGGAGCTGGCCATCGAATCCTTCTTCCCTGCCGACGCCGCGACCGGAGCGTTCCTACGCAAGTTGGCGGGCGGCTAGGCGAGGCTTACTGCGGCGGCACGACCTTGCGCGCCTTGCCGCGCTCCAGCCCGAGCCGGCGCTCGCGCATGATGATGAAGATGCCGGCGCCGACCACGATCAGCCCGCCGACGATGGTGTAAACGGTCGGCACGTCGCCGAAGGCGAAGAAGCCGACGATGATGGCGAGGATCATCGAGGTGTATTCGAACGGGGCCACGGTCGATGCCTCGGCGTGGCGATAGGCTTCCGTCATCAGGATCTGGGCGATGCCGCCGCAGATGCCGGCGAGAATCAGGAACACGGCCTGCGTGGCGGTGAGCGGCGCCCAGCCGAAGGGGATGGTGAGCAGCGAGGCGATCGTCGCCGTCAGCGAGAACCACATGACGATGGTGTGGGTGCGCTCGGTGTGGACGAGGCGGCGCACGAGAAGCATCGCCACGGCCGAGCAGGCTGCGGCCGACAGCGCGGCGAGCACGCCGATGGTCTTGTCCGCATCGACGCCGCCGCTGAACAGCGACAGGTTGGGCCAGGAGATGATGACGACGCCGACGAGCCCGATGATGACCGCGCTCCAGCGATAGGCGCGCACGACCTCGTGCAGGAAGACGGCGCTGAAGACGACGACCAGCAGCGGCTGGGCGTAGTTCAGCGTGATCGCCTCGGGCAGCGGCAGCCGCGTCAGCGCGATGAAGGTCAGCGCCATCGAGACGACGCCGACGCCGCCCCGGGCGATGTGGCCGAGCGGGTTGGAGGTGCGCAGCGCCGTCGCCAGCTCGCGCTTCCACACCAGCACGAGCAGGATGGGGAAGATGGCGAAGAAGGAGCGGAAGAAGACGATCTGTCCCGCAGGCAGTTGCCCCGACGCCTTGATCAGCGAGGACATGGCGACGAAGATCGCCACCGAGGTGACCTTGAGGCCGATGGCGCGCAGCACGTTGCCTGAGGGACCGACCGATGGGGAGGAGGAAGAGGAGGTCGCCATATCTAGGATCGTTCCGGCCGCCGGACATTTCCGGCGTTGCGAGAGATGGGCATTTGCGGTTCGGTCGGGACACTCGGGAAATAGCGAACGCATCCTCTATGGACGATCCCGGCGGCTCTGTGAAGCGCGGACTGGCCGCCGGCGCGGGGCAAAGCCTGTTTTGCGCCGCGGCGCGATCATGTAAGACGGCTGCAACGGATGGCTGCAATTCAAGGGACGATGCCGCATGCGCAAGGACACCGGGCGGATTTTCCGCATCGAGGACTACCGCCCCTGCGACTACGCGATCCCGCGCACGGAGCTGGACTTCGTCCTCGATGCGGATGAAACCCTCGTCACCGCCCGCCTGACAATCGAGCGCCGGCAGGACGCGGCCGTCGGCGCGCCGCTCGTGCTCGACGGCGACGAGCTTGCCCTCGTCAGCCTCGCCATCGACGGCAAGCCGGTCGACCCGGCGGCCTTCGAGGCCGGGCCGCAAGGATTGACCATCGCCCGCCCGCCGGATGACAGGACCTTCGAGCTCACCATCGTCACGCGGCTGGAGCCGGCGCGCAACGGCACGCTGATGGGGCTCTACCGCTCCAGTGGCGTCTGGTGCACCCAGTGCGAGCCGGAAGGGTTCCGCCGCATCACCTATTTCCTCGACCGGCCGGACATCCTGTCCGTCTACACGGTACGCATCGAGGCCGCGCGGGACGCGGCGCCCCTTCTGCTTTCCAACGGCAACCCGGTGGAGGGCGGGGAACTCGCCGACGGCCGGCACTATGCGGTCTGGCACGACCCCTTCCCCAAGCCGTCCTACCTGTTCGCGCTGGTCGCCGGCGACCTCGCCACGCTTCGCGACCGCTTCGTCACCGCCTCGGGGCGCGAGGTGGCGCTCGCCATTCATGTCGAGCACGGCAAGGCGCCCCGCGCCGCCTACGCCATGGACGCGCTGAAGCGGTCGATGCGCTGGGACGAGGAGGTGTTCGGCCTAGAATACGATCTGGACGTGTTCAACATCGTCGCCGTCTCCGACTTCAACATGGGGGCGATGGAGAACAAGGGCCTCAACATCTTCAACGACAAATACGTGCTGGCGGACGAGGCCACGGCGACCGACGCCGACTTCGCCAATATCGAGGCGATCATCGCGCACGAGTATTTCCACAATTGGACAGGCAACAGAATCACTTGCCGCGACTGGTTCCAGCTTTGCCTGAAGGAAGGGCTGACCGTCTTCCGCGACCATGAATTCTCGGCCGACATGCGCTCGCGCGCCGTCAAGCGCATCGCCGAGGTGCGGACGCTGCGCGCCCACCAGTTTCCCGAGGATCAGGGGCCGCTGGCGCATCCGGTGCGGCCGCGCCGCTATCGCGAGATCAACAATTTCTACACGGCGACCGTCTACGAGAAGGGCGCGGAAGTGGTGCGGATGATCCGCACCATCCTCGGCGCCGACCTGTTCCGGCGGGGCCTCGCCCTCTATCTCTCGCGCCATGACGGCGAGGCCGCCACGATCGAGGATTTCGTCCGCGCCTTCGAAGAGGTCTCCGACCGCGACCTGTCGCAGTTCTCGCTGTGGTATCATCAGGCGGGCACGCCCAACATCGCCGTCTCGACCGCCTATGACGCGGCCGCAGGCGAGTTCACAATCGGGATCGAGCAGTCGGTGCCGCCGACGCCTTCGGAAAGCCGCAAGCGGCTGATGCACATACCGCTGGCCTTCGGCCTCGTCGGGCCGGACGGGCGCGACATCGCCCCCTCCTCCGTCGAGGGAGCCGGCGTCGAGAACGGCGTCATCCATGTCAGGAAGCGCCGCCACGACATCCGCTTCAAGGGCATCGCGCAGCGCCCGGTGCTGTCGCTCAACCGCGGTTTTTCCGCGCCGGTGACGCTGGCGATGGAGCAGAGCCCGGCCGATCGGCTTTTCCTGGCGCGCCACGACGCCGACCTCGTCGGCCGCTGGCAGGCGCTCAACACGCTGTTCACCGAGGCGCTGATCCGCAACTACCGGGCGCTACGGGCGCAGAAGAAGCCGCGATTCGACGACGGGCTGATGCGGGCCGCCGGCGGGATCGCCGGCGACGAGGCGCTGGAGCCGGCCTATCGGGCGCTGGCGCTGACGCTGCCGGCGGAAGCCGACATCGCCCGCGAGATCGGCTTCGACATCGACCCCGACGCCATCCTCGCCGCGCGCGACGGGCTGGTGCGCGCCATCGCGGCGCGCAACGGCGACGCGTTCGCCGGGCTGTACGACCGGCTGTCCAGGAACGAGTCGTTCCGCCCGGACGCGGAAGGCGCGGGCCGGCGGGCGCTGCGCAACGTGCTGCTCGACTACCTGTCGGCCGGCGCGCAAACGCCTGACCGCGCGGCCCGGCAGTTCGCCGACGCCACCAACATGACCGACAAGACGGCGGCGATGACCGTGCTTGCCCACCGCTTCCCCGGCCAGACGCAAGCGCAGGCCGCGCTCGCCGCCTTCGAGGCCGCGCATGGCGACGACCCGCTGGTGCTCGACAAATGGTATCAGACGCAGGCGACGGTGCCGGGTGCTGCCGCGGTCGGGCTGGTCGAGGCGCTGACGCGCCATCGCGGCTTCTCGCTTTCCAACCCCAACCGCGTGCGGGCGCTGATCGGCACCTTCTCGACCATGAACCAGACCGGCTTCCACCGTGCCGACGGCGCCGGCTACCGGCTGTTCGTCGACACGGTGCTCGACATCGAGAAGCGCAACCCGCAGCTTGCGGCGCGGCTCGCCACCGCGCTGCGTTCGTGGCGCTCGCTGGAGCCCGCGCGCCAGCAGGCCGCCCGCGAGGCGCTGACGGCCCTCGCCGCGCCGAAGGACCTGTCGAGCGACCTGCGCGACATCGTGGAGAGGACTCTGGCGTAAGAGAGTGAGTAGTGAATAGGGAGTAGTGGACCAGCTCTCACTACTCCCTATTCACTACTCACTATTCCCTCCCCTTCTCAACTATTTCTCAACTTTTGCTCCCGCCGCTCTGGACACGGCGAATCACCTCTGATTCCTTATGGATGATTCGGGCGTGCGGCGTTGCCGGATCGAAAGAGGGACAATCGGAGAGCCGTTCATGGCCAAGTCGGACGCGTGGAGCGCGACCGGGGGGAGCTTTCATGCCCGCCGCACGGCGGCCAGGCGCGCGCGCGCGGGCCTGATGGGCAATGCGCGCCTCCTTGCGGAACCCGCCTATCGGCGGCTGCTCGCGGCCGAGCCGTTCCTGCGCCGGCTGATTCCCGTGCTCATCGTCGTCTTCCTCGCCGTGGTCGCGCTGGCGCGCGGTCTCGAACTCATGGACGAGCGTGACGCCATCGAGCGTCAGGCCAAGGGCCTCCTCGCGCTCGCCGCCGGCCAGGTCTCGCACGCGCTCGCCCTCGACCGCACGCCCGAAGGCGCCGGCGCGGACCGCTGGCGCGCCATCGTCGACGACATCGCCGCCGCGGGCGCGCTGTCGCGCGACCACGTGCTCATCGTCGCCGACGCCGATCTCGCCGTGCGCGCGGCGACGCCGTCCGGCGTGAAATGGCACGGCCAGCCGCTCGAAGCCGTCATCGCCGGCGGCCAGCCGCTGTTGCTGTTCGGCGCGCGCGCCGGGGTGATGGAGGTGACGGTCGCGGGCCAGCCGTGGCTCGCCGCCGTGAACCTTCTCGACGACCGGGGGGGCGCGGCCGTGGCCATGATCGCCCGTGACGATCTTTTCGCCGAATGGCGCAAGACCGCGACCTTCAACGTCACCCTGTTCGTGGCGACGGCGGCGGTGCTGCTCGTCATCCTCTATGCCTATTTCAGCCAGGCGGCGCGGGCGCAGGCCGCGGACCGGCTCTACATGGAGGCGCACGAACGCGTCGACATGGCGCTGGTGCGCGGACGCTGCGGGCTGTGGGACTGGGACATGGTGCGCGGGCGCATGTACTGGTCGCGCTCGATGTACGAGATGCTCGGCTACGAGCCGTCCGACGCCATGCTGTCCTTCGGCGCGGTCGCCGAGATCGTCCACGAGGAGGACGGCGACCTGTTCGAGATGGCGAACAGGATCATGGCGCGAGAGGTCGACCAGATCGACCACGTCTTCCGCATGCGCCGGGCGGACGGCCAATGGGTGTGGATCAGGGCCAAGGCGCAGGTCAGCGACCCGGACGCGGCCGACATCCACCTGATCGGCATCGCCGTCGACGTCACCGAGCAGCGCACGCTGGCCCAGCGCTCGGAAGCGGCCGACATGCGGCTGCGCACCGCGATCGAGAGCATCTCGGAATCCTTCGTGCTGTGGGATTCGGCGCGGAATCTGGTGATGTGCAACTCCAAATACCAGCAGGACACCGGCCTCGGCGACGAGGACGTGGTGCCCGGCACGCCGCGCACCGTCGTGGAGAAGCGGATGACGGCGCTGGCGGCCGAGCGGCGTCTGGCCAACCCCAACGGCCCCAACGGCGGCACGAGCTGGGAGCGCCAGCTTGCCGACGGACGCTGGCTCCAGGTCAACGAGCTGACGACGCGCGACGGCGGCATGGTCTCGGTCGGCGCCGACATCACCCAGCTGAAGCAGCATCAGGCCAAGCTTCAGGACAGCGAGCAGCGGCTGATGGCGACGATCCACGACCTGTCGCTGGCGCGGCGCGCCGAGGGCGAGCGCACGGCCGAGCTGGTCGAACTCAACCGCAAATACATGCGCGAGACCGAGCGCGCCGAGGCCGCCAGCCGCGCCAAGTCGGAGTTCCTGGCCAATATGAGCCATGAGCTGCGCACGCCGCTCAACGCCATCATCGGCTTCTCGGAGATGATGCAGCAGGCCTATTTCGGGCCGCTCGGCTCCGAGAAGTACGAGGAGTACACCAAGGACATCCATGCGGCCGGTTCGTATCTGCTCGGCGTCATCAACGACATCCTCGACATGTCGAAGATCGAGGCGGGCCAGTTCTCGATCGACCGCGAGGGCATCGACCTGAACCCGCTGATCAACGAGACCGTGCGGGTGGTGGCGTTGCAGGCGGCGGAGAAGTCGATCGCGCTCGACACGCGGATCGCCGAGAACATGGTGCTTTACGCCGACCGCCGCGCCATCAAGCAGATCGTCATCAACCTGCTCGCCAACGCGGTCAAGTTCACCGGCGAAGGCGGGCGCATCACCTTGCGCGCGCGCAAGGTGGCGGGCGCGATCATGCTCACCATCGAGGATACGGGCTGCGGCATCCCCAAGGAGGCGCTGAAGAAGCTCGGCCGGCCGTTCGAGCAGGTGCAGAACCAGTTCTCCAAGAACCACACCGGCTCGGGGCTGGGGCTGGCCATCTCGCGCAGCCTCGCCGAGCTGCATGGCGGGGCGCTGAAGATCCGCTCGACCGAAGGCGTCGGCACCATCGTGTCGGTACGCATCCCGGCGCGGAACGGGATGAAGAAGGCGGCGTGAGGCAAGGATAGGCCTCGACGTCATCCCGACCGAGCGAAGCGAGGGAGAGCCGGGAGCCATTGAGCAGCACGGCCGGGTCCAAGGCTCGCGCCAGCGCAGAAACCGGGCCGTGCTCGACGATGTTATGACCAATGGGTCCCGGCTCGGCGGTCGCTATCGCTCCCTTGGCCGGGATGACGGCTGCGGCAGGTCAGCCCTCCCCGCCGCCCACCAGCGCCTGAAAATGCGCTTCCACCCGGCCGGCAGTCTCCCTTATGTGCGCTTCCAGCACCGACAGGTCCGGCAGGTCGGTCGAGCGCAGGAGGAGGTCCGCCAGCCCCGGCGGCACGTCGGCGGCGTCGAGCGGGCCGGTCAGGCACAGGCGCACGCTCTGCGTCAGCGTCAGGTAAAGCTCGTAGGCCGCGACGAGCTCGTCGCGCACCTGCGCGGCGCAGAAGCCTGCGTCGAGCCGCGCCAGCGCGTCGCCGGTCGAGGTCGGCGGCCAGACGTCGGGCAGAATGGCGCCGGTCAACCGCGCGCACTGGGCGATGAATTCTAGGTCGATCTGGCCGCCGGGGATCAGCTTCAGGTCCCAGATGTCGCGCGGCGGCTTTTCCTTCGCCAGCACGGCGCGCATCTCGGCGGCGTCGGCCAGCACCTTCGCCGCGTCGCGCGGCCGGGCGAGAATGTCGGCGACCTCGGCCTCCACCCGCTCGCACAGCGCCTTGCCGCCGGCGATGGGCCGCGCGCGCGTCAGCGCCATGTGCTCCCAGGTCCAGGCGTCCTCGCGCTGGTACTTGCGGAAGGCGTCGA
>Ga0172382_10014105_pt1 | contig 10213 bp, 10 predicted proteins | sample Leawel138RmetaG_FD_122245 | JGI IMG/M metagenome (GOLD analysis project Ga0172382, IMG submission 122245) | Leachate microbial communities from a municipal landfill in Southern Ontario, Canada - Leachate well 138R metaG | ecosystem: Engineered > Solid waste > Landfill > Unclassified | place...
AGCAGGGTATCAAACTCAATTTTGCGGATATATTCGAGTACGGCCTCATCTTTGTTGAGAAAATGCACCGCCATAGACATCACGGCTAAACCAAACAAAAAGGACAAGACAGGAGGAATACCAAAAGCAACGTTAGCGCCAATCGTACCGATAATAGTCGCTAGAAACAGTCCGGCGATAATTTGATCACCTTTAGCAATATCGGTCTGACGCTTCACCAATACCACATCGCCGGTTAAGCTACGTGACAAGATAAAGGCTAAAAAAAGCACTGCCAATAACGCAGGTACACTTAATAAAATCAAGTCGGCAATTTTTACTTTACCGGCTAAAAAAATCATCAAAGTTGTTACATCACCGGTGATCAGCGCCGCACCGCCCGAGTTGACCGCAAACACCACTAAGACGATATAACGCAATAGTTTTTCAGTGCTTAAATTCAAGCTGAGCAACACAGTGATACAGACTAGGGTGGCGGTAATGTTATCGGCCATCGATGAAAAGACAAAGGCAAACAAACCAGTAACTAGCATCAAACGACGCTCAGTCATGCGCGTCGGCATCACCTTATTGACGAGACCATCAATCACACCTTTGTGCGACACATAGGCCACAAAGGTCATTGCTGCCATTAAAAACAACCATAAAGTGGCGATTTCTAAGAGGTTCTCATTCAGCGCATGCATCAACTGCGGTGTGGTCAAACCACCGGGCGGCGCAATAAAGTACAGCACCCAAACCAGCGTGCCGAAAAACAGTGTCGTTTTGGCCTTATCAATTTTAGTAAAATCTTCAGCAACAATTGATAGAAAGCCCAAGAACGATAAAACCAGCAAGACAGTTGTCATTTTAGTCCCCAGTGAGCAGATGAAAAAGGTGCAGAAGTGTAGTCCTTTTTCCTAGGGAAAACCTATAGCTAAAATCAAGTATCATCGCCGATAAATACAGTCGATGTAATACGCCAAACAAGCCCGAACTATCAGTCAATTTGCGTGTTGCAGCCTTGGTAAATAAGACTCCAAGAGAGACTGCGGAGTTAACGTAACTGGCTGTCTTTACTACCACGGCGATTGTAACCGCTAAAGCTCGCTTGTTTATCTTCTAGGGTTTGACAGGCGATGCAGAGCTGCACACCTGGAATGGCTTGACGACGACCTTCGGGGATAGGTTCATCGCAGTTTTGACAATACTCAGCACTCGGCCCTTGCGGCAACTGTTGACGAGCGCGCGCTACGGCATCGTCAATGCTGCTATCAATTTGTTCTTGTACGGCGCCATCATGCGCCCAACCGGTTGCCATAACAGTCTCCTTATAACTTAGGAGTGACACTATCCAGCGCTATCTGCATCCTTAGCCGCCTGCTCTGCAGTGTTTTTCAACTCTGCTTGCTCGGCACGCCATTGATCCATTTCATCGTAGTAGATATCCCAGACACAAGGTGAGCAGGCACTTTCGCAGCACTCATAATCTTCTGGTGGTGTTGGTTTTTCACGCATCATCACTCTCGGCCTCAATCAAGATAAAAACAAGTCGCCTAAACTGATCAGTTCAAGCGTACTTGTTATTTTAACGCAATCACTAGCGACTTGGCAGCCCTCCAGTCGTAGGGTTTATTTGTTGGGTAAATAAGCGGCCAAACGCTGGGCCATTTCCTCTGCCAGCGCTTGCAACGCATTTAGCGGACGAATCATCACTTCAAACTCAACAATTTTACCTGTCTCATCGAAACGAATCATATCAATACCTTTGAGCTGCTTACCATTCACTTTAGCGCTAAATTCCAGCACCACACTGAGTCCATCTGCAGTAGCTAATTCGCGCAAGTAGACAAACTCAGTAAATACCTGCGCCACTGTCGTTAAAATCAAAGTAACAACCGGCGCGCCCGAATAAGGCGTATGTGCGACCGGAGAACGAAACACCGCCTGCGCATGCAAGATGCTCGACAATTTCGTTAAATCACCGTGCGCCACCATGCTGTGCCAGTGTGCTAAGGATTGGCTAACAGCTGCCGGTTGAGTGACTGATGTCATACTATCGCCTCGTTTTATTGTTGTGGATGGCGCAGTTGTGCACGTAAAATTTTGCCAACCGGCGACTTCGGTAGTTGCTCACGAAATTCAATGTGTTTGGGCACTTTATAAGCGGTCAACTGCTGACGACAATGTTCGATAATCGCAGCGGCAGTCAGCGCGCCAGTACGCACGCAGATATAGGCATAAACCGCTTCGCCAGTGTTGTCATCCGGTCGACCGATCACTGCCACCTCCACCACATCAGGATGCTCAGCAATCACTCCCTCAACCTCATTGGGATAAACATTAAAGCCTGAAACTAAAATAATATCTTTTTTACGATCAACAATTTGTAAAAACCCTTGCTCATCCATCACCGCCATATCACCGGTAAAAAACCAGCCAGCGCGTAAGCTGTCTTGACTTTCTTCCGGCTGATTTAAGTACTCAGTGATCACGTGTGGACCACGTACCGCTAACTCGCCGGCCTCGCCAAAGGCTAAGTCTTGACCATCCTCACCCACAATACGCACCTCACAAGCAGGTAAGGGTAGGCCGACATAACCTAATTTGACCTGATCAGTTGGCGGGTTAAGCGATACAAAACAACTGGTTTCAGTCAGACCATAACCTTCCAAAATCGGACAAATGCGCTGCTGCCATTGCGTTGCCGTACTGGGTCTTAAGGCTGTGCCACCCGACACCACATACTTAAGATGCAGCGGCTTTTCAGTAAACCAAGACTCAGCCAGTAAGCCTGCATACAAGGTGTCGACACCGGTCATCCAGCCTATTTTAAAGTGGGTAAATGCCGGCTTAAGATTGCTTAAGGGCCGTGGGTTAGGCACCAGTACATTGCAGGCGCCTAATTTAAAAAACAGTAAAAAATTAAAGTTAAAAGCAAAAATATGATACAGAGGTAGTGCTGTAAGGATCACCTCACCAGGTTCTATAGCAATGTCATAGGCATTCACATAGACCTGAGCCATTTCTACCACGGCCAGTAAGTTAGCATGGGTTAACGGCGCGCCTTTACTGCGGCCTGTGGTGCCACCGGTGTATTGATACAAAGCAATCGGATATGCGTCACGCTGCACCTCAGGTAACTGCTCGCCGAGATCTAGGGCATCAGTAAACCTATGATACTGAATCGAAGCCAACTCTAATTGAATATCTAAATGCTGGCGAATCGCACTGGCAAACGGCTCGGCAAAAAAATCACTCATCGAGGTTAACACCAACTGCAAGCCGTATTCTTCGACCACAGGCTTCACAGTGTTGGCAAATAGGTCTGCAGCAATTAATAACTTGGCATTGCTATCTTGAATTTGCAGAGCAACTTCACGGGCAGTGTACAGCGGGTTCATATTGGTAATGATCAAACCTGCTTTCCAAGCGCCCATTACGGCAATCGGATAATGCAAACTGGTGGGTAGCTGGATCGCCACGACATCGCCACGCTGTAGACCTTGCGCGGCTAAAAAGCGCGCAAAGGCACTGGATAAATCATCCACCTGCTTAAACGTTAAGCTCTGTTGTAAGCCGTTGGGTAACACCATAGTGAAAGCGTGACGCTCAGGATGTTGTCTAGCACCTTGTACGGCAAACTGAGCCACACTGCCTTGCGTCACATCGGCCTGCATTTGATAGTCGCGTAAAGAGGCTGGATAGCTTTTCAGCCATGGATTAACTGCCGTCATCTTGATACTCCAGAGGATATTATTGTTATTAACAGCTGAGCTATTTACTGAGGCTATAATTGAATCTTAACACTGTCAAGATTATAAGCAGTGCTAAGATACAACTCTTCTTAAATCGTCTTATGTAGGCTAAGGGGCTTTATGTGAGCGCAAACCAACGCCATTCTCGTCAGCACTACCATGTGGGCAATTTAGCTGAGCAACTGTTATCTAGCGCACGCACAATGTTAGAGGAGGTGGGTGCCGCGAAATTGTCCATGCGCGCACTTTGCAATGCTCTAGGAGTCACACCTACTGCGGCTTATCATCACTTTACCAATCGCGCTGAATTGCTCGCACAACTGGCGACAGCAGGGTACTTAGAGCTGGCAGAGGTGCTTAATGAAAAAAGTGCTACGCTGCCTATAGCAGAAAAAATACGTGGTTTTTGTTTAATTTATCTTGGTTTTGCACGTCGTAATCCTGCACTCTATCAGCTGATGTTTGGGCCAGAGTTGGCTCTTGAAGACATGCCCGAACACCTCAGTAGTGCACGCCAACTTGCTTTTTCTAGATTGGAAATGATGGTTGCAGATGTGCTTCAGCAACCCGATGACAGCATAGAGGTACGCAGCGCAGCACTGGCCAGCTGGTCCTATATTCATGGCCTCACCTCATTACTGCTGCATGATGTTTTACAGCAGCCTGCCGGGGTGTCTGATCAACGCATTATTGAGCGAACTTTAGCGGGTTTTGAGGTATTGTTTAGGGGGCATGCTGCATCCAGCAACACAATTTAAGCGCACGTATACAAGGAGTCTGTATGTCGAAGCTACCGGCAAATATTATTGAGTTTTCTAGCGTTAAAACGCCTTTTGCTACGATTTTATTAGCTCGTAGTGCGCGCGGCGTATGCACTATTTTATTGGGCGATACGCCAGCAGAACTGTACGCTGATTTACAACAGCGCTTACCCAAAGCCCAGTTAGTTGAAAATGATCAGGCACTCGCACCCTTATTAAAAACGATCACTGATTTTTTAGCTGCGCCACTGACATCTGTGGATTTCCCACTGGATATCCAAGGCAGTGACTTTCAGAAAAGTGTTTGGGCGGTTTTGCAGAGTATTCCAGTCGGGCAAACCTTGAGCTATAGCGAGGTTGCCGAGCGGTTACAGAAACCTAAGGCGGTCCGCGCGGTGGCTAATGCTTGCGCCGCTAACCCTTTGGCATTGGTTATCCCATGCCATCGTATTTTACGTGCCGATGGCGGAATCTCGGGGTATCGCTGGGGCGTCGAACGTAAGCGCGCATTACTGGCTAAAGAGCAACAAGCCTGCCAATAGATGCTGCGCTTTAATACTAAACTAGGCTTCAGCGCGCGGCGCGTAAGTAAATACATCCGCGTGCATTTGCTCAGGTTGCATGCCGGCGGCCACCAATGCATCAAAAGTGCCATAGACCATGGCGGGTGAGCCGCTAACAATCACCCGATAGTCACCGAGGTGCTGAATATCGCTGCACACCGCTTGATAGAGCAGACCGACGCGTCCATTCCAGCCGTTATCGTCACTGACAATCTGGTGGAAATGTAGATTGCTCATACTTTGCCACGCCGCTAAATCCTGCAACATATAAAAATCGTCAGCCACCCGTGCGCCCCAATAGACATGGATCGGCTGGCTAAAACCAGTGGCACGGCAATGCTCAACTAAACTGTGCACTTGCGCCATCCCCGTACCAGCGGCAATCAACAGCAAAGGACGCTGGTCAGCAACGGCTAAATGCACATCACCAAAAGGCATTTGTACGCGAGCCATACGTTCTTTTTGCAGATACTTGAGTAAATCCACCGTCACATTATCACGGGCGAGAATATGCAACTCTAACTCGCGACCTTGCTGCGGGGCAGACGCGATGGAGAAAGCGCTGGACTCACCACTCTCTCGCTCAAGCAATAAGTATTGGCCAGCATGGTAACGTACCACTTTTCCAGCAGGCAGACGCAAATGCACAGAAAACACATCAGCCCCCAAGGGCGTGACGCTGAGCAACTGACAGGCTACTTTGCACAAAGGCAACTCATTGGCTGCCAGCACGCCGTCCCACTGCAATTCACAGTCGCTTAACGGCTCGGCCAAGCAGGTAAATAACTCGCCGGACTTAAAAATATCATCGCCTTGACGCACGCTACCGCTGATTAAATTGGCTGCGCAGATATGACAATTACCATTACGGCAACTTTGCGGCGCATCAAAACCTAAGCGTCGCGCCGCATCAATAATTTTTTCACCGGGCAGCAACTCAATAACATGGCCTGACGGCTGTAACATCACTTTCATGCGTAACCCACTTCCTTTGTATGCGTTGCATCGTTCTGACTTAAATGCATCAATCAATACCCAGCTCAGACCACATGTCATCAACGCGTGCTTTAATGGCGGGATCTTGCTCAATCACCGTGCCCCACTCACGTGAGGTTTCACCTGGCCACTTATTCGTTGCATCCAAGCCCATTTTGCTACCTAAACCTGAAACAGGCGAGGCGAAGTCGAGATAATCAATCGGGGTATTATCAATTAATACCGTGTCACGGCTGGGGTCCATACGCGTAGTAATCGCCCAAATCACATCATTCCAATCACGCGTATTAATATCGTCATCCACCACGATAACGAACTTGGTATACATAAACTGGCGTAAGAAACTCCACACACCCAGCATCACGCGCTTGGCATGACCAGGGTATTGCTTCTTAATGCTAACCACGGCCATCCGATACGAGCAGCCTTCAGGCGGCAGGTAAAAATCAATAATTTCTGGGAATTGTTTTTGCAAAATAGGTACAAATACTTCATTGAGTGCCACACCCAAAATGGCGGGCTCATCCGGTGGACGACCGGTGTAAGTACTGTGGTAAATCGGGTTTTTACGATGGGTAATTCGCTCTACAGTAAATACCGGAAAGCTATCTACTTCGTTGTAATAACCCGTGTGATCACCGTATGGGCCTTCATCAGCCATTTCACCAGGGTAAATATACCCCTCTAAAACAAACTCAGCTTGCGCAGGCACCTGTAAATCACTGCCAATGGCTTTCACCAACTCAGTGCGCGAACCACGCAACAAGCCAGCAAAGGCATACTCAGACAACGTATCTGGCACTGGGGTTACCGCACCTAAAATAGTTGCAGGATCTGCACCTAAAGCCACCGCTACCGGGTAGGGACGACCAGGGTAGGTCTTGCACCAATCCCTAAAGTCTAAGGCACCGCCACGGTGACTCAGCCAGCGCATAATTACTTTATTGCGGCCCAACACTTGTTGGCGATAGATACCAAGATTTTGCCGCTCTTTATGCGGCCCCTTGGTGATGGTTAATCCCCAAGTAATCAGCGGTGCGGCATCACCCGGCCAACAGGTTTGAATCGGTAAGGCGTTTAAATCAACATCCTCACCTTCAATAATCACCTCTTGGCACGGACCGTCTTTGCGCACTTTAGGCGCCATCGCCAAGACTTTTTTAAACATGGGTAGCTTGTTCCACGCATCCTTAAAGCCTTTAGGTGGCTCAGGCTCTTTTAGCGCAGCAAGCAATTTACCAATCTCACGCAATTCTGTAGTGCTTTCCGCGCCCATCCCTAAGGCTACACGTTTCGGTGTACCAAACAAATTACCCAACACTGGTATGGAAAAGCCCGTAGGGTTTTCAAATAACAAAGCAGGACCGCCTTTACGCAAGGTACGATCACAAATTTCTGTCATTTCTAGAACGGGGGAGACGGGGACTTGAATGCGTTTGAGCTCACCACGCTGTTCAAGGCCGCGAATGAAGTCTCGAAGATCAGTATATTGCATGATGGTATCCGTAGCAGATCAAGCGCTGAATGGGGCTTATGCTGCAAGCAGGCTCCCGTTCAGCGCTTTCGATACTAAAACTAGGGTTATTTGCTGCGCTTCATCGACATAAAAAACTCTTCGTTAGTTTTTGTGTCTTTGAGTTTATCGAGCAAAAATTCGATCGCTGCAGTTTCATCCATAGGATGTAACAACTTGCGCAAAATCCACATGCGCTGCAACTCATCTTCGCTGGTTAATAGTTCTTCACGACGAGTGCCCGAGCGATTGATATTGATCGCAGGGAACACGCGTTTTTCAGCAATACGGCGCTCAAGTTGCAGCTCCATATTACCGGTACCTTTAAACTCTTCGTAAATCACTTCATCCATTTTCGAACCGGTCTCAACCAGAGCGGTAGCGATAATAGTTAATGATCCACCTTCTTCGATATTACGTGCAGCACCGAAGAAACGCTTAGGCTTTTCTAGTGCGTGTGCATCCACACCACCGGTGAGTACCTTGCCGGAGCTAGGAATAACAGTGTTGTAAGCACGCGCTAAACGGGTGATGGAGTCGAGCAAAATCACCACATCTTTTTTGTGTTCAACCAAACGCTTGGCTTTTTCGATGACCATTTCAGCCACTTGTACGTGACGTGTAGGTGGCTCATCAAAGGTTGAGGCAACCACTTCGCCGCGCACGGTGCGCTGCATTTCGGTCACTTCTTCAGGGCGCTCATCAATCAGCAAAACGATAAGGTGGCACTCTGGATTATTGCGAGTGATATTGGAGGCAATATTTTGCAGCATAATTGTTTTACCGGCTTTCGGCGGTGCGACAATTAAACCCCGTTGGCCTTTACCAATCGGTGCAGCCAAATCAATCACACGTCCGGTCAAATCTTCAGTCGAGCCATTACCGATTTCCATCATTAAGCGCTTAGTCGGAAATAGCGGCGTCAGGTTTTCAAAGAGAATTTTATTACGTGCATTCTCTGGACGATCAAAGTTGATTGAGTCCACTTTTAGTAATGCAAAATAACGCTCACCTTCTTTAGGTGGTCGAATTTTACCGATAATAGTATCGCCCGTTCTTAAGTTAAAACGGCGAATTTGGCTCGGTGATACATAAATATCATCCGGTCCTGCGAGGTAAGACGAGTCTGCTGAGCGCAGAAAGCCAAAGCCATCTTGCAGAATTTCAAGTACGCCATCGCCAGAAATCTCTTCACCACTGCGCGCATGACGCTTAAGCAATGAGAAAATAATATCTTGCTTACGTGAACGAGCCATATTATCTAGGCCCATTTGTTCAGCCATTTCTAGCAATTCAGCAACAGGTTTTTGTTTTAGTTCGGTCAGATTCATAGGGAATGACGATGATATAATATAGAAGGAATGAGCAAGCACTTAGCTTGGGAAGCGTACCGCGAGGAGAACATTCGATTGTTTGTTCAGAGCCGTAAAGATTTCGGCGACGGCAACGCAGACTTCGTAACGTTTAGACGCTACGTTTATGGAATCTACCACTTGCAAAGGTCTACGTCTAGTATGCGTGTCAACAAAATGCAGACTAGACGTCAGCCTATTTGAGCGATTGACGCTGCAATTAGATATGGCTTTCCAAGAAAGCGACTAATTGGCTTTTTGATAATGCACCCACTTTAGTTGCTTCAACGTTACCGTTTTTAAACAACATCAAAGTAGGGATACCACGCACACCATATTTTGGTGGGGTGGCTTGGTTATCATCGATATTCAATTTGCAAATTTTAACTTTGCCAGCAAACTCAGCGGCAACATCTTCTAAGACAGGAGCAATCATTTTGCAAGGACCGCACCACTCCGCCCAGTAGTCAACCAGCACAGGGCCGTCAGCTTGCAATACATCTTGATCAAAACTCGAATCGCTAATATTGGTAATGTGATCGCTCATGAAACCTCTCCGTAACGCGGATGCAAAATAAAGTGTCAACAATAATAGCCTGAGTTCGCCCTTAACGAAAGTAACCCTGCATAACGCTACAGTAATTTTCCTTTTATTTTATCTTTGTACACTGCAATAGTTATTTAAATTGGCGAATCTGTCATGGCATGGCAGGATAGCTGTATTATTTTTTTGGAATAGTGGTATGCCCAACTCTGCTCCCAAGCACTTCCCACTGATTGCCGCCATTGATCTGGGTTCTAATAGCTTCCATATGGTGCTGGCCAAAACCGATCAACGGGAAATCCGTATTCTTGAACGTATTGGTGAAAAGGTACAGTTGGCTGCGGGTATCAGTGCAGAGCTGGAGTTACAAGATGACGCCATAGAGCGCGGTCTTGACTGTCTGCGCCGTTTCGCCCAGCTCATCAATGGTTTACCCCAGGGTGCCGTACGCATTGTCGGTACCAGTTCATTGCGGGTTGCGCACAACCGACAAGCGTTTATTCAGCGCGCGGAAGAGATTCTAGGCCACGATGTTGATGTTATTTCAGGTCGTGAAGAAGCGCGTCTTATTTATCTTGGCGTCTCTCATACGTTGGCGGATGCACCAGGTAAGCGCCTAGTGATTGATATTGGCGGTGGAAGTGCTGATTTTATCATGGGCGAACAGTTGGACTGGCAATTCGAGGGCGGTTTACGCATGGGTTCGGGGGGCTTCACCCACGGCTTTTTTAAAGCGGTAAAGGTCAC
>Ga0172382_10014107_pt1 | contig 10213 bp, 8 predicted proteins | sample Leawel138RmetaG_FD_122245 | JGI IMG/M metagenome (GOLD analysis project Ga0172382, IMG submission 122245) | Leachate microbial communities from a municipal landfill in Southern Ontario, Canada - Leachate well 138R metaG | ecosystem: Engineered > Solid waste > Landfill > Unclassified | place...
ATATGCGCGCCAATGGCCACGCCCACCAGTTCGACAGCGGTGACCCAGGCTCCGGTGACGAAATCGATGCCGCCGTATTCCAGGTTGCCGACGGTGCCGGAGACTGCGGCCACGATCTGGATGACCTGACTGGTGGCGATGGCGATCAGCGGTGAAAAACCCAGGACGACCATCATGGGCACCGAAAGCACCGGCCCGCCCACGCCGGTCAACCCGGAGCCGAAACCGACCACGGCGCCAATGCCGAACAGGACCAGCCGCCTGCCGCTGGACCGCCCCTCCAGGGCCAGCAGGCCCTTGCCGGTGTAGGGACGGTATGTGTAGATGCCAGCGAAAACGATGATGCAGGACAGGGCGATGTTGAGGTGTACCGCGTTGGTGTAGGACGCCACAACGGCGCCAAGATAGCCGAAAAATACGGCGCCCAGGCAGACAGGGATTGTGATTCCCCAGTCGATGCTGCCCTTGCGCTGGTAGAGCACTGTGCCGACGATGCCGGTGAATATGAAGCTGAAGAGAGCCGTGGCCATGGACACATGCGTGCTGAGGCCCGAGAAGAAGGCCAGGGCGGGGATGAGCAGGATGCCGCCCACTCCGACGCACCCGATCAGTGCGCCGACGAGGAGCGCCGTCAAGGCAAGAAGGACAATCGACATGAGGCGTATTCTCCATGCCGGACGGGCGCGCACGCGCCCGTCCGGTAAGTTGTTTTGGGATACGGGATTACAGGCCGGGCGGCAGGAGGTAGAAATCGGCCTTGAGGACCGCCACCGCAATGATGAAGTACAGCGTGGAGACGACGACGGAAATGACCCCGCCGACAAGGCCGTAGACGAACATGCGCTTGAGGTTGGCGCCGAACCCGGCGACCACGCCCTGGGCGCCCGTCGACGAGGCCACGGCGTAGCTCCAGCTGATGGCGCTGCCGACGGCCCAGATGAACGGGACCGCGCCGAACTGCAAGCCGCCCCAGTTCTTGAACGCCTCGATGACCATGGGGATCATGACCCCCGCCGCCGCGGTGTCCGAGGTGACCTGGGACAAGGCGTTGCCGCCGACGCTGAAGGCGACGATGGACATCACGTCGCCGCCCGAGGCGATGAAGGATTCCAGCCACCCGCCCACGACGGCGCTGGCGCCCGTCTGGTTCAGGATGCGCCCCAGGGCGACGGACGCGGGCCAGATGAAGAGAATGGCCAGGGGGAAATGCTTCTTGAGCGAAGCGATGGATACCAGGGTTTCGCCGGGCTCGCGGCGCGAGGGGACGAAGAAGAGGAGCACGGCCAGGATGAAGAACATGCGCGATGGATGCATCCAGGCGAAGAACGGGCCCTTGAGGAAATCGACATACGCCGGGCGCAGCAGGGCCAGGGCCACGATGAGCACGAAACCCAGGCAGGCGAACTTTTCCTCGTAGCTGAAGGCCCCCATCTCGCGCAGTTCCTGGCGGTAGAATTCGCGGCTGCCCTTGAAGGCCCGGATCTCGGGCTTCATGAACAGCCACATGAAGACGCACATGGCCAGCATGACCACAAGGGACACGGGAATCATGCGCAGGGACCAGTCGATGAAGAAGACTTCATGCCCGACGTACTTCTGCAGGTGCCCAAGGGTCACGACCGCCTGGCCGCCGCCCAGCGGGGTGGCCATGCCGCCCACCGAAGCCCCCCAGGCCACGGCGATGAGCACGTTGGAGGCCGCGTTGCTGTTCCAGCGCTGCTCGAAGGTCTCGAAACCCGCGTAGATCAGCGCCGCGACGGCGATGGGCGCGAAGACCGCAGCCACAGGCGTGTTGCCCATGATGAAGCTGGCCAGGCCCGTGAGTAGGAACCACCCTATCATCTGCCTGCGCGTGTCGTTGCCGAAGCGCAGCAGGAAGTGCAGGGCGATACGCTTGGCGAAACCCCAGCGGGCCCAGGCGACGGTCACTATGCTCGCACCGACGATGAGAAAGGCGTCGCGGTGGGCGTAAGCCTCCATGACCTTGACGATGGGCATGTACTCGTGGAAGGCCGCGACAACGAGGGGGACGAGACAGGTGACCTTGATGTCCACCGCCACCGTCACCCACCAGTAGACCATCCAGAACAGGATGCCGAAACCCATGCGGGCGTTTTGCGGGCCGAAAAACGGAATGAATTGCACGGCCACGAAGATGGCCGGTCCAAGCAGAATATGAAGCCAGTTCAGTCCAGAGCCTGGTGGGCTTTGAATCTTTTGCTCACTCATGTTTCCTTCTCCCTGGCAGTCCCTTGGCGGACAGGAGGCCGGACGCTGCTTGTCCGGCCTCCCGGTTTTCGTGCTACAGAGCCAGCTTGCCGTTGTAGTCGCGCTTGATGCTGAAGTGCTTTTTCCACCTGCGCCAGGCGCGCTGGCCCATGACAAGCTCCTCCTCGGGGGCGCCAAGGGGGTACACGCCGGCGGGAATGTCGGCGTCGGACCACAGGCCCTTCTTCTTGCGCTCCTCGCGCTGGTCCATGAGCCAGTCGTTGTAGCTTTCGTAGACGATGTGCCCCTCGTAGCCGTCCAGGGTCGCGGCGCGGATGCGGCCATCCCACTCCTCGTACTTGCCGAGGATCTCCTCGGAGGGCAGCTCGGGCTCCACGTCCAGCTCGTAGCCCGCCTCGACCATCTCCCTGCCCGCCACGGCGGCGAAGATGCGCTGGTCACGCAGGCTGAGCAGATCCTTGTAGATCCCCACATACTTGTCGCTGACGGGGCTGCCCAGGGGTTTGTGGTCGCGCGTCTTGCCGCGGGCCACGGCGATGTCGGACTTGTGGAACTCCATCATCGCCTGGCTGTACTCCTCGCCCAGGAAGTCGCACGCGGCGCGCAGCACATTTTCCGGATCGCGCACCAGCTCTTCGTACCTGATGTCGAACCACTGGTCCGCACCAAGCTTTTCGCGCCAGGGCTTGACGGCATTCATGCACAGCTTCCAGACGCTCGCCGCGCTGTAGATGTTCGTTGGCCCGAACGAGGACTCGATGTAGTCTGCCGAAGCGTCGCGGCCGTCACGCGTGATATAGATGAACTGCGCGTTGGGGAAGTCCTCAAGAATCGAGCCGACGAAGAACAGGTTGTACGGGGTTTTTTCGCCCCAGCGGGGCTTGCCGCCCGTTTCCTTGGCGTAGCGCTCGAACATGGCGCAGTACAGGCCGGCGAAGCTCTGCTCATGCACGCTCTCGACGATTTCCTCGACGATGGTGCGCGGGTTGACGTTCATGCCCCAATAGGGGGTTTTCAGCCCATGCACCATCTCCACCGCCAGCGTGTGGAAGTTCTCCTTCTTGGACAGGTCGCCGTATGTGTGCAGATAGGGGCGGAAACGGGAATAGTACCAGACGACTTCCGGCACCGCGATGCGGGGATGATTGCCGAGCATGGCCATGACCAGCGTCGTGCCCGAGCGCTCCGGGCCGATCATGAAAATGGGTCTTTCCTGAAGAGTGATGGACATAGTCTCCTCCTGTGTTGTTTCCCCCCGTGAGCAAGGAGCGTGCCGACGGGCACCGAAGATATATCCATCTGTAATAACAATAAATACATCCACAAACCGCCCGGACCGCCCGGATGTAGTACACCTTTTTCGGTACTGTTATTCCATTAATGATACGGAACGGTCCGCCTCAAAGGGCTTGCTCCCGGGCCTGCGCCCCCTCCCCTCCAGGCATGCGCCCGGGTGCCCGCAGCACCCCGCAAATCCAGGGCGGCCGCCCACGGCAGGGGCAGGGCAGCATCGAAACCAGCCGGTACGGGCCCGGGCCTCGTTGCCCGGGCCCCCGTCGCCGTTTCGTCACATCCACCCGCTATGCTGGCGGACACGCGCGGCCGGGAGCGGCCCGCGGCCCCCAACCCTTCCCAGGAGAGCACCCTCATGGACAAGAAGCGCGTCCTGTTCATCTGCGTACACAACTCCGCCCGCAGCCAGATGGCCCAGGCCTTCGCCAACCACGAGCACGGCGACGCCCTCGAAGCCAGCAGCGCGGGGCTGGAACCCACGGCCCTGAACCCCCTGGCCGTGGCGGTCATGGCCGAGGCGGGGCTGGACATCTCCGCCCAGGCCGCAAGCAGCGTGTTCGAACGCTTCAAGGCCGGGGAAACCTACGACTACATCATCACCGTCTGCGCCGAGGCCGAGGTCAAATGCCCGGTGTTTCCGGGCATCGCGCGGCGCCTGCACTGGCCCTTCGACGACCCCGAGGCCCTGGCCGGCGACCGGGAGCAGCGCCTGGAAGGCGCCCGGGCCATTCGCGACGCCGTGCGCCGGGCCGTGGCCGAGCTGGCCGCCGAGGCCCGGGGCCCGGCGGCCTGAGCCCGCCGGAGCGGACGACGAAAGCCCCCCGGACGCCGCGCGTCCGGGGGGCTTGCCCTTGTCCTGTTCCGCCGGGGGGGCGTCAGGGTTCGGTGCCGGGGTCGCCGGTCTCGTCGATGCCGGGCTCCAGCAGCCGGGCCAGGGCGTAGCCGCCCGCCACGTTCTTCAGGTTCGTGAAGCCGTTCTCGCGCAGCAGGAGCTGGCTCTCGTAGGAACGCAGGCCCGTGTTGCAGAACACATGCAGCCGCCTGTCGCGCGGCAGCTCGCCCAGGCGCGCGGGCAGCTCCTCCTGGGGGATGGACAGCCAGCGGTGGGCTCCGTACTTGTCCTGGAACTTGCGGGCCACCTTGGGCGCGCGCACGTCCAGGACCATGGCGCCGTCGTCCTTGACCAGGTCGAGGAAGGTCATGGCGTCCACGGGGTCGCTGTAGCCGTCGAGGATGTTCTTCATGGCGTTAGCCGCGGCGTTGACGATGTCCATGGCCGAGGCGTAGGGCGGCGCGTAGCCCACCTCCAGGTTGGAGATGTCGTCCAGGTCGGGCCGCTGGGGCAGGAGGGCGGCCACGGCGTCCACCCGGGCCTTCACGGCGTCGCCCGCCGAGCCCACGGCCTCGATGCCCAGCACGCGACGGGTGGCGCGGTCGGCCACCAGGGTCATGTACATCAGGCTGTTGCCGGGGAAGAAATGCGCCCGGTCGGCCATGACCACCAGCGCGGCCTGGGCGTCGAAACCGAAGGCCCGGGCCTGGCTCAGGGTCAGCCCGGCGCGGGCAACGCCCAGCTCGAAGGCCTTGAGGCAAAACGTGCCCACCGCGCCCTCGAAGCGCTCGTTGCCCCCGGCGACGTTGGTGCCGATGACGCGGCCCTGGCGGTTGGCCAGCGAGCCCAGGGGCAGATGCATGGTTCCGCCGCTGATCAGGTTGCGGACCTCCACGCAGTCGCCGCCCGCGTAGATGTTGGGGTCGGAGGTGCGCATGCGCGCGTCCACCAGCAGGCCGCCGAAGGGCCCCACGGCCAGCCCGGCCTCGCGGGCCAGGGCCGTGTTCGGCCGCGCGCCCACGCCGAAGATCACCAGCTGGCAGGGCAGATCGCCCTTGTCGGTCCGGACCCCGGTGACCCCGCTCTGGGCGTCGCCCAGGATGGCCTGGACCTGGGTGGACGTGCGCACGTCCACCTCGTTCTCGCGCATGTGGTTCTCGACCATGCGCGCCAGCTCGGGGCCGAGGGCCTGGGGCAGCACCTGGTCGCACATCTCGACCAGGGTGGTCTTGATGCCCCACAGGGCGGTCAGGGCCTCGGCCATTTCCAGGCCGATGGCGCCGCCGCCCACCACCACGGCGGACTCCACCTCGCCCGAGGCGATCTTGTCCTTGAGCAGCACGGCCTTGTGCAGGTTGGCCACGGTGTAGACCCCGGGCAGGTCCACCCCCGGCACCGGCGGCACGAAGGGCGTCGAGCCCGTGGCCAGCACCAGGGTGTCGTATTCCAGGTCGCGCTCCTGGCCGGTCTTCAACTCGCGCACGCGGACCTTCCGGGCCCGGCGGTCGATGGCCAGGGCCTCGGTCTCGGTGGCGACCTGCACGCGCTTGTACTGGCGGAAAAACTCGGGGTCGCGCACGGCGTGGTAGACCGTGGTGCACAGTTCCTTGGCGTCGGCCACGTCGCCGCTCACATAGTAGGGGATGCCGCACCCACCGTAGGAGATGATCGAGTCGCGGTCGATCATGGTCACCTGGGCCTCGGGGTCCAGGCGCCGGGCACGGCAGGCGACCTTGGGCCCGAGGGCCACGCCGCCGATGATGACGATCCGTCTGGGCATGGGACTGCTCCTTTGACCAGAACGCCGCCCCGCTGGGCGCGCGGGCCGGTTCCGGAATGAGGTTCGCAAACGGTTCCGGTGTAGTCCTCGCGGCCCGTTCTGGCAACCCCCCAGACCCGGCTATCCTTTTAAGAAGCTAGGGGAACAGCCCCCGGAGGCGCAAAAAGGCGGGCGGGGCCGAGGCCCTCAGCGGCAGACCCACAGCGCCGCGCCGCGCAGCAGGCGGAACAGATGGTCCGCCGCCGTGCCCATGAACATGCCCGGCGCGCGGCGCAGGCCCACGCCCGTGCGGCCCACGGCCACCACGGCGCAGCCCGAGGCCCCGGCCTCGGCCAGCAGCGCCGGGCCGATCTCCTCGTTGGCCCCGACCTCCAGGCGCCGCGCATCCACCCGCCCGGGGTCCAGGCCGTTGTCCAGCAGCACGGCGCGGGCGGCCTCGCGGGCCTGGTCGGGCTCCTGCCCGGGCCCGGCCACGGTGAGCAGGGTCACGCGGTGCGCGGGCTCGGCGGCGAGCATGAAGCCCACATGATCGGCCATGGCCAGGGACGAGGCCGAGCCGTCCACACACAGCAGGACCCCGCGCCGGGCCGGGTCGATCTCGCGGCAGACCCACAGCGGAGCCCCGGCATGGGCCTCCAGCACGCCCCGGCTGACCTCGGAGCCGTAGGCGTCCTCCAGCAGCCCGATGGCCTGGCGCCCGAGGACCACGGCGTCGTAGAGCCCCTTTTCGCCCTCCAGGATCACGTCCAGGATGCGCGCATACTGGCGGAAGACGATCTTGGCCTCCATCGCCCCCGGGCCGAAGCCGCCCGCGCAGAGCACGGCCCGGGCGCGCTCAACGGCCTCGTGGCCCGGAGCCGCCCCCTGCGGCCCGCCGCCCCCCCCGCAGGCCACGGGCAGGACCGCGTCGCCGGAGGCGTCGCCCGGCCGGGGCGCGCGGGGCACGGTATGCAGCAGGGTCAGGCGCATGTCCTGCGGGCGCGAGAAGAACCCGGCCACGAAACGCACGCCGTTCAAGGCCCCGGGCTCGTCGCCCAGGGTCACCAGCAGATGCCTGTTGTGGGAGTTGCGCATGGGGCCTCCTGTCCATGAAGAGGCAGGGGCGGCCGCAAGGGCGGCCCCCGGCGCCTAGAGCATTTCGGAAAGGCGGAAGGCCGCCGCGGCCAGACACAACACGGTGACCAGCCCCTGGAACAGCAGCGCCGCCCAGAACCCGGAGCGGTTGCCCGCGCGGGTGAGCGGCAGCAGCCGCGACTGGATCTGCCCCGTGCGCAGGGCCACGCGAATGAGGTTGGTGTTCACCACGGCCAGCAGCACGAGCAGCAGGGGAATCACATAATCCATGCGGATGCCTCGCTGTTTGTCTTTTCCTGGGCATACACGGCCCCGCGCGGGGGCGCAAGCCCGGGCCGCCCCCGGGGCAGGGGACGAGGGCCCCGCGAAGCGCCAACGACCGGCTTCCTTTTCCCCGGGTTCCGTGTATACTGCCCCGGGAAGGCATTTCATGTATCCAGGAGCGCCCATGCGGCCCGTGATCGCCCACGTCCTGACCCTGATCGCCTACCTGGCGGCGGCGCAGTTCGCCCAGACCCTGGCGCCACTGCCCGGCGCCGTGGCCCCGGTCTGGCCCGCCGCCGGGGTGGGGTTCTCGGCGTTCTTTCTCATGGGCCGCCCGGCCCTGGGCACGGTCCTGGCGGCCGACCTGTGCGCCTCGCTGCTGGCCGGGCTCCAGCCGGGGGCGGCCCTGGGCCTCAGCCTGGGCAACACCCTGGCCCTGGGCCTGGGGGCGGCCCTGGCACGGCGGATGCTGGCCGGGGGCAACCCCTTCGACAGCACGCGCAGGATGGGCCATTTCCTGGTCATCGGCCCCATGCTCGCCTCGCTGGCGGCGGCGCTGCTCGGGGTGCCGGTGCTGGCCCGCGTGGGCGCCCTTTCCGCCGACCCGGCCCCCGCCGCCTGGAGCTGGTTCCTGGCGGATTTCACGGGCGTGAGCATCCTGGCGCCCCTGGCCGTGGCCTGGCGCGGGCATCCGCCGGGGCTGCCGCCCATGCTGCGCCGGGCCGAGGGCCTGGGGCTGCTGGCCTGCACGACGGCGGCGGCCCTGGTGGTCTTCGGCCTGGGCCACGAGCAGCTCCTGCGCAACTACCCCCTCATCTTCGCCTTCATCCCGCCCATGGCCTGGGCCACCTTCCGCGCCGACTCGCGGACCCTGACCCTGCTGCTGGTCCTGCTCTTTCCGGGCTGCGTCCTGGCGACCCACGCCGGGCTCGGCCCCTTCGGGCATCTGCCCCGGCCCCTGTCGCTGCACATCATGCAGGTCTTCTACGCCGTAACCGCGACCACCACCCTGATCATCCACGCCCTGACCCGCGAGCGGGCCAACTCGCTGGCGGACCTGGCCAGGAGCCGGGCGGATCTGGCCCGGGCCCACGACGAGCTGGAACAGCGCGTGGCCGAGCGCACGGCCGAACTGGACACGGCGCTGCGCGAACTGCGCGAGGCCGGGGAAACCTACAGCGCACTATTCGAAAACGCCGCCGAGGGCATCTACCGCGCCGACACGGCGGGGCGCTTCGTGCGCGTGAACCCCGCCCTGGCGCGCATGCTGGGCTACGGCTCGCCCGACGAGCTCATGGCCCGGATAACCGACATCTGGCGCCAGGTGTTCACCTGCGAGGCCTCGTGCAGGCAGCTGTACGAGACCCTGGCCACCAGGGGCCGGGCCGCGGACTTCGAGATGCCCGTCCGCACGCGAAGCGGCGAAGGCCTCTGGGTCAGCATGTCCGTGCGCCCGGTGCTGGACGCCGGGGGGCGCGTCCTTGGCATCGACGGCATCGTGCAGGACATCACCCAGCGCAGGCTCACCCGCGAGGAGCTGGAGCGCCGGGCGACCCTGGACCCGCTCACCGGCGCGGCGAACCGCCACACCTTCGAGCGCACCCTGCGCCGCATGCTGGCCCAGGCCGGACGCGGCGGCCCGGGCCTGGCCCTGCTCTTCGTCGACCTGGACGATTTCAAGGGCGTGAACGACACCCACGGGCACCTGGCCGGAGACCATCTCCTGCGCACCGTGGCCGCGCGCATCCAGGCCCGCCTGCGCGAAACCGACCTGCTGGCCCGGCTGGGCGGCGACGAATTCGCCCTGCTGCTGCACAACGTGGCCGACGCCCAGGCCGCGGACGCCGTGGCCCACGACATCCTGCGCGCCCTGTCCGAGCCCGTGGAGTTCGAGGGCCTGCACCTGGTCGTGGGCGCCAGCGTGGGCGGCTGCCTGGCGCCGCCCCCGGGCGGCGGCCCTGCCCCGGACGTGGACCAGCTGCTGCACCGCGCCGACCAGGCCATGTACCACGCCAAGCAGCAGGGCAAGAACCGCAGTCACATCGACGCCGCCTGACCCGGGAGCGCGGCGGCCCCCGGTATTGACCGTCCCGGACGTTCGGGTATGGTGGGCCCCACGCTTTTTCCGGGAGGAACGCCGTGAGCGAGAAGAAGAAGCCGCCCCTGTCGCGGCGCGATTTCCTGTTCGGCGGGCTGCGCAGGCTGCGCGGCGACGACCGCCCCGAGGCGCCCGCCCTGGCCGCCGCCACCCAGGGCGTCGCGCCCGACGCGGCCAAGCAGGCCAAGGACGCCTTCGTGCGCGGCAACCTGGCCTACGCCAGCGCGCGCTACGAGGCGGCCATCCCCGAATACCGCGAGTGCGTCCGCCTGTTCCCGGCGCACCTGGAGGCCCGCAAGCGCCTGGGCTACTGCCTCTACCGCACCGGCCAGTTCGTCCAGGCGCGCATCGAGTTCGAGCGCGTGCTGCGCGAGGCCAAGGCCGACAACTTCAGCTCCCTCTACCTGGGACTGACCTTCGCCAGCATGGGCCGCGCCGACAAGGCCGCGGCAGCCTGGAGGCAGTACCGCAACACCGACGAGGTGCGCATCATGCGCGAGCTGAACCTGCAGATCGCCCTGCTGGAATCCCCGGAAAAGCCCGATCTGGCCGACGTGGTGGCGGAGGTGGAGCAGACCATCCTCCAGCGCAAGGAAGAGCTGCTGGCGGCCCAGGCCGACGCCCAGGGCTGAGCCCCGGACCG
>Ga0172382_10014113_pt1 | contig 10210 bp, 9 predicted proteins | sample Leawel138RmetaG_FD_122245 | JGI IMG/M metagenome (GOLD analysis project Ga0172382, IMG submission 122245) | Leachate microbial communities from a municipal landfill in Southern Ontario, Canada - Leachate well 138R metaG | ecosystem: Engineered > Solid waste > Landfill > Unclassified | place...
CCGCGGCCGCTACCGGGCGGTCTGCCCGCTGCTGCCGCGGCCGCAGGTGGTCCGGGACGAGGTGCGCCGCGAGGCGCCGCGGCTCGATTTCGACCTGTGGATGTTCGACGAATCCGGCGAGCCCGCTCAGCCCGGCGACGAGGACGACAGCGGCACCAGCCCGGCGCGGAACCGGGCGGCGTTGGCGCGGTAATGCGCGGCTGACCGGCGCAGATCCTCGACCTCGCCGGCCCCGAGGCTGCGCCGCAGCCGCCCCGGCGCGCCGACGATCAGGCTCGCGGGGGCGATCTGCTTGCCCTCGCCCACCAGCGCCGCGGCGCCGATCAGGCTGCCGGCGCCGATCACCGCGCCGTTGAGCACCGTGGCGCCCATCCCCACCAGGCTGCCGGCCCCGATCGTGCAGCCGTGCAGCATCGCCCGGTGGCCGATGGTGCAATCGGCGCCGACCCGCAGCGGAAAGCCCATGTCGGTGTGCAGCACGCTGTTTTCCTGCACGTTCGAGCCCTCGCCGATCTCGATCGCCTCGTTGTCGCCGCGCAGCACCGCACCGAACCAGACCGAGGCGCCGGCGCGCAGCACCACCCGCCCGACCAGCATCGCCCCGGGCGCCACCCAGGCGTCGGGATGGATTTCGGGGCGGATGCCGTCAAGCTCCCAGATCATGCGGCGCCCCCTCGCCAGTGCCCCCCTGCCCCGGATGCCCGTGTTCGGCATGCCCGTGTTCCGCGTTCAGGCCGCGCACGAATTCGGTCAGCCACGGCTGCTGCTGGCGGCGCAGCCGCGAGGCCGAGATGATGTCCTGCATCTGGGCCGCGCTTTCGTCGAGATCGCGGTTGACGAGGACATAGTCATATTCCGGCCAGTGGCTGATCTCGGCAAGGCTCTGCTCCATCCGCCCGGCGATCACCGCGGCGCTGTCCTGGCCGCGCCGGCGCAGCCGCGCCTCGAGCTCGGCCACCGAGGGCGGCAGGATGAAGATCGACAGCGCGTCGTTGCCGAGCGCCGAGGCCCGGATCTGCTGCGCGCCCTGCCAGTCGACATCGAACAGGACGTCGCGGCCGTCGTGCAGCGCCGCCTCGACCGGGGCGCGCGGGCTGCCGTAGAGATGGCCGAACACCTCGGCATGTTCGAGCATGTCGCCCGAAGCGATCCGGGCCCGGAAATCGTCCTCGGTGATGAAATGGTATTCGCGCCCGTCCACCTCGCCGGGGCGCGGCCTGCGGGTGGTGGCCGAGATCGAGAAGCGCAGGGTCGGATCCCAGTCCATCAACCGCCGTGCCAGCGTGGTCTTGCCCGCGCCCGAGGGCGAGGACAGGATCACCAGCATGCCGCGGCGGCGCCCGGGCTCGGCCATGTCCCCTCCTTCATCCGGCCGTCAGCGGCCCCGCCCGGCATCTGGTCGAACCGGCCGCCGAGGTCAAGGCCGGCCCGCTCCCGGCCTCCGGTTCCTCGCCAGCGCCCGGATACTCGCCGGATACTCGGGGGCCGGGCCCCTGCCCCGGCTCCGGCCGGGTTAACCCGTTAGCAATTTGTCAACTTCTCCACCGCCGCCGCCCGGTCCAGGATTGCCGCGGATTCGCATCAAATCCACGGCTCCTGCGGAGGCTCCGGCCATGCACGATCCCGACCATTCCGCCGCCGCCGCCCCCGCGGCGCTGGCGCAGCTCGAGGCGCATTGGCGCGCGCTCCGCGGCCCCCGCGCCATGCCGGCGCGCGGCGAGCTGGTGGCGGCGCGGATCGAGGCCGCGCTGCCGGTGCTGTTCATCGCCGAGCCGGTGGCGCCGGGGGTGCTGCGGCTGCGCCATGCCGGGCGGAAGCTGGGCGAGATGCTGCGGATCGAGCCGCGCGGGATGCCGCTCTGCGCCTTCTTCACCCCCGAGGGGCGGGCGGCGCTGCGGGCGCTGCTGGCCGCCGCGCAGGAGCGGCCGGCGATCCTGGGCGCCGGGCTGGTGGCCGGGCGCGGCATCGTCGCGCCGCGCGTCAGCGCGCGGCTGCTGCTGCTGCCGCTGGCCGACCGGGGGCTGCGGCCCGGGATGTTCGTGGGGGCGATCGCCGCGACCGCGCCCGCGCCCGGCCGGGCGCTGCGCTTCGATCTCGACGGCAGCCCGGTCCGGGTCGAGGCCCTGCGCCCCGAGGCGCAGGTGCCGCGGCTCGTGGCCTCGGGCGGCAGGCGCCGGGCCGGTCCGCGCCCGGCGCTGCGGCTGGTGGTTGCCGGAGGCTGAGCGCCCTCAGACCGCCGCCGCCCGCGCGAGGCCGCGCCGCCGCGCGGACAGCTCCTCGGCCACCAGGAACGCCAGTTCCAGCGACTGGCTGGCATTGAGGCGGGGGTCGCAGGCGGTGTGGTAGCGGCTCGACAGGTCCTCGTCGGTCACCGCCCGCACCCCGCCGGTGCATTCGGTCACGTCCTTGCCGGTCATCTCGAAATGCACCCCGCCGGGGATCGTGCCCTCGGCATTGTGGACCGCGAAGAACTCGCGCACCTCGCGCAGCACCGAATCGAACGGCCGGGTCTTGAAGCCCGAGGACGACTTGATGGTGTTGCCGTGCATCGGGTCGCAGGTCCAGGTGACGTTGGCGCCCTCCTCGCGGACCGCGCGGATCAGGCGCGGCAGGTGCTCGCCGACATTGCCGGCGCCGAAGCGGGCGATCAGGGTGATGCGCCCGGCGTCGTTGTTCGGGTTGAGCTGCTGGAGCAGCACCTTGAGATGCCCCGAGGTCAGCGACGGCCCGCATTTCACCCCGATCGGGTTCAGCACCCCGCGGCAGTATTCGACATGGGCGCCGTCGGGCTGGCGGGTGCGGTCGCCGATCCAGATCATGTGCCCGGACCCGGCCAGCACCTGCCCGGTGGTCGAATCGACCCGGGTCAGCGCCTCCTCGTATTCGAGCAGCAGCGCCTCGTGGCTGGTGTAGAACTCCACCGATTGCAGGACATGCTCGGCCTCGTCGCGGATCCCGGCGGCCTCCATGAAGTCGAGCGTGTCGGAGATCCGGTTGGCGAGGTCGCGATACTTCTCCGCCTCGGGGGCGTCGGTGAAGCCCAGCGTCCAGGCATGGACCGCATGCATGTCGGCATAGCCGCCGGTCGAGAAGGCGCGCAGCAGGTTCAGCGTCGCGGCCGCCTGGGTATAGGCCTGCAGCATCCGCTCGGGGTCCGGGGTGCGGGCCGCGGGCTCGGGTTCGAAGGCGTTGATGATGTCGCCCTTGTAGGACGGCAGCTCGATCCCGCCCACCATCTCGGTCGGGGCCGAGCGCGGCTTGGCGAACTGGCCGGCCATGCGCCCGACCTTGACCACCGGCACCTTGGCGCCCCAGGTCAGGACCATGGCCATCTGCAGCATGACCTTGAACGTGTCGCGGATGCTGTCGGCGGAAAACTCGGCAAAGCTCTCGGCGCAGTCGCCGCCCTGGAGCAGGAACGCCTCGCCGCGGCCGACCGCGGCCAGATGCGCCTTGAGGCGCCGCGCCTCGCCGGCAAAGACCAGCGGCGGATAGGAGGCGAGCCGGCGCTCGACCGCATGCAGCGCGTCCTGGTCGGGATAGTCCGGCATCTGGACCCGCGGGAGCTTGCGCCAGTCGGTTTTCTGCCACTCGGTCATCTGCGTCTCCATCGCCTGCGCCCGCACCATGGGCGCCTCTCGTCGAACTTCGGGTGTATAGCCCCCGCGCGGGAGCAAGTCCAATGGGGCGGGGCGCGCCGGAATCCCGCCGTCACCCGCAGGGCGGCGCGGCCACCATGACGGGCCCGGGGACGGCGCGCGGCCTTCTGCGGCCCCCCTGAAACATCCGGGCGGAATGCCGCATTTGACGCATCTTCTGTCGCATCATATCTAGAACCTGCGCCGACTCGGACAGGCGCCGGAAATCTTGCCATGACAGCCAGCCTCCTGCCCGCCGATCAGGCCGCCCGCCCCCCTGCCCTGCCCCGGGCCGAGGTGCGGCGCTTCGTCTTCGTGCTTCTCGACCGTTTCACCATGCTGTGCTTTGCCAGCGCCGTCGAGGCCCTGCGGATCGCCAACCGCATGGCCGGCGAGGAACTCTATGCCTGGATCCTCGCCAGCGAGGGCGGCGGGCCGGTGCGCTGCTCGAACGGCACCGCTTTCCAGGTCGACATGGATCTCGAGGCGCTCGAGCGCGACGACACCGTGTTCCTGTGCGGCGGCCTCGACGTGCAGGAGGCCACGACCCGGCGCCTGCTGGGCTGGCTGCGGCGCGAGGCGCGGCGCGGCATCACCATGGGCGGGCTGTGCACCGCCGGCTACACGCTGGCCAAGGCCGGGCTGCTCGACGGCCGGCGGGCGACGATCCACTGGGAGAATCACGACGGCTTCGCCGAGGAATTCCACGATGTCGAACTGACCAAGTCGGTCTTCGTCATCGACGGCAACCGCATCACCACCGCCGGCGGCACCGCCTCGATCGACCTGATGCTGAAGCTGATCGCCGACGACCACGGCGAGGAACTGGCCAACGCGGTCGCCGACCAGCTGATCTATTCCTCGATCCGCACCGACCAGGACGTGCAGCGGCTCTCGATCCCGACAAGGATCGGGGTGCGCCATCCGCGCCTGTCGCGGGTGATCCAGATGATGGAACAGGCGATCGAGGAGCCGATCAGCCCGGCGCTGCTCGCGCAGGAGGTGGGGATGTCCACCCGCCAGCTCGAACGGCTGTTCCGCCGCTATCTCGACCGCAGCCCCAAGCGCTACTACATGGAACTGCGGCTCCAGAAGGCGCGCAACCTGCTGATGCAGACCGACATGAGCGTGATCAACGTGGCGCTGGCCTGCGGCTTCGCCAGCCCGTCGCATTTCTCGAAATGCTACCGCGCCCATTACCACATCACCCCCTACCGCGAACGCGGCAGCCAGGGCGCCCCCGCCGCCACCCGCGGCGGTTGAGCGCGCGGCGCCCCCGTCATTGCGAGCCGCAGGCGAAGCAATCATGCGCCGGGCCCCATGGATTGCCGCGGCGGCTGCGCCGCCTCGCAATGACGGCGGGGCGGGGGCAAGCCGGGCGCATGATTGCCCGGGCTGCGGTTCCATTGAGGCTTTTCTTTTCACATCATGCTGGCTACCGTGTCCGGCAGGGTAAACCTGATCCATACCGAATGTGATCCAACAGGGAGAACGTGATGAAGAGACTGCTCCTGGCCTCCGCAGCCATGACCATGGCTGCCGGTGCCGCTGCTGCTGACGAGGTGACGATCGGCATCATCCTCGGCTTCACCGGGCCGCTCGAGACGACGACGCCCGGCATGGCCGCGGGTGCCGAACTCGCCATCGCCGAGGTGAACGAGGCCGGCAATTTCCTCGACGGCACCACCGTCAACTCGGCCCGCGCCGACGATACCTGCGTCGATGCCGCGGCCGCGCAGGCGGTGACCGAAGGGCTCATCACCAGCAACGGCATCTCGGCGATCATGGGCCTCGACTGCTCGGGCGTCACCGGCGCCGTGCTCCAGAACGTCGCGCGCCCGCATGGCGTCGGCATGATCTCGCCCTCGGCTACCTCGCCCGGCCTCTCGACCGTCGAGGATGACGGGCTGTTCTTCCGCACCTCGCCCTCCGACGCCCGCCAGGGCCAGGTGCTGGCCGAGATGATGCAGGAGCGCGGCTACAGCGAGATCGCGATTTCCTACACCAACAACGACTACGGCCAGGGCCTCGCGGATTCGATCGCCGAGTCCTTCACCGAACTGGGCGGCACCGTCACCCTGTCCTCGCCGCACGAGGACGGCAAGGCCGACTACTCGGCCGAGGTCGCGGCCCTTGCCGCCGCGGGCGGCGAGCTGCTGGTGGTCGCCGGCTATATCGACCGCGGCGGCCGCGGCATCATCCAGGCCTCGGTCGACAGCGGCGCCTTCGATGTCTTCGTCCTCCCGGACGGCATGTATGGCGAAAGCATCATCGACAATATCGGCGATGCGATGAACGGCTCGTTCGGCGAGGTGCCGGGCTCGGATTCGGAAGGCACGGACATCTACTACGAGATGGCCGCCGCCGCCGGCTTCGACGGCTCGGGCGCCTTCTCGGCCCAGTCCTACGACGCCGCGGCGCTGATCATGCTGGCGATGCAGGCCGCGGGTTCGACCGACTCGCGCTCGTGGACCGAGCATGTGATGGACATCGCCAACGCCCCCGGCGAGCCGATCCTTCCCGGCGAGCTGGGCAAGGCGCTCGACCTGATCGCGCAGGGCGTGGACATCGACTATGTCGGCGCCTCGGCGGTCGAGCTGGTCGGTGCGGGCGAATCGGCCGGCGCGTTCCGCGAATACAATATCGAGGACGGCGAGATCGTCACGGTGGGCTTCCGTTGAGCGGAGCCGCCCGCGTGGCATGAGACGACAGGTGCGGCCCGGGACACGACTCCCCGGGCCGTTGCCTCAATAACGACGGGACGGGAAAACCCACCCATACAGGGAGAGACGCATGATCGTCGTTGACGATGTGCACAAGCACTTCGGCGGTTTTCGTGCCGTGGACGGAGCAAGTTTCGAGATCGCGAAAGGCTCGATCACCGGGCTGATCGGCCCGAACGGGGCGGGCAAGACGACGATGTTCAACGTGATCGCCGGGCGGCTCGCGCCGACCTCGGGCCGCGTCTTCATGGAAGGCGAGGACATCACCGGCCTGCCCCCGCACGAGCTGTTCCACCGGGGCCTGCTGCGCACCTTCCAGATCGCCCATGAATTCGCGACCATGACCGTGCGCGAGAACCTGATGATGGTGCCGGGCCAGCAGCATGGCGAGAACCTGTGGAACGCGCTGTTCCGCCGCGGCCGGATCGCCCGGGACGAGGCCGAGCTGGCGCAGAAGGCCGACGAGGTGCTCGAGTTCCTGACCATCTCGCATCTGGCCGGCGAGCGGGCCGGCAATCTGTCCGGCGGGCAGAAGAAGCTGCTCGAACTGGGGCGGACCATGATGGTCGATGCCCGGATCGTGTTCCTCGACGAGGTGGGCGCCGGGGTGAACCGCACCCTGCTCAACACGATCGGCGACGCGATCATCCGCCTCAACAAGGAGCGCGGCTATACGTTCTGCGTGATCGAGCACGACATGGATTTCATCGGCCGGCTCTGCGATCCGGTGATCGTCATGGCCTCGGGCAAGGTGCTGGCCGAGGGTTCGGCCGAGGAGATCCGCCGCGACGAGGCGGTGATCGAGGCCTATCTCGGCACCGGGCTCAAGAACACGGACATGGTGAGCGCATGACCGGCGAGGAGGACCTCAAGGCCCTGCGCAGCGACCGCGGGAACAAGGATGCGTCGATCACCCGCCGCGAGGGAATGGGCACCGCCCAGCCGGTGAAGCCGGGCGGCGAGAGCTACCCGGCCCCGGGCGGGCCGTTCCTGATCGGCGAGAACATGACCGGCGGCTACGGCCGCGGCGCCGACATCCTGCACGACTGCACCATCGCCGTGGAGAAGGGCCAGATCGCGGTGATCGTCGGCCCCAACGGCGCCGGCAAGTCCACGGCGATGAAGGCGACCTTCGGGATGCTGCCGCTGCGCAAGGGCCGGGTGCGCCTCGACGGCGAGGACATCACCGGGCTTACTCCGCAGGCGCGGGTCGCGCGGGGGATGGGATTCGTGCCGCAGGTGAACAACGTCTTCACCTCGATGACGGTGCAGGAGAACCTCGAGATGGGGGCCTTCCTGCGCGACGACGATTTCAGCGGCACCATGGAGCAGGTCTTCGACCTGTTCCCGATCCTGCGCGAAAAGCGCCACCAGCCCGCGGGCGAGCTTTCGGGCGGCCAGCGCCAGCAGGTCGCGGTCGGGCGGGCGCTGATGACCGAGCCCAAGGTGCTGCTGCTCGACGAGCCGACCGCCGGGGTCTCGCCCATCGTCATGGACGAGCTTTTCGACCGCATCATCGAGGTGGCCCGCGCCGGGATCACCATCCTCATGGTCGAGCAGAACGCGCGCCAGGCGCTGGCCATCGCCGATATCGGCTATGTGCTGGTGCAGGGCGCCAATGCCCATACCGGGAGCGGCAGGGAACTGCTGGCCGATCCGGTGGTGCGGCGCAGTTTCCTGGGGGGCTGAGCCGATGCGAGTGATCCTTTCCGGCCCCGCCCCGGCGGGCCGCGTCTTTCCCGAGCAGCGCAGGGACTCTCTTTGATGGATATCCTCAACGCCCTCGTGGTCTTTCTCAACTTCGTCTTCATCCCGGCGGCCACCTACGGCTCGCAGCTCGCGCTCGGGGCGCTGGGGGTGACCTTCGTCTATTCGATCCTGCGGTTCTCGAACTTCGCCCATGGCGACACGATGGCCTTCGGCACCATGGTCACGATCCACACCACCTGGCTGATGCAGGCGGCGGGGATCTCGCTCGGCATCCTGCCCACGGCACTGCTGGCGCTGCCGGTCGGCATCCTGGTCACGGCGCTGTTCCTGCTCGGCACCGACCGGGTGGTCTATCGCTTCTACCGCGAGCGCAAGGCCGCGCCGGTCATCATCGTCATCGTCTCGCTCGGCGTCATGTTCGTGATGAACGGGATCGTGCGGCTGCTCATCGGCGTCAACGACATCGTCTTTATCGACGGGATGCGGCAGATCATCTCGCCGGCCGAATTCAAGACCATGACCGGCCTGCAGGAGGGGCTTGGCCTGAAGATGAGCCAGGCGCTGACGCTGATCATCGCCGTGATCTCGGTGATCGTGCTGTTCTGGTTCCTCAACCGCACCCGCACCGGCAAGTCGATGCGCGCCTATTCCGACAACGAGGATCTGGCGCTGCTCTCGGGGATCAGTCCCGACCGGGTGGTGGCGGTGACCTGGATCATCGTCGCGATCCTCACCACGCTGGCCGGGGTGCTCTACGGGCTCGACAAGACCTACAACCCCTTCGTCTACTTCCAGCTCCTGCTGCCGATCTTCGCGGCCGCGATCGTCGGCGGCCTCGGCAGCCCGGTGGGCGCGATCGTCGGCGGCTACATCATCGCCTTCTCGGAGGTGGTGGTCACCTATGCCTGGAAGAAGGTCGTGACCTACCTGCTGCCGGACGGCTGGGCGCCCGACAGCCTGCTGCAACTGATCACCACCGACTACAAGTTCGCGGTGAGCTTCTCGATCCTGGTGATCGTGCTGCTGTTCATGCCGACGGGCATCTTCAAGGGGAAATCGGTATGAGCCTGCGCAATCTGCTGATGTTCGCCGGCGTCGCGATGCTCTTCGTGCTGACCGGCCTGTTCGCAAGCTGGAACCAGTCGCTGCTGATCCTCAACCTGTCGCTGGTCTCGGCGGTGATCGCGATGGGGGTCAACCTGCAATGGGGCTATGCCGGCCTCTTCAACGTGGGCATCATGGGCTTCACGGCGCTCGGCGGCCTCGCGGTCGCGCTCACCTCGGGCAAGCCGATGCCCGAGGCCTTCGCGCAGGGCGGGGTGCAGATCTTCGTGGCGCTGGCGCTGGCCGCGGCGGTGATCGCCGGCACGATCCTGATGCGGCGGCGGATGAAGCCGGGGCGGCTGCGCAACGTGGCCACGGTGATCGTGCTGGTCATCGGCTTCGTCGTCTACCGGATGATCTTCGATCCGGCGGTGGCGCGGGTCGAATCCGTGAACCCGGCGCTGTCGGGCAATGTCGGCGGGCTCGGGGTGAACTCGCTCTGGGGCTGGGTGCTCGGCGCCTTCCTTGCCGCCGGGGCGGCCTGGCTGATCGGCAAGACCGCGCTGGGGCTGCGTTCGGACTATCTGGCCATCGCCACGCTGGGGATCGCCGAGATCATCATCCAGATCCTCAAGAACGAGGACTGGCTGGCGCGCGGCGTGAAGATGGTCAACGACCTGCCCCGCCCCTGGCCGGTCCCGCGCGAGGTCGATCTTCAGCAGAGCCCGCGCTTCCTCGAATTCGTCCGCGACTGGGGCTGGGAGCCGGCGCTGGCCTCGACCATCCTCGTCAAGCTGGTCTATGCGGCGCTGTTCCTGCTGGTGCTCGCGGCGATCATCTGGCTGTCGGAGCGGGCGCTGAACTCGCCCTGGGGCCGGATGATGCGCGCGATCCGCGACAACGAGGTGGCGGCGGCGGCGATGGGCAAGAACGTCACCAGCCGGCATCTGCAGATCTTCGTGCTCGGCTCGGCGCTGGCCGGGATCGGCGGGGCGATGCTGGTGTCGATGGACAGCCTGATGAACCCCGGCACCTACAACCCGCTGCGCCACACCTTCCTGATCTGGGTGATGGTGGTGGTCGGCGGCTCGGGCA
>Ga0172382_10014114_pt1 | contig 10210 bp, 13 predicted proteins | sample Leawel138RmetaG_FD_122245 | JGI IMG/M metagenome (GOLD analysis project Ga0172382, IMG submission 122245) | Leachate microbial communities from a municipal landfill in Southern Ontario, Canada - Leachate well 138R metaG | ecosystem: Engineered > Solid waste > Landfill > Unclassified | place...
CGGAAGTCGAGTTCATCTTCATCTCCAGCTACGGCGCCGGCACCGTCTCGGGCGAGGTCAAGGTGCTGCGCGACATCGACAACGAGGTGGCGGGCCGCGACGTGCTCCTGATCGACGACATCCTCGAATCCGGCAAGACGCTGAAGTTCACCCGCGACCTGATGCTGTCGCGCGGGGCGAAAAGCGTGTCCATCGCCGTCCTTCTCGACAAGCGCGAAAAGCGCCAGACCGACCTCGACGCCGATTTCGTCGGCTTCGAGTGCCCGGATTACTTCGTCGTCGGCTACGGCATGGATGCCGGCCACGCATTCCGCGAGCTGCCTTTCGTCGGCATGGTCAAGGGAGACGTCTGACATGGCCAAAATCCTGATCGTCGAGGACGACGCTTCCGTTCGCACCTTCACCGCCCGCGCCATCGCCGCCACGGGCCACGCCGTCGAGACGGCGGAGGACGGCGACCTCGGCCTCGCCTCGATCCGCGAGGCGCAAGGCGGCTACGACCTCGTGCTCTCCGACATCCGCATGCCGGCGATGGACGGCATCGAGATGGCCAAGCGCGCGGCGAGCGAGTTCCCCGGCCTGAAGATCCTGCTGATGACCGGCTACGCCGAGCAGCGCGAACGCGCCGCCGACCTGCAACGCGTCGTCGTCGACGTGGTGGCGAAGCCGTTTTCGCTGAATGAGATCAGGGCGAAGGTGGAAAAGGCGATGGTGAGCGAATAGGGAGTAGCGAATAGCGAATAGGGATTTCTGGCGCTCTCTATTCCCTACTCACTACTCACTATTCGCTATTCGCTCACGACGAATTCCAGATAGATCGTTCTTTGCAGGAACGACTGATTGTCGTCGGAGAGGATCGACAGCATCGTCGCGCCGTCGTCGCGTTGCCACACGCCCAGCCCTTCCATGTTGTCGATATGCGAGGAAAGGTCGGCTTCGATCAGCACCTCGCCATCGACCAGCGCGCCGGGGCGGATCGTAGCGCCCGCGATGCGGCGCAGGCGCATGCCGACGCTGAAGGGCGGCCGGTAGCGCCGTTCCAGCAGGATCAGGTCGCCGCCGGGCAGGAAGGCGCCGTCGGTGACGTCGAAATCGTCCGACCGCCGGACCTTGAACACGCCCTTGCCCGGTCCGTCGACGATCGCCGCGAAGATGTCGCCATTGGCGTCGATGCTGCGCTCGGCGACGACGATGCGCAGCCCGCCTTGCGGCGCGCGCGCTACCGTCTCGATGCCGCGGTTGAAGCGCAGCTCATGGCGCGGGATGACGAAGTCGAGATCGCGAAGCGGCCGCCCGGCCCCGTCGGAGCCGAGCCGGTATTCGGTCAGCCGCGCGGCGCGCTCGAAGGAGACCGTGGCGACGCCGTCAGCGACCTCCAGCCCCTCGGCGTCGGCCAGCCGCTTGTCGTCGATGGCGCGGCCATTGCGGTCCACCATCGCCTGCATGCGGAAGCCCTCGACGCCTTGCGGAACGCCCGCGTCGTCACGGCGGATGCGGCCGAAGAACCAGTAGCCGTGATCGGCGACACCGACGAAGTCGCCGCCGGGCGTCAGGAAGCGCAGCGCCGACAGCTGGCCGAAGGCGGGCGCGGACGCGCGCATCTCGAAACCGCCGGCGAATTCGAGCGCGCCGAAGCGCGTCTCGCCCGATCCGCGCCGGAAATGGAGGATGGGCCGGCTCTCGACCTCGACCGCGAACGGCGCCTCGTCGGCCCGGACGGCCGTGGCGGAGGAAACGAAGGCGAGCGCGAGAAGGACCGCCGCAAGGGCAGCCCTCACCGGCGGCCAGCGACCCGGCGCGCGCCGCGCTGGGTCTCCTCGCCGAACAGGGCGGCCAGCTGCTCGGTCATCGCGCCGGCCAGCTCCTCGGCATCGACGATGGTGACGGCGCGGCGATAGTAGCGCGTCACGTCGTGGCCGATGCCGATGGCGAGCAGCTCGACCGGCGAGCGCGTCTCGATCAGCTCGATGACGCCGCGCAGGTGCCGTTCGAGGTAGTTGCCCGGATTGACCGACAGCGTCGAATCATCGACCGGCGCGCCGTCCGAGATCATCATCAGGATCTTGCGCTGCTCGGGCCGGGCGATCAGCCGGCTATGCGCCCACAGCAGCGCCTCGCCGTCGATGTTCTCCTTCAGCAGCCCCTCGCGCATCATCAGGCCGAGATTGCGCCTGGAGCGCCGCCAGGGCGCGTCGGCACTCTTGTAGACGATGTGGCGCAGGTCGTTCAGCCGGCCGGGATTGGCGGGCTTGCCGTCCTTCAGCCACTTCTCGCGCGACTGGCCGCCCTTCCACGCCCGCGTGGTGAAGCCGAGGATCTCGACCGAAACGCCGCAACGCTCCAGCGTGCGGGCAAGGATGTCGGCGCAGGTGGCGGCGACCGTGATCGGCCGTCCGCGCATCGAGCCGGAATTGTCGATCAGAAGCGTCACCACCGTGTCGCGGAACTGGGTGTCGCGTTCCCACTTGAACGACAGCGGCTGCATCGGGTCGATGACGACGCGCACGAGGCGGGCGGTGTCGAGCACGCCTTCCTCGAGGTCGAAATCCCACGAGCGGTTCTGCTGCGCCATCAGGCGGCGCTGGAGCCGGTTGGCCAGCCGGCCGACGATGCCCTGCAGATTGGCGAGCTGCTTGTCGAGGAAGGCGCGCAGGCGGTCGAGCTCCTCCTCGTCGCACAGCTCCTCGGCGCCGACCATCTCGTCGAACTCGCCGGTGAAGACCTTGTAGTCGAAATCCTTGGCGAAATTCGCGAACGGGTTGTCCTGCCGGTTGGTCTCGCCGGCCGTCTCGGCGTCGAGATCGTCGTCGTCGGCATAGTCGTCGGCGGAGGCGTCGGCCGCCTCGCTCTCGCCCGCTTCCTGGTCGTCGTCGGAGGCGTCGGCCTCCTCGGCCTGCGAGGCTTCCGAGCCCTGGTCGTCCTCGCCGCCGTCCTCGCTATTTTCCTCGCCCTGCGGCTGGTCGGGATCGTCCTCGTCCTGATCCTGCTCCTGCTGGTCCTCGCCCAGCTCCTCGGCCATTTCCATCGACACCAGCATGTCGCGGATGTGGCGGGCGAATGCCTGCTGGTCGTCGAGCGAGCCGAGAAGCCCGTCGAGGTCGGCCCCCGCCTTGTCCTCGATCCAGCCGCGCCACAGCTCCACCACCTGCGCGGCCGATTCCGGCGCCGGCCGGCCGGTCAGCCGCTCGCGCACCATCAGCGCCACCGCTTCCTCGAGCGGGGCGTCGGCGCGGTCGGTGACGCCGGCGAGGTTGGCGCGGGCATAGCGGTCTTCGAGCATGTGGCCGATATTGTCGGCCACGCCCGGCATGGCGCGGCTGCCGATGGCCTCGACGCGCGCCTGCTCGACCGCGTCGAAGATGGCGCGCGCCTGCGGCCCCTCGGGCGCGAGCTTCGCATGCAGGCGCTGGTCGTGCCGCGCCCGCCGCAGCGCCATCGAATCGCCCAGGCCACGCGTCACCGCGACGTCCTCGAAGGTGGGCTTCTTCGGCAGCTCGGGCAGGCGCACGCGCTCGGCCGCCATGCCCGGCCGCTCCTTGGAGAAGGCGACCTCCAGCTCGCCGTCGCCGGCGATGGCGCGGACGCAGACGGTGACCGCGCGCTTGAACGCGTCGGCGTCGCTGCCCTTCACGGGCCGGTCGCGGGTGTTGTCGCCGGGCTTGGCCAAGGGATGCTACCCCAGAGCGATGTTGGCGGCGCTTTCCGGCAGGTCCTCGCCGAAGGCGCGCTGGTAGAACTCGGCCACCACCGAACGCTCCAGCTCGTCGCACTTGTTCAGGAAGGTCAGGCGGAAGGCGAAGCCGACATCGTCGAAGATCTCGGAGTTCTCCGCCCACATGATGACCGTGCGCGGGCTCATCACGGTCGACAGGTCGCCATTGATGAAGGCCGAGCGCGTCATGTCGGCGACGCGCACCATCTTGTTGACGATCTCGCGGCCCTTCTCGTTCTGGAAGTGCTTGGCCTTGGCCAGGATGATCGCGACTTCCTTGTCGTGCGGCAGGTAGTTCAGCGTGGTGACGATGGACCAGCGGTCCATCTGCGCCTGATTGATCTGCTGCGTGCCGTGATAGAGGCCGGTCGTATCGCCGAGGCCGACCGTGTTGGCGGTGGCGAACAGGCGAAAAGCGGGGTGCGGGCGGATGACCCTGGACTGGTCGAGCAGGGTCAGCCGGCCCGACGATTCCAGCACGCGCTGGATGACGAACATCACGTCCGGGCGGCCGGCGTCGTACTCGTCGAAGACGAGAGCGATGTTGTGCTGGTAGGCCCAGGGCAGGATGCCGTCGCGGAACTCGGTCACCTGCATGCCGTCCTTGACGACGATGGCGTCCTTGCCGACCAGGTCGATACGGGAAACGTGGCTGTCGAGGTTGATGCGCACGCAGGGCCAGTTCAGCCGCGCCGCCACCTGCTCGATATGGGTCGACTTGCCGGTGCCGTGATAGCCCGAGACCATGACGCGGCGGTTATAGGCGAAGCCCGACAGGATCGCGAGCGTCGTCTGCCGGTCGAACAGATAGTCAGGGTCGATGTCCGGCACGTGCTCCGACGGCGCGGAATAGGCCGGCACCACCATATTGGTGTCGAAACCGAAGGTCTCCCGCACCGGGACGGTGGTGTCGGGAAGGTTGGCGATGTCGCGATCGACCTTGTTCATGCTGTCTCCACATGCGGAAAGCCAAGTCTTCCGCCGGCAATGTTCCTCAATCCGCGCGCGTATTAGCAGACGCGCCGCCCAACACAAAGCTGTTTGGTCAGCAAAGCCCCGCCTGCTTGAGCACGCGATAGGCCTGAAGCACGTCGCGGAAGCGATCCTCGGAGCCCCGGTCGCCGCCATTGGCGTCGGGATGATGGCGCTTGACCAGTTCCTTATAGCGCGCCTTGATGGCCTCGCCAGACGCATTCATCTCAAGGCCAAGCGTTTCCATCGCCTTGGCCTCAAGCGTCTTGAGCTTGCGCATGCGCGGGCGCCCGCCGCGCGGTTCCTCGCCGAACATGCCGAAGGGATCGCGCACGCGGTTGTAGTAGCCGGCCGCGCCCGACCGCTTCTGGGCGAAATCCGGCGCCGAGCGCGCATGGCCGTTGGCGCCGACCTTCCATGTCGGGCGATGGCCGGTCAGCGCCTCCTTCTGGAACCGGGCGATCTCGGTGTCGGCGAGGCCGGAGAAATAGTTGAAATTCTTGTTGTATTCGCGGACGTGATCGAAGCAGAAACGGAAATATTCGCCCTCGCGCATGCGCCCGACCGGCGCGCGGTGGGTGCCGGCGCCTTCGCACCCGTCCCACTGGCAGGCCGGGGCGCCGTTCTGCGCCTTCGGCTCGCCCTCTGGACGAATCCTGATCTTCTCGAAATATTTCGAATAGGGTTTCATCGGGTTCCGGCGCGACGCAAGCCGCCGATTATGAGGGCTTCGCCGCGACATACAAGAATTGACATTTGCGGCATCATCGCCCACCGGCCTGAGCAGGGGCATGAATCGGGGCTGCCGGGCCATCCGTTTGCCCGCTCTATATGGTGAAAGGAAGATGCCTTGTCTATCCGCGAGACTATCGAGAACAGGCTTGCCGCGGCATTTTCGCCGCAGCGTCTGGAAGTGATCAACGAGAGCCATCTCCATGCCGGCCATCAGGAGCATTTCGACGGCCAGGGCGAAACCCATCTCAGGGTGCGCATCGTCGCCGACGCATTCGCCGGCATGAGCCGCATCGAGCGCCACCGCGCGATCAACGCGCTGGTGGCGGAAGAGCTGGCCGGCGGCGTCCACGCCTTTGCGGTCGAGGCGGCGGCCCCGGGCGAGAAGACGCGATGGTGAGGCCTACCAGATCGTCCGCAGGTGAGGATAGTGTCGCATCTTCTTGTCGGCGGTGACGAGGGGGGCGGCAAGTTTCCGACTGGTCGCGGCAATGAACCTGTCGGCGGGATCCTTGTGGAAGTCCGGTCCCAGCCGAGCGCCGAGCATCGCGATCTCGTTGTCCAGCGGAACAAATTTCACGGTCCCGGACGCCGCCACCGCTTCAAGCCATTCCCGTGGGTCCATCGCAAGCCCGATGCGACCCCGGTCGTGCAGGAGGACAATCTCCCATGCGGAGATGGACGAAACCCGGATCAGGCCGCCGCCGGAAGCGGCATTCAGCGCCTCCGCCGCCGCGGCGCTGAGCTTCGACGTTTCGCCGGCGATCCACCACAAAAGCACATGCGTGTCGATGACGATCACTTGAGCGCGTCCCATTCGCTCTCGTCGATCGGATCGAATGGCCGGTCATAAAACAGCAGCGAGCCCTTCAGCCGCGCCAACGGATCGCCTGCGGTCTTCGTGATGGGCTTCAACTCGAGTGCCGGCCTGCCATGGTCGGTTATCACCAGCGGCTTGCCGCTGGCCTCGACCTGCCGCATCAACTCCAGCGCCTTCGCCTTGAACTGGGATTTCGAAACCCGGATCGTCATGCCTGCCTCCTTTCCTGGAAGATGGGCCTGAGAATGACCATGGTCAATAACCATGGTCATTTTTGCCCCGCCGGCCTGATCCTGATGCGGGTGATGCGGTTCTTCTCACGCTTCATGACGATGAACCGCTTGCCGTGGAAGGTGAAGGCCTGGCGCTCGCGCGGGATCGACTGGCTCTCGTGGATGACGAGGCCGGCGATGGTCGTCGCCTCGTCGTCGGGCAGGTCCCAGTCGAGCGCGCGGTTCAGGTCCCGGATCGGCACCTGCCCGTCGACCACCACCGAGCCGTCGGCCTCCTGCCGCACGCCCTGCACGGCGATGTCGTGCTCGTCGGCGATGTCGCCGACGATCTCCTCGATGATGTCCTCCAGCGTCACCAGCCCCTCGACCTCGCCATATTCGTCGACGACGACGGCGAAATGCACCTTGCGGCGCAGGAAGGCGTTCAGCTGGTCCTGAAGCGTGGTCGTGTCGGGCACGAACCACGGCTTGGCCGCTATCCTGGCGATGTCGATTCGCGAGAAGTCGTAGGACGCCTCGTTCAACGCGCGCAGAAGGTCCTTGGCGTGGACGACGCCGATGATGTTGTCCGGCTCGCCGCGCCACAGCGGCATGCGCGTATGCGGGCTTTGCAGCACCTCGCGCACCAGCGCCTCGGGCGGGTCGTCGGCGTCGAGCGAGCGCATATGCATGCGATGGACCATGACGTCGCAGACTTCCAGCTCGGCGAGGTCGAGCAGCCCGCCCATGCGGTCGCGGTCCTCACGGTGGAGCACGTCGACCGCGCCGCGCAATTCGTCGCGGGCGCTGAGCGCGGGCGCGATCGGCACGAGCTCCAGCCCGAACAGGGCGAGCAGCGATCGGCGGAAGACGATGGCCGCGACGACCGCCAGCGCGAGCAGCGCGGCCGCCGCGGCGATGGCGGCCGGCCCGGTCATGCGGCGTCGGCCGGCATGACGGAGCGAAGGAACGCCAGCACCTCGGCCGGCGCCACGTCCTTGGCGATGAAGGCGCGGCCGAGGCCGTGCGTCAGGATGAAGGTCAGCGCCCCGCGCGACACCTTCTTGTCCTGCATGATGTAGTCGAGCAGCCCTTCCGGGCCGGGCAGCTCGCCGGGAACCTCCGCCAGCGAGACCGGCAGGCCGACGGTACGAAGATGCGCCTCGGCGCGAACCGCGTCCTGCCCTGCGCACAGGCCGAGCCGGGCCGAAAAGCGGTGCGCCAGCGCCATGCCGATGGCAACGCCCTCGCCATGGACGAGACGCGCGCTGTCATAGCCGGTCGCGGCCTCAAGCGCGTGGCCGAAGGTATGGCCGAGATTGAGCAGCGCCCGGTCGCCGGTCTCGAACTCGTCGCGGGCCACCACCTCGGCCTTGGCGCGGCAGGATTCGGCAATGGCATGGGTGCGCTCCGGGCCGCCGGAAAACACCTCGCGCCAGTTTGCCTCCAGCCAGGCGAAAAAGTCCGGCCGGTCGATCAGCCCGTATTTGGCGACCTCGGCATAGCCGGCACGGAACTCGCGCGCGGGCAGCGTGTCGAGCGCAGCGGTGTCGGCCAGCACCAGCGCCGGCTGCTGGAACACGCCAACGAGGTTCTTGCCGCGCGGGCTGTTGATGCCTGTCTTGCCGCCGACCGAGGAATCGACCTGTGCGAGCAGCGAGGTCGGCATCTGGATGAACTTCATGCCGCGCCGGACGATGCCGGCGACGAAGCCGGCGAGGTCGCCGACCACGCCGCCGCCGAGCGCGATCACCGCGTCGCCGCGCTCCAGCCGCGCGGCGAGCACGGCATCGACCACCTCTTCGAGCACGGAAAAGCTCTTGCTCTTCTCGCCGGGCGCCACCGTGATCGTGGTGGAGGCGATGCCGGCCGCCTCGAGGCTCGCGGCAAGCGCCGGCGCGTGATGGCGCGCGAGGTTCTCGTCGGTGACGATGGCCGCGCGTGACCCCGGCAGCCGCGCCGCGATCTCGGCCCCGGCGCGGGCGATCAGCCCGTCGCCGATCAGGATGTCATAGCCGCGCGTGCCAAGCTCGACGCGCACCGTCTCGATCTCTTCTTTCGCGGTCATTGCGCCGTTCCCTCTTCCTGCACGCGAGCGAGATGCTCGCCGAGCCTCGCCAGCGTCTCGTCCGCTATGATCTCGCGTTTGGCGTCGCGGGTCTCGACCGTGATGTCGGCCTCGGCATAGACCGGGTACCGCTCGGCCATCAGCCGCTCCATCACCGCGCGCGGATCGGGCGCCTTGAGCAACGGCCGGTTCTGGTTGCGGCTCACCCGCTCCATCAGAAGGTCGAGATCGGCCTTGAGCCAGACCGAGACGCCGCGCTCGGCGATCCGCTCGCGCGTGCCCGCGGCCATGAACGCGCCGCCGCCGGTGGAGACCACGCACGGCCCCTCGCGCAGCAGCCTGTCGATGACCCGCTGCTCCAGCGCGCGGAACTCCGGCTCGCCATAGGTCTCGAACAGCTCGGGGATGCTCATGCGCGACACCGCCTCGATCTCGTGATCGCTGTCGATGAAGCGCAGGTCGAGCAACTGCGCCACGCGGCGGCCGATCGCGGTCTTGCCCGCGCCCATCAGGCCGACGAAGACGATGGCGCGGTCCCCCAGCCGGTCGCGGACCGTCGCCGCGCACTCCGTCAATGGCTCGTCCGTCATCGCCCTGACCGTCACCTCGTTTGCGGCGGTATCGACATGAAAAGCGCGTTTGCGTCAAGCCGGCCGGCGCGGCGGTCCTTGAAATAGAAGCGCCGGCGGTCGATAACGGCGCGGGCTTCGCGGGCCGGAATCCGCAGGGCCGGAATCGCGGGCAAGGATCGAAGGCGGGCGCATGCCGACACTGTTCAGGTTCCTGACGATACTGGCCATTCTGGCCGGCCTCGCCTATGGGGCCATGTATGCGCTGGTCGCCTGGGTCGAGCCGAACCAGGGCGAGATGACGGTGCGCATCCCTGCCGAGCGCCTCAACCCGCGCTGAACGGCGCCGTTATCCCGGCCAAGGGCACGAAGCTGCTGCCGACGGCATGGCTCCCACGCTTCAGTCTCTCGCCCGCAAACCCTTTGCGGCCGCCCGATCGTCGCCTAGGGTAAGCCGTCGATCGGAGTTCACGAGCAAGAGCGCGTCCAGATAGCCATGGAATCGATCTCCTTCCCTGCAAGAGTGCTCCGCAAGGAAGAGTTTCTACCTCGCTATATCGTCGTGAACCCTGAATATGTCCGTGGCCGCACGCGTGCTTTTCCCGCTGACGTGATGCTGAACGACGCCGGGCCGTTCAGGCGAAACATCCGTCCCTGGGGCAAAGGGTCCGACGTATTCTTCTTCAATCTGACCGCGCCTCAATGCGACGAGGCAAGGCTTGGCACAAACGACGCGTGCACGGTCACGATAATCCCGAAGGGCTGACCTGCCGGACAACGGGCGTCCGCGCGTCGGCGTAGCTGCTGCTCCCACCGTAAAAAATCCGCAAAACCCTGCCCTGACGGCAGCGCATTCCGGCCTCGCCAAAAAAAGACCCGGCCTTGCGGGCCGGGTCGGGTCTTTCCGTCGTCGGGGAAAGCGGCTTATGCCGCCTCTTCCTGCTCGGCTTCCTCGTTGTCGGCCTTGGCGCCGCGGCGCGGCCCCTTGTTCAGATTGACCTCGATGAGCCGCACGGCCTCGGTGTCCGACATCTTGTTGACGGCGGCGATCTCGCGCGCCATGCGGTCGAGCGCGGCCTCGTAGAGCTGGCGCTCGGAATAGGACTGCTCGGGCTGGTTCTCGGC
>Ga0172382_10014115_pt1 | contig 10210 bp, 10 predicted proteins | sample Leawel138RmetaG_FD_122245 | JGI IMG/M metagenome (GOLD analysis project Ga0172382, IMG submission 122245) | Leachate microbial communities from a municipal landfill in Southern Ontario, Canada - Leachate well 138R metaG | ecosystem: Engineered > Solid waste > Landfill > Unclassified | place...
GGACACACGCTGGACACTGAACGCTTGACGCCAAACCTTCATGAGCCGCCGCAGGCGGCTGTCATCAATGGCCCGCAAGGGCCGAGGTCATCTGTCATCCGCTGAGTTGACAATGCTTGCCAATCAGGCTGCTTTTTGTCGCCCGCGCGGAAATCCGTGAAACCGCCTGAGCAATGACTGGGCAGCCGGAGCTGGGCGGGCTCTGCCGCCGCATCTACGGCATGCGTGCCAGGACCTCGGCCACGCAGGCGGTGAGCTTCTTGGCGTAGGGCACATGCAGGAACTCGTTGGGCCCGTGCGCGTTGCTGCCCGGCCCGAGCACGCCGCAGACCATCATCTGCGACTCGGGGAATCCGCGGCTCAGCTGTCCCATCAATGGAATGGTGCCGCCCTGGCCAATGCGGCCACAAGGCAGGCCGAAAAAGGCGTTGGACGCCGTGTCCAGCGCCTGCGCGAACCACGGGGCCGTGGCCGGCGCATTCCAGCCGGTGGCGCCCTCGCCGCCACTGAAGCTGACCCGAGCCTGGTACGGCGGGTCGGCCTCCAGCAGCTGCTTGACCTGCTGCATCGCGGCACCGGCGTCGACCAGCGGTGGCAGGCGGAAGCTGAGCTTGAGCGCGGTCGCCGGACGCAGCACGTTGCCGGCGTCGCGCACCGCGGGCAGGCCGTCGGCGCCGGTGACGGTCAGCGTGGGGCGCCAGGTTCGCGCGAGCAGCGCCTCGGTGACGTCGGGCGTGGCCGGTTGCGCAGCCTGCCCCTGCTCGTTCTTGACCCACTGGTAGCCGGCAAACAGCTGGTCGGCCAGGATCTGCGCCGTGGTGCGGGCTTCTTCAAGGCGCTCCTGCGGAATATCACAGTGCAATGTCTCCGGCAGCAGGCGACCGGTGGCGCTGTCCTCCAGCCGGTCGAGCAGTTGCCGCAGGATGCGAAAGGTTCCGGGAACGAGCCCGGACGCGTCTCCCGAGTGCACGCCTTCGGTCAGTATCTCGACCTGGAGCGTGCCGCCGCCCATGCCGCGCAGGTTGGTCGTCAGCCACAGACGCTCGTAGTTGCCCGCGCCCGAGTCCAGGCAGACGACCAGCCCGACGTCGCCCAGCCGGTCGCCCAGCTTCTGGATGTACGGCAGCAGGTCGGGGGAGCCGCTTTCTTCGCTGGCTTCAATGAGGCCGACGATGCGCGGATGCGGCTTGCCCTGCGCCTTCAGCACCTGCAGCGCCGCGATGGCCGCGTACACAGCGTAGCCGTCGTCGGCGCCGCCCCGCCCGTACAGCCTGCCGTCCATGTATTTGGGTGTCCACGGGCCCAAGCCCTCGTGCCAGCCGCTGAACTCGGGCTGCTTGTCCAGGTGCCCGTAGATCAGCGCCGTTTGCGCCGACTCGGGCCGCGTGCCCGCCACCTCGAAGAAGATGAGCGGCGTGCGCCCGGCATCCTGCAGGATCTCCAGCGTGAGCCCGGGGACGTCTTGCGCGCGCGCCCAGTCGGCGGCGTTCTTCACCACCTGGTCTATGTGGCCATTTTTGGCCCAGTCCGGGTCAAACGCCGGCGACTTGGCCGGTATCCTGATGTATTCGGTCAGCTGCTGCAGGATGTCGCCATCCCATTGCGCGTCGATTTGCGCCTGCGCGGCAGCGGCGTCCAGTACGGGCGCCTGCCCGTGGGGTTGTGGTGTGTTCATGGGGTTCGGCGGGCAGGTGGGTCAAGCAGAAAATCGCGGCGGGGCGCCGCTCCAGTGCGCCCGCCTCCTTCGCACGCCTCAGCTTTTTTCACTGTAGCCGAGGATGGCCTTGACTTCAAGGAACTCGCGGAACCCGTGCTCGCCCCACTCGCGGCCGTTGCCGGATTGCTTGTAGCCGCCAAAGGGCGCGGCCAGGTCCGGTCCGGCGCCGTTGAGGTGCACCTGGCCGGTACGCAGGCGCGCGGCGACGCGGCGCGCGCGATCCAGGCTGCCCGACTGCACGTAGCCCGAGAGCCCGTACGGTGAGTCGTTGGCGATGCGCACGGCATCGGCTTCGTCGTCGTACGGCAGGATGGCCAGCACGGGGCCAAAGATCTCCTCGCGCGCAATCATCATGTCGTTGCTGACGTTGGCAAACACCGTGGGCTTGACGTAGTAGCCCTTGTCCATGCCATCCGGCCGGCCGGTGCCGCCGGCCACCAGCGTCGCGCCTTCGTCCAGGCCCTGCTGGATCATGCGCTGCACCTTGTCAAACTGCGCCTGGCTCGACAGGGGGCCGATGTGGCGCCCGTCGGCGCGCGGGTCACCGACTTCTGTCGCCTCGGCCGCTTTTTTGGCGATGGCCGCCGCCTGCTCGTGCAGCGCGCGCGGCACCAGCATGCGCGTGGGCGCGTTGCAGCTCTGGCCAGTGTTGACAAAGCAGGCGCGCACGCCGGCGCTGACGGCCTTGTCCAGGTCGGCGTCGTCCAGGATGATGTTGGCCGACTTGCCGCCCAGCTCCTGCGCCACGCGCTTGACCGTATCGGCGGCGGCCTTGGCCACCGCGATGCCCGCGCGCGTGGAGCCGGTGAACGTCATCATGTCGACATCGGGGTGCGCAGACAGCGGCGCGCCCACGCCTTCGCCATCGCCGTTGACCAGGTTGAAGACGCCGGCCGGCACGCCGGCTGCGTCCATGACCTCGGCCAGCACCAGCGCGCTCAGCGGCGCCACTTCCGAGGGCTTGAGCACCATGGTGCAGCCGGCGGCCAGCGCCGGCGCGACCTTGCACATGATCTGGTTCATGGGCCAGTTCCAGGGCGTGATCATTCCGACTACGCCCACCGGCTCGTAAACATCTGCCGACGTGCCCTTTTCCTGCACGAACTCAAAGTCGCGCAAAACGGCGATGGTCTGATTGAGGTGCGCAACGCCCATGGGCGCCTGCGCCTTCTGCGCCAGCCACTTCGGCGCGCCCATCTCGGTGGAGATGGCGGTGGCGATGTCGTCAAAGCGGTTCTTGTATTCGGCCAGGATGCGCTCCAGCAGCGCGATGCGGTCGTCGCGGCTGGTTTGCGAGAACGCATCAAACGCATCGCGCGCGGCCGCGACGGCAGCGTCAACGTCTTGCTTGTTGCCCAGGCTGATTTGCGCCACCGCTTCCTCGGTGGCGGGGTCGATCACCCCCAGCGTGGCCTTGCCCGCGGGCTCTGTCCACTGGCCGTTGATGTAAAACTGCAAGTACTGTTTCATGCTTGTCCTGTGTCAAATGGGTTGAAACTCACGCGCGCTGGCTCACCCGTCAAAAACGATGACCCCGCGCAGGTTGCGGCCGGCCTGCAGGTCTTCAAATGCCTGCGGGCCCTGGTCTATGGTGTACGTGCGCGTGACCATCTCGTCCAGCTTGAGCCGGCCGCCGCGGTACAGCGCAAGCAGCGCCGGGATGTCCTTTTGCGGCCGCGCCGAGCCGTAGTTGCTGCCGCGTATGCCCCGCTCATCCAGCGCCATGGACGCCGGCCGGAAGCAGGCCTCGTCGCGGGTGGGCGCCAGGCCCACCACGACCACGGTGCCGCCGCGCGCCAGGCACTTGTACGCGGCCCCGGTGAGCGCAGCCGAGCCCACGCACTCAAAGGCGTAATCGACACCGCCTCGGCTGCGGATCGCCTTGACCACGTCTTCTTCGCTGGCGTTGATGGTTTCGGTGGCGCCAAACTGCCGGGCTTGCGCCAGCTTGTCGGCGTTGGTGTCTATGGCAATGATGCTTGCCGCGCCGGCCAGGTGCGCGCCCTGCACCGCGCTCAGGCCGACGCCGCCCAGGCCAAACACCGCCACCCGCGAGCCCGGGTCCACCCGCGCCGTGTTGGTCACGGCCCCCACGCCGGTCATGACCGCGCAGCTGACAATGGCTGCACTGGGCATGGGAACGCCGCCCAAATCCACCTTGATGGCGTTGTCGGCATGCAGCGTCACGTACTCGGCCATGGCGCCCACGCCGCAAAACACGTTCAGCGGCTCGCCGCTGGCGTCGTGCGTGCGCACGCTGCCGTCGGGCAGCGTGTACAGCGCCTCGGACAGGTGCTCGCAACGCGCCGGGTGACCGCTGGTACACGCGGCACACTTGCCGCACATGCGAACAAACGAGGTCAGCACCGTATCACCGACGGCAAATCCGCTCGTCTCCGGGCCGACGTCGACCACGGTCCCGGCGCCCTCGTGACCCAGCACGATGGGCGGCGGCAGGCCTATGGTCCCGGTCGTGGCCGAGAGGTCGCTGTGGCAGACGCCGCAGGCTGCGATCCGGATGGTGATCTCACCGCGCCTGGGCGGCGCCACGGTGATTGTTTCAACGGCCAGCGGCCGGCCTTTGCGGTGCACCACGGCCCGGGCGGTTCGCATCATGGGGGTTGCCTTTCTGAAAAATGGGTTGCTGCGGCGCCAGCGGCTGGACGCCACGGTCGCTGAGCGCCCCATTGTAGGAACGAACGCGCCAGTTGCGCTCCGGCAGGTTGCGACGGTTTTCGCTGCGGCGCCACAGCGCACCGGCCCGGCGGAGAACCGCGCCCGGGCATGCCGGCGCGGCCGGGCCGCTCCGGCTACAGCGTGATCACCTGGTCCGGCGGGTTGCCGGCCAGCGCCGCATACAGGTCCGGAAAGCAGCCGATGCGGGCGCCGTCGACCAGCCGGTCGGCAATCTCGCGCTCGTAGCAGCACTGGTCGCAGCCCATGAGGAGCATGCCCTGCTGCTCGGCCACGACGCGCAGCCGCTCGCCCAGCGGATGGCCCTTGAGCAGGACCCAGTTGTTGTCCTCGAAGAAGAACATGCCGACCACGTCGGCGCCGTGCCGGCCCTCCTCGAGCTGGGGCAGGATCATGCGGCCCAGGACGTAAGACACCGTGTGTCCCTGGGTGGAAAAAATGTATGCAACCTTCATGACGGCTCCGTGTGCAAGGCAGTGGTGCGGGCCGTGTGCAGCGCCGAACCCAGCGCTGCAGCAGCCAGAATGGCGCAGGCCTGCTTGCTCGCGGGCACCCCCGGCAGGCGCGCCAGCAGCGGCGCGGCATCCCGCACCACGGGTGCCTGCACCGCGCAGCCCTGGTTGAGATCGACCAGCGCCTGGCAACAGGCGATCAGCGTTGCACAGTGGCTGCAGGCAAAGTGCAGTTCCTGCACGCGGCCGTCGCCCAGCTGCAGGCTGAACCGGGCCCAGCGGCCATCCGTGCCCGCCACGCGCTTGCCCAGCAGCGGCAGCGGCGGCTGGCGCAGCGTCCTGAGGCCGCGCTCGAAGCAGTCCCAGGGCGTCAGGTCCCGCGGTGACGTGGCCGCGGCGCAGCAGGCACTCATGCGTACTTCCAGCGCAGCAGGCGCCGCTCCAGCCAGCCGGCAGCGGCAAACAGCAGCATGACAACGGTGGCGACCATGAAGATGAGCGCCAGGCTGAGCGCGGCGTTGTACGTGGACTGGGCAAACGCCAGCAGGTAGCCCAGCCCGCGCGTGGACGCGACGAACTCGCCGACCACGGCGCCGGTGAAGGCAAAGCCCAGCGCCACCTTGAGGTTGCTCATGACCCAGGAGACCACCGAGGGCACGTAGACCTCGCGGATCAGCGTGAACGTGCCGCCGCCCAGCGTGCGCACGCGCTCGACCAGCGTCTGGTCCACATCGCGGATGCCGTTGTAGACGGCAAAGAAGATGATGACCACGACCAGGATGAACGACAGCGCCACCTTGGACGGCAGGCCTATGCCCAGCCAGATGATGAACAGCGGCGCCAGGATGACGCGCGGGATGGCGTTGAAGAGCACCATCACCGGCTCGAGCAGCTCGGCCAGCAACGGCACCAGCGCGGCGATGAAGCCAAGCACGATGCCGCTGGCCAGGCCCAGCGCCAGCCCGGCAAAGGCAGCGCCAAAGGTGGCTTCCAGGTGCGTGTAGATGCTGCCATCGGCAAAGAGCTGGCCGATGGTCGCGGCAATGCTTGATGGCGCAGGCAGGTAGAAGGGATCGATCCAGCCCAGCACGCCCGCGCCCAGCTGCCAGAGGCCGAGCACCAGCAGCAGCGCCAGGCTGCGGCGCAGGTACAGACCGGCGTTTTTCATGACCAGACGACCCCGGCCTCAGGCAACAAGGCGCAGCCCGGGCGCCTGCACGGTGCCGCGGCGATGCCCCGGGATGTCGATCTCGCGGGACATCGCGTCCCACAGCCGCCGCACCAGGCCGGCGTATGCCGGCTGCTGGCGCACCTGCTGCAAATCGCGCGGCCGCGCCAGCGGCACGTCAAAGCGGCGCTGCACCTGCGCGCGCGGGCCGCTGCCCAGCAGCACGACGCGGTCGGCAACGGCGGCGGCCTCCTCCAGGTCGTGCGTGACCATGAGCACGGTCAGTTGCTCGTCGGCGACCCAGCGCAGCAGGTCCTCGGTGATGTAGCGCCGCACGATGGCGTCCAGCGACGCAAAGGGCTCGTCCATGAGCAGCAGCTGCGGCCGGCGCGCAAGCACCTGCGCGATGGCCACGCGCTTGCGCTGTCCGCCCGAAAGCTCGCGCGGGTAGCGCGCGCCCAGGCCTGCCAGGCCCACCGACGCCAGCCAGTGCTCGGCCTCGGCGCGTGCGGCGCGGTGCGAGCTGCCGGCGGTGCGCAGCCCCAGCGCCACGTTGTCGCGGGCGCTGCGCCAGGGCAGCAGCGCGTCGCCCTGGAACAGGAAGCCGACCTTGCCTGGCGCAGCGTCCAGCGCAATGCGGCCGCTGCGTGCCTGCGCCAGCCCCATCACGGCCCGCAACAGCGTGCTCTTGCCGCAGCCGGATGGGCCGATGAGGCAGACGAATTCGCCACGCGCCACGTCCAGGTCGACGCCCTCGAGCACCGGCTCGGCCGCGCCCTCGTAAGCAAAGCCCAGGCCTGCCACGTGCAGCATCATGCCCCCATCACCGTCGGGTCAAGCAGCGCGTCCAGGTCGACCGCTGCGGTGACGATGCCGGCTTCGCGCTGCGTCTCAACAACGCGCTCGCAGGCCGCCCGGTCTATCTGCACCCCGGCCGGGTACAGCGACTGGCGGTGCTTGTCCAGCGCGGCAGCGAGCACCTCGGTGTCGCCGCCGGCAACCAGCGCGGCCGGCAACATCTGGATCAGCTCGTCCAGCGGCGCCTCGCGCGTGTACCTGAGGCCGGCGGCCAGCGCGCGGCCGACCTTCTGCATTTCAGCGCGGCGCTGCGCCTGCTCGCTGGTGCGCACCGCCACGCCCATGAACGCGTACGGACCACCCAGGTAGCGGTTGGCGTCGTCCAGGTCCATGAGGTTGGCCAGCACGCGCGCGCCGCCGCGCTCGAGCAGGGTCAGCCCGGGCTCCTGCACCATGCCGGCGTCCACCTGCCCCAGGCGCAGCGCGTCGTACAGGTTGGGCCCCAGCGTGGCAAACCGCACGCTGCCCGGGTCGACCCCGGCACGCCCCAGCAGGTACAGCGTGAGCGCATGGTCGGCGTTGCCCAGTTGCGCCACGCCCACGGTCTTGCCCGCGAGCTGCGCAATGCCGCTGATGCTGCCCGCCGTCTTGGGACTGGTTGCCAGCGCAAACAGCGGCAGCCGCCCGGTGGCGGCAAAGCGGCGGATTCCGGCCTTGTGCACAAACGCGTTGAGCGCCGCGTCAAACGATGTGGCGGCGTAGTCGACGGCGCCGGCGTTGAGCGCCTGCAGCGCCGCGCTGCCGCCGCGGCTGTACACCAGCTGCACGTCCAGCCCTTCTTCGGCAAAGAAGCCGGCAGCGCGGGTGACTTCATACGGCACCACGCACAGAAGCTGGCTGCAAAACGCCAGCTTCAGGTTTTTCTTGTCGCCCCGCGCCGCGTACGCGGGCAGCGCCGACAGCGCGGCGGCCGAGCCGGCCAGCGCCGTCAGCCGCCGCAGGACGGCACGCCGGTTGATGCCCTGGCTGACGATGCCCCCGGGATGATGGCCCGCCACGGGGCCGGCTTCAGGTTTGCAGCAGGAAGACATACACGGGACCCTCGCAACACATAGTTGATTCGATGTCCTTCATGGTACGCAAATAACCTCAGTTTATGAAATACATTGTTCTCATGCGCTTATTACGGTATCTTGGAAAGACCGTCGCATCCCCCGTTTCCTGCGCGAGCTTCTATCATCGGCGCATGAATCCACTGAATGCATTTCCCGTCACGCACAAGTGGCCGGCGCGCCACCCGGACCGCCTGCAGCTGTACTCGCTGCCCACGCCCAACGGCGTCAAGGCGTCGATCATGCTGGAGGAGACCGGTCTGCCGTACGAGCCGCACCGGGTCCGCTTTGACCACAAGGACCAGCTGTCGCCGGAGTTCCTCTCGCTCAACCCCAACAACAAGATACCGGCCATCCTGGACCCGGACGGGCCGGGCGGGACGCCGCTGGCGCTGTTTGAGTCCGGCGCCATCCTGGTTTACCTGGCGGAAAAAACCGGCCAGTTGCTGCCGGCCGATGCAGGGCAGCGCTACCACGCGCTGCAGTGGCTGATGTTCCAGGTGGGCGGCATGGGCCCCATGTTTGGCCAGCTGGGGTTCTTCCACAAGTTTGACGGCAAGGCGATTGCCGACAAGCGGCCGCTGGCGCGCTACGTGAACGAGAGCGTGCGCCTGCTGCGCGTGCTGGACGGCCACCTGCAGGGACGCGACTGGATGCTTGGCGATGCGTACGGCGTCGCCGACATCGCGACCTTCCCCTGGGTGCGCAACCTCATCGGCTTCTACGAGGCGAGCGAGCTGGTGGGATTCGGCCGCTTTGCCCAGGTGCAGCGCGTGCTTGACGCCTTCCTTGCGCGCCCGGCGGTGCAGCGCGGGCTGCAGATCCCGGCCGAATAGGGCGCCGGCCGGTGCGCGCTCAGATCACGCGCACGCGGATCACCTCGTCGACGGCACGGATCGCGGCGACCACCGCGTCGCTGGGAACCGACTCGACGTCGATGAGGTTGTACGCCAGGTCGCCGCGGCTGCGGTTGCTCATGTCGGCCACGTTGACGCCGGCATCCGCCAGCACCGCCAGCACCTGGCCCAGCACGCCGGCCACGTTGTGGTTGGCAAAGGCGATGCGGGTGGAGCCTTCGGTGCGGTCCATGTGCAGCGCGGGATAGTTGACGCTGTTCATGATCTGCCCGTCGTTCAGGTACGCCTTGAGTTCCTCTGCGGCCATGATGGCGCAGTTTTCCTCCGCCTCTTCGGTGCTGGCACCTATGTGCGGCGTGGCGATGACCTTGTCCGAGCCCAGCAGCGCCGGCTCCGGAAAATCGCAGACGTAGTAGCGCAGCCTGCCGGCGTCCAGCGCCTGCCGCGCCGCCTGGGCATCGACGATGCTGTCGCGGGCCAGGTTGAGCAGCACGCCGTCCGGCTTCATCTGTGCCAGCGCGTCGGCGTTGATGAGGTGGCGGGTGGCCTCGATTGCGGGCACGTGCACGGTGACGTAGTCGCTGCGCTGCAGCAGTGTGGCCAGGTTTTCAATGTGCGCAACGGCGCTGGGCAGGCGCCATGCGGCGTCCACCGACAGCTTGGGGTCGTAGCCCAGCACGTTCATGTCCAGCGACAGCGCCATGTCCGCCACCGACGAGCCTATGGCGCCCAGCCCGATGATGCCCAGCGTCTTGCCCTTGAGCTCGGTGCCGGCAAAGCGCTTTTTCTCCTTTTCAACCAGCACGGCGACCGCATCGGCATCGGCGGTGCCGGCCAGCGACTGCACCCAGGCAATCCCCGGCAGGATGCCGCGCGTGGCCAGCAGCATGCCGGTCAGCACCAGCTCCTTGACCGCATTGGCGTTGGCGCCCGGCGTGTTGAATACCACGATGCCCTGCTGCCCGTACTCGGCCACCGGGATGTTGTTGACGCCGGCGCCGGCACGCGCCACCGCGAGCAGCGTGTCGGGCACCGGCAGGCCATGCAGCTTCTGGCTGCGCAGCAGGATGGCGTCTGGCGCCTCGACGTCTGCGCCCACCTGGTAGGCCTGGCTGTCAAAGCGCTCCAGCCCCTTGGGCGAAATGGCGTTGTACGTCTTGATCTTGAACATGTTGCTTTTTTCCGGAAATGGGATGACTGCGGCCTGAACTGCCGGCAGTTCAGGCCGGGATGACTTGGAGAACGGGACGCAGGAGTCTGTCGGGCTTTGGCGATCGTAGCGTTCTCGCAGAGCGGCGAAGCCAACCGAGTGGGAAAGCGAGGACAGTTTTGTTTGATTTTGAGGCGCATAGCCCAGCTATGCAACGAAAAAGCGGGCAAAAATGGACCGCTTGTCCCACCGGCGCAGTAGA
>Ga0172382_10014117_pt1 | contig 10209 bp, 13 predicted proteins | sample Leawel138RmetaG_FD_122245 | JGI IMG/M metagenome (GOLD analysis project Ga0172382, IMG submission 122245) | Leachate microbial communities from a municipal landfill in Southern Ontario, Canada - Leachate well 138R metaG | ecosystem: Engineered > Solid waste > Landfill > Unclassified | place...
AGGCAGCACTGCGCGGTCGACGAGCCCGTTGTGGGACAGCAGCCAGGTGCCGTCGGTGAACGGCGCCGAGGCCGACGCCTCGATGGGCATGCCGACGCTGGCCGACCGCACGGCGGCCACCACACACCCGCTGCGCAGCGCCGGCGCGACGGAGGCGAATGACGCGTCACCCCACAGCGGGGCCGCGCTGCGCCAGCGCCGGGCCACCGCCCCGTCGAAGAAGCCGACGCCCCACCCGTCGGCGTTCATCAATCCATGCTTCTGGCGGCGCGGCGAATACGACTGCACCAGCAGCCCCGACGGCGGTTCCAGTATCAGCGAGGCGACCGAGACGGGGTCGCCGAGCCAGCCCAGGTGCCTACACATATCCATCTACTCTTCGCGTAAGCGGTCCCCCGCAAGCGGGAGGTGCCCCCACATCGTCCCAAGCAAGGCGCACGCCGGAGAAGATCTGCCTGCGGATCGGATGGTCCCAGTTGCGGAAGCTGGGGCGCAGGATGTTGGGCGCGACGGCCCAGGATCCGCCGCGCAGGACCCGGTACTCGCCCGTGCCGGTGCCGTCGAAGAACGGCTGTGAGTACCGCTCGTAGACCATCGGTGTGAAGCCGGGCCACGGCCGCAACGGTGAGCTCGTCCACTCCCACACGTCGCCGAGCATCTGCTCGGCCCCGTAGGCCGACGCACTCTGCGGGTACGCCCCGACGGGCGCCGGACGCAGGGCCCGGCCACCGAGGTTGGCCACCTCGGCGGTGGGTTCGGTTGCGCCCCAGGGATATCGGCGCCGGGAGTTGGTTTCGGGGTCCCAGGCGCAGGCCTTCTCCCACTCCACCTCGGTGGGCAGGCGCGCCCCCGCCCACGCCGCATACGCCTCGGCTTCGTAGTAGGTGACGTGCTGAACGGGTTCCTCGCCGGGAATCTCCTCGACGTACCCGAAGCGGGTGCGGCTGCCGTCCCCGTTCCAGTACAGCGGCGCGGTCAGGCCCGCCTGCCTGCGGTGTGCCCAGCCCGCATCCGACCACCACTGGCGTCGGTGGTAGCCGCCGTCGTCGACGAACTGGCGCCACTCCGCGTTGGTCACCGGCACGCGGCCGATCCGGAACGCGGGCACGTCGACGACGTGGGCGGGGCGTTCGTTGTCCAGCGAGTACGGCTCGGTCACCGCGTCGACACCCAGCACGAACTCGCCGGCGGGAACCCGCACCGAGGTGCCTGCGGTCTGAGGGCGGCCCGGCGGCAGCGATGTGCCACGGTCGAGCAGTGGGGCACCGGACCGCAGGCTCAGCGCCTGCAGCATCGTCTCGTCGTGCTGGTTCTCGTGGCTGACGACGAGCCCGAACGTGAAGGCGTCGGGGTGCCCGTCGGGCAACGCGTCCAGCGCGTCGAGCACCTTGCCCCGCACGGTCGCGCAGTAGTTGCGGGCGTCGGTCGGCGGCAACAGCGGCAGGTCGGCGCGGCTGGCACGGGAGTGCACGAACGCGTCGTAGAGCTGGTCCACCTGCGGCGGCAGCAGGCCGGGCCGGTCGGGGTTGCCGCCCCGCAGCAGCCACAGCTCTTCCTGCTGGCCGATGTGGGCGAGGTCCCAGACCAGCGGGCTCATCAACGGGTCGTACTGGCGCCGCAGTTCCGCGTCGTCGAACGCGACGAGCCGCAGCGTGCGGTCCCTGGCCTCGGTCAGCTCGCAGGCAAGCGCCTCGCGTGTCGTCACAACTCCCCTTGTGCCAGTTCGGTGACCGCGTCCGCGATCCCGTGTGCCACCACCCGGTCGGCGAAGTCGTCGGCCGGGCTGCGGCCCTGCTCCACCGAACGCACGAGATGTCCCATCGATTCCTCGAGCGCCCTCGGCGCGCGGTCGGCGGCGGCCTGCACGCACCGGGTGGCGGCGGCGTGCAGCCTGCGGTCCCGCAGTCCGAGCTGGGCCGCGCGGTCCCACGCGGTGGCCACCTCTTCGGTGGCCTCGGCGGCGACGTCGGCGGCGGCCGGATCGTCGAGCAGGGTGGCAAGCGTGAACACCACCGCCGGCCACGTGGCGTCCGGGACACTGTCGAGATAGCGCACTTCCAGGAACCCGCGGGGCCGCACCGGTGGAAACAGGGTGGTCAGGTGGTAGTCCAGGTCGGCGAGGGTGGGCGGGCGGTCATCGAGCAGCACCCGCCCGTCGGCCCAGTCGGCGAACGGCACCCACTGCGTGACCGGGGTCGGGTCGGGGCTGTGGACCAGCATCACCGGCGCCCGCAGCGCGTACCGGGCCCAGTCGCTGGCCGGGTCGTCTCCGCTGGCGCCCAGGATCGGTCCGCAGCGGGCCGAGTCCAGTCGACTCCACACCAGCTGCCGGGTGGATTGCCAGCCGGTGAAGTCGCCGCCGAGAACGGGTGAGTTCGCGGCGATGGCGATCATCGTGGGGCCGAGCGCATGCGCCAACCGCACCCGGTCGGCCCACCCGGCCCGCGGGCCGGCCTCGAGGTTGACCTGGACCGACGCGGTCGACGTCATCATCGCCGCGCCGGCGTCGCCGCTGTCGCTGGCGCGGAAGAACGCCTCCATGGCCTGGTATCGCGGGCCCGGGTTGACGCGTGCGGCCGGACGCAGCGGGTCGGCCCCGACCAGCACCAGCCCGAGCCCGGCCCGCGCGAACGCCGCCCGCAACACGGTGTGGTCGGCGGCCATCGCCGATATCGCGCTCGCCGGTTCTGCCAACGGTGGCCCTGACAGTTCCACCGCGCCGCCCGGCTCGACGGTGACGACGCTGCCGCCCGGCAACGGCGGCAGCGCGGTGATCGTCGCGGTCAGCTCGTCCCAGCCGGGCCGTCGCGATGGATCGGTCAGGTCGAAACAGTGGGCCTCGACCTCCAGGCCCACCTGCCCGACCGGCCCGTCGATCAGACAGCCGTCGACGATGTGTTGCGCGGCGGCTTCCGCGCTGCTCAGTGGGTCGAAACGCTGTTCGACGACACCGTCGGACGTCATGGTGCAGGCCATCAGCCGCCCCCTCCGGGTCTGGAACGATCGCTGCGTCTCTACCCATCTTCCAGAGGGGACCGACAAAATCCCGAGATTTTTTCGGTGACGTCCGGATGACGTGCTCGCGCAGCTACTGCCCGAGGGTGTTCTGCATGGCGCCGGCCAACACGTCGACGGCCGGACCGCCGTTGCCCGACTGGCACACCTTGGCCTGCAGCAACACGTTCTCCCGCAGCCGTGTGGTCACGAAACAGCGCCGGTCGGTGCCGGCCTCCTGCTTGACCCAGTTCGCGTCGGTCGCCGTGGTGGTGCCGGCGGTGAAGGTCCACACCTGGGTGGTGAAGTTGTCCAGATGCATGGCCGTGGTCTGGCCGTTGCACCCGACGGTGCGGTCGACGAGACGGTGCAACGCCCGGTTGGCGGCGTCGGTGGTGGCGAAGACCCCGACCGCCTGCTTGACGAAGTGCCTGGCATCGGTGGGGGACTCCTGCGCGACCGCCCCGCTGAACGCCGCCAGGTCCGGGTCGTTGTAGACCTCTGGCAGGCCGATGTCGGCCCAGTTGTTGCAGGCCGGGTTGTCGACGTAGAAGGCCTGGAACGGATCGGTGAACGTCGACTCGAAGCCCAGGCGGGCGCCGACGATGTTGCCGACCGAGCCCTTGCTCAGCACCGCGTAGTTGACGACACCGGGGTCCGAGGGCCGCGCCGACGCCGGGGCCGCCACCCCCACCGACAACGCCGCGATCGCGATGCCGGCGGCAACGCGCGTCGCGTCAGACCGGCGCCGTGAGCTGGACTCCGCACTGTGGACGACTTCGCTGCTCATTCACCCGATCATGCCAGCCGGGCCTCGTCGGCATCCCCTTCGAGCGTGTCGTGGAACGGGTCCTCGTAGCGGCCCCAGTCCTGCGGGCGCTGCATCTCGGCGTCGGTGAGCAGCGCGCCCTGCAACGCATCGATGATGTCGGCCGGTTCGGCCCCGCACACCAGGACCGTCATCGACGTGTGCCGATCTCCGTGCGGATACCCCCAGATCAGGTCCGCCATCGCCCGCCGCTCCGGTCCGACGTAGGCGATCTCACGGGAAGTCATGGCGGCCAGCCACTTTCCCGTCCGCGTGACACGCAGTCCGCCGCCGGCCGTCTCCAGCCACAGGGCATGGCCCGGACGGTTGGCCAGCCACAACCGGCCCCGGCTGCGGATCACGCCGTCCAGCAGCAGATCGACGGCGGCGTGCAGGCGCAGGGGATGAAACGGGCGGCGGGATTGGAACTCGACAAGGCGGACCGGTCCTGCCGCCTCGAGCGGGGGTTGACCGGACAACAGCGAGGCGTGTGGATCGTCGCTGCGGCCGCGGCGCGCATCGGGGTCCAGATCGGCGAGCGCGACGCCGAGCCGTTGCGCGCCGACGGCGACGCGAGCCCTGGGCGCCAGCCTGCGGGTGACGGCAACGACGTCGGGGTCGGGGCCGGTGAGGACGACGACGTCGGCGAACTCGACCTGGCCGACGACCACCTGGGCGACGGTCCGTCCGTCGTCGAGTTCGTCGTCGCCGAGCGCCTGGCGCAACCACGTCGAGGTGTCGACGGCGGTGACGACGGCCGCGATCGCCACGTCGCGTGCCGCGGGCGACCGGGTGATGGCGAAGCAGACCTGTTCGGGTTCCATCCACGGACCGAGCCGCACGGCGATGCGTTTGACGTCGGGTCTGCGGTGCAGCCGGCGCAGGTGCGAGAGCAGGTCCTCGCGCACGGTGCAGGACAGGCAGCAGTTCGTCAGCTCCAGCACCTCGTCTGCGGTGTCGAGCAGCCCGCCCTGCACCACTGTCGTGCTGCGGTGCACCACATGCCCGTCGAACCGGTGCTCCACCAGGACCGTTCCGGCACCGTCCAGGAGGACACCGGTGATGCCGTCGGTGTCGCTCTGTCCGGCCACGACCACGACTGGAGTGCGCATCGGCAATGCCCCCTTAATGGGAATGATTTCCAATAGGACGGCGTTCACGCTACAGTCTCGACAGTCGCTTGTCGAAAACGATTTCCAATAAGGAGGAGTGTCGTGTCCGCGCACTGCCAGGTCACCGGCCGAGCGCCGGGTTTCGGTAATGCGGTGTCGCATTCGCATCGCCGCACCCGCCGCCGGTGGAACCCCAACATCCAGACCAAGACCTATTACCTGCCGTCCGAGGGACGCCGGGTGAAGCTGCGGGTCAGCGCCAAGGGCATCAAGGTCATCGACCGCGACGGCATCGAATCGGTGGTGGCCCGCCTCCGCCGGCAAGGGCAGAAGATCTGATGGCACGCAACGAGATTCGTCCGCTGGTGAAGCTGCGCTCCACGGCGGGCACCGGATACACCTACATCACCCGCAAGAACCGCAGAAACGACCCCGACCGGATCACGCTGCGCAAGTACGACCCGGTGGTACGGCGGCACGTCGACTTCCGCGAGGAGCGCTGATGGCCAAGAAGTCCAAGATCGTGCAGAACGAGCGGCGCCGCGAGATCGTGGCCCGCCACGCCGAGCGCAGGGCCGAGTTGAAGGCGATCATCAAGTCGCCGTCGACGACGCCCGAGGCTCGGGTGGCGGCACAGTCGGAGCTCAACCGCCAGCCCCGCGACGCGAGCCCCGTGCGGGTCCGCAACCGCGACTCCGTCGACGGCCGACCACGCGGCCATCTGCGCAAGTTCGGGCTGTCGCGGGTACGGGTCCGCGAACTCGCTCACCAGGGCCAGCTGCCCGGCGTCCGGAAGTCGAGCTGGTGACGGCGCGGCGGCGCGAGGCCGCACCGGCCAAGAAGCGCCGAAACCTGTTGAAGAGCCTGGGGATCGAGCGCGTCGACTACAAGGACACCTCGACACTGCGGCAGTTCATCTCCGAGCGCGGCAAGATCCGCTCGCGGTCGGTGACCGGCCTGACCGTACAGCAGCAGCGCCAGGTCACCACGGCCGTCAAGACCGCCCGCGAGATGGCGCTGCTGCCGTACCCGGGTCAGAATCCGACCGGCCGCTAGCCGCCACCGTTACGCACGCCCTCCTCGACCTTCTTGCCCAGGTCGGCATCGACATTGCGCCAGTACTCGAACACCCTCGACAGCACGGGCTCGCGCACACCCTTCGAGACATGGCCGATGATGTTGTGCGCCAACCGGTCCCGAGCCTCGTCATCGAGCACCTCACGGACGAGGGTTCCGGCCTGACCGAAGTCGTCGTCGTCGGCACGCAGCGCATAGGCCTGCCGGACCATGTCACCGTCGGACGCCCAGTGCACTTCGGAGGCGCGCCTCGGGTCGGCGTGCGGACCGCCCATCGAGTTGGGCGCATAGACGGGGTCGGTGACGTTGCGGATCCGCATGGCGCCGTCCTTGGAGTACGCGTTGACCTCGACCTGCGGCTCGTTGACGGGAATCTGCTTGTAGTTCACGCCGAGTCGCGCGCGGTGCGCGTCCGAGTAGGAGAACCCGCGAGCAAGAAGCATCTTGTCCGGACTCAGGCCGGTGCCGGGCACGATGTTGTTCGGCTCGAAGGCCGCCTGCTCCATCTGTGCGTGGTAGTCGACGACGTTGCGGTTCAACGTCATTCTGCCGACCTCGTGCAGCGGGTAGTCCCCGTGCGGCCACACCTTCGTCAGGTCGAACGGGTTGAAGCGGTAGGTCCTGGCGTCCTCGAACGGCATGATCTGCACGTGCAGCGTCCAGCTCGGGAAGTTGCCGTCCTCGATGGCGGTGTAGAGGTCGCGCTGGTGGTAGTCGCCGTCCTCGCCGGCCAGCCGGTCGGCGTCCTCCTGGGTGAGAAAGTCGACGCCCTGATCGGTCTTGAAGTGGTACTTCACCCAGAACAGCTCGTCAGCGGCGTTGAGCCAGCTGTAGGTGTGGCTGGAGTAGCCGTTCATGTGTCGCCACGTCTTCGGGATGCCGCGGTCGCCCATCAACCAGGTGACCTGGTGCGCGGATTCCGGTGACAACGTCCAGAAATCCCACTGCATATGGTGGTCGCGCAGGTTGGTGGCCTGCATCCGCTTCTGGCTGCGGATGAAGTTCTGGAACTTCATCGGGTCCCGCATGAAGAAGACCGGGGTGTTGTTGCCGACCATGTCGAAGTTGCCCTCGGACGTGTAGAACTTCAGCGCGAAACCGCGCGGGTCGCGCCAGGTGTCCGGGCTGCCCCGCTCCCCCGCCACCGTCGAAAAACGGGCGACCATATCGGTTTTCGCGCCGGGCTGCAGGAACGCCGCCTTTGTGTAGCCGCTGACGTCCTGGGTCACCTCGAACTGCCCGAACGCGCCGCCGCCCTTGGCGTGGGGCTGACGCTCCGGAATGCGTTCGCGGTTGAAGTTGGCCATCTGCTCGATCAGGTAATGGTCCTGCAGCAGGATGGGGCCGTCCGGACCGACGGTCAGTGAATGCTCGAGGCTGGGGATCGGCGCACCGGCGTCGGTCGTCGTGAACTTGTCAGCCATGTCTTCTCCTCACGATGGGCGGCATCCGGGCTGGGCCGCCGTCCTTCTGGGGCGGGGTACCCGGATGCCGCTCAAACCATCCCGAGAAGACGATCAGGGCCGCGGCGGCGCGGTGGGGGCCGCGGGGCCTGCGGGCTGACGCGGGGATTCCATCACCGGCCCGCCCGGCCCGAAGGGCCCCGCAGAGCCGGGTCCGCGCTGGAATCCGCCCTGCGGCCCCATCGGGGACATCATCGGGCCGTGGTGCATCACCCCGATGTGGTGATTGCGCGGCCCGTCGCCGATGTTCTTACCGACGAAGACCCCGGCGCCGAAGATGGCCGCCACGATGAAGACCGAGCCGGCAACGATGCCGACCCAGAGGGCCGCCTTGTTGAGGCGACCGGACGGCTGCTGGACATAGACCGTCTGCGGTGGGACCGGCGGCGGCGGAGTTCCGACAGGCGCGGTGACGGGTTCTGACTCTTCTCGAGGCGGCGTTGCTTCACTCATGGCGCTGATCATTCGCCGCGATTTGCAGCGCACGTTAGGTGCCGGCTGTGAATCAGCTATGTGCTTGCCGCTGTGATAGTGCAGTTGTCGGCGATGTGCGTCTCGATCGCGCCGATGACGTCCCGCGAAGCCTCGCCCAGCGCAGCAAGCCGTTCCGGACCGAGGACGTCGACGAACAGCTCGCGGACACGCGCCGCGTTCGCGGGTGCGGACGCTTCGACGGCGGCGGTACCGGTCTCGGTGATCACGACATCGGGGTAGGGGCCCTGCGACGCCTCGCGCCGGATCAGTCCGCGCTTCTCCATCCGGCTGAGGTGATGGGAGAGCCGGCTCTTCTCCCACTGCGTCATCTCACCCAGCTCGTGGGAGCGCATCCGTCCCGCCGTCGCCTCAGACAAGTTGATCAGGAACTCGAAGTCGGATTCCGACAACCCGAACTCCCGTTGTAGATGCCCGACGAGGTGTCGTTCCAGCAGGTGGCGCATGTCGACGAAGCTTCGCCAGGCGGTCAGCTCGTCGTCGGTGAGTCCGGCGGATCCAGTCACAGCCCTACCCCAGCCGCCTGGGTTGACACGTCAACTAATCGCTCGCGCGTTGGAATGAATTGACACGTCACCTAATGAGATCGGAGACGCAATGCCCGGCCGCGCTTCCCGACAACGGTCTTCAATGCAAATATGACCAATTTAATCACGTTCTCCATAAAAGATATTGCCGCCCCTCCAGCTAGGCCAAGGAGCGCGCCGGAAATGAACGTGTTACGCCTTACCACACTGATCGCATGCTCATTGATTCCACTCGCCCTGAGTTCCCCCGCCGAGCTCACATCGAGTGTCGAATAGTCCCATGCAGGATAGTCCACAATTGGACTTCCAGGATAGCCTGACCATGCTATCTCATTCGCATTCGCAATAGGATATTGAACGTTTATTCGTGTCGCACTTTCGCCTGGATCCTGGGAGCCAAATTCACCGAGTGGGATAGTGACAAGCGGCAGCACAACCTCGACACGCGTTTCGTTCTGCTCCACTCCAAGACTAGATAGTCCAGGTAACGTCGCTTCGAAAGTGATATTAAGAGCCACCTCGCCCGGGAGCACCTGCCGACGGAAGGACGCGATGCTTGAATCTGATATCCCCGGTAGCGCTATCGCTTTACATTGGAGTGGGAGGGCCTCTGGATTCCAGCTTCCAGAGGTCGAGCCGGGTGGCGGGATCGGCGCCAGGCTGTAGGTAACGCAGTCAGATATATCCGCCAATGAGGCATGCGGCTCCGTGAGTTCAATAAGCAATTGCAAAGTAATCGGCTTTACTACATCGCGATTCAGACCAATTACAACTTTTATTCGCGTACCGGAATTATCTTCCAGGGGAAACTCGCTGTAATGCAAATTCATCACGTACAGCGGGGGATCTGTTTTGCCATCAGTGAGAGGCCGGGAAAAAAGGTCGATATTTTCAACTGGCTCGTATTGACCGAAATATATTGAGAAGTTGCTCAGCTTGTTAAGTGGTTGATCCGTCGAGTTGTTGAAGATGCAAAGCCCCCACCAGCCAAGCCCCGCGGCCACCGCGAGGAGACCAGCAGAGAGTGCGATTCTGTCGACGACGCCTGACTCTGTGGGTTTTGATTCAGTGGGTCTTGTTTCGGTGGGTTCACGCTTGAGCGGAGGCACTCGGATCGAACGGAGCCGTAGTAACACGGCCGCTGCGACCACGATGGATGCCGAGACCGCTAGGAGTCGGTCGAAAATTGAGCGCAGCGAACACCGCACATATTCTGGTTACCATCTTCTAGTTTCGAGCGTGAAGGACTGCACGCAATTGACGACGCCATGGCGGTGAGGCGTCGGCACTGAAGGTCTCCGATGTGGACTTCATGCGCAACACAAGCTCGGGTGCGCCGCCAGGTCCAGTGGACCGACGCCGGCAAGATGGAGATACGCGGCCCGATGTACGGTTCCGAGCGGACGGTCTATATCCCGGAGGGTGGGTGAAAGATCCTTTCGGAGCAGGTTCGCGTGTGGCGGGGTACCGACGAACCCGACCGCTGGCTGTTCCCGAGCGCATGAAAACGAGACCCTGCTAGCGCACGCCGCAACCGTCGCGCGGTGGTGGCGACTAGTACGAGCCGACGTCAGCATCGACTACAAGCTGCACGATCTGCGGCACTTTTATGCTTGCGGGCTCATCGCGACCGGCTGTGACGTCGTCGCCATGCAACGGGCCCTCGCGCATTCGTCGGCCTCGGTCACGCTCGACACCTACAGCCACCTCTGGCCCGACGCGAACGGCCGCACCCG
>Ga0172382_10014118_pt1 | contig 10209 bp, 11 predicted proteins | sample Leawel138RmetaG_FD_122245 | JGI IMG/M metagenome (GOLD analysis project Ga0172382, IMG submission 122245) | Leachate microbial communities from a municipal landfill in Southern Ontario, Canada - Leachate well 138R metaG | ecosystem: Engineered > Solid waste > Landfill > Unclassified | place...
ATATGATGAGTGGGAGCATCCTCTTCGTCGCCGTCTTTATGGCAACCGACCCCATTTCAGGTCCCAATAACCCCCGAGCCCAGTGGATATACGGATTTCTCATCGGTGGAGTGTCCATGACGGTCCGCGCCTTCAGTGTATTCCCTGAAGGGACCAGTTTCGGCATCATGATCGGCAATACCTTTGCCTCCCTCCTTGATGAGCTTCTTCCCCGAAAGAAAAAGAAGAAGAAATCAAAAGCGGCCCCAAAAGTTGCAGCGGCGCCGCCGGAAACAGCTGATGCCGGAAAGGCTGATGCCGGAAAGGAGGTGACGGCATGAACAGGCAAAGTGTCATCTATACGGTGATATTCACTTTCCTTGTCTCCTTTGTCTTCGTCTTCATTCTCGCCTTTGCCAATGAGGGTACCCGCGAGCTGGTTGCCATAAACCAGAAGATCAACCGGCAGCGGGCAATTCTCAACGCCATGAACGTGCAGTACAGCGGCGACGAGGATGTCCTCAAAAAGTACAAAGACGTCAAAGAAGTGACCCGTGGTGACGTTACCTTTTACACCACCTCGGTAAACGGAGAACCCGTTTTTGCAAAAGAGTTTAACGGTAGCGGGTTGTGGGGAAATATCAACGGCATCCTGGCCGTCAACGGTGACTTCACCCGGGTAGTCGGCATGGAGATCATCAACCACAACGAAACGCCGGGTCTTGGCGGCCGCATCGACGAGCCGTGGTTCAAGGAACAGCTCCGGGGTGAAAAAATCGTGGATGGAACCGTCCGGGTCGGAAGCGCCGGAGACGGAGATACCGACCACGACAACGGAATGATCGACGCTGTTACCGGGGCTTCAAGGACCAGCGATTCGGTAGAGGTCATTCTAAGCAAAGAACTGTCCGTTATATCCGATGCATTGGGAGGAAAATCATGAGTGCTCCAGCACAGATACTGAAAGAAAACCTCTGGACGAACAACCCGATTTTTATGCAGATTCTGGGTATATGTTCCGCCCTGGCTGTGACAAACCTGTTGTCAAACACGATGATCATGACGATCGGTGTGACCTTTGTTACTGCAATGTCAAACTTGACCGTTTCGCTGCTTAAGTCCCTGATCCCGCGGAAGGTACGTATGATCGTACAGACGCTGATCATCGCGTTTTACGTCATTATTGTAGACATTCTGCTGCGGGCGTATCTGCCGGATATCAGTAAGGCTCTCGGGCCGTACGTCGGGCTGATCATCACCAACTGTATTATCATGGGTCGGGCCGAAGCCTACGCGCAGGCTAACCCGCCGCTTATCTCCATGTGGGACGGCGCAACCAGTGGATTCGGCTACATGGCGGTTCTGCTTGTCATCGCGTTTTTCCGGGAACTCCTCGGGTTCGGTACTCTCTTCGGCTTTCAGGTACTCCCCGATTCTTTTGTTCCCTGGACTATCATGGTTACCGCTCCAAGCGCGTTCTTCTTCCTGGGTGCAATCATCTGGGCAGGTAAGACGATTATGAACCGTGAAGGAGCACCGGCATGAATGCAGCACCAATCCTGAACCCTTTTTCGCTCTTTGTTGCGTCCATTTTCACCAGCAACATCTTGCTGGCCAACTTTCTGGGAATGTGTTCGTTCATATCCATTTCCAAAGACATGACCTCTTCCAACGGCCTCGGTATGGCCGTAACGGTCGTTCTTACCATTACAGCGGCGCTGAACTGGGTCATTCTTCACCACGTACTTATTCCACTGCAGGTTGAGTACCTGCGCTTCATCGTCTTTATCATCACCATCGCAGCGGTAGTACAGGTGCTGGAAATGGTCATTGACCGGGTGTCACAGGCGTTGTACATGAGTCTCGGGATTTTTCTCCCCCTGATCACCGTGAACTGTGCCATCCTTGGTGTGTCCCTGTTCATGGAAATCAGAAACTACACATTTGTTCAGTCTGCAATCTACGGGCTCGGTTCCGGACTAGGCTGGTGGTTGGCCATCATGGCTCTGGCGGCTATTAGAAAGAAGACTGAAAAGTCAAAGATATCACCAGGCCTGCAGGGTCCCGGTATCACCGTCATCACCATCGGTTTCATGGCTATGGCGTTTGTCGGTTTTTCCGGCATGCTTGCAGTCCAATAAGGAGTGTCCCAGATGGACATTAACTTCGCATACTTTATCGCCCCTGTTGCCGTCGGAGGTATCTCCGCCGGTCTGGCGGCTCTTATCTCCGTCACCGACAAGATCGTCAACAACTACGGTGACATCAAAATGGACATCAACAACGGCAAGAAAGAAGTTGTCGTCAAGGGTGGCCAGCCCATGCTCTTCGGCCTTGCCGAAAAGGGCATTTTTGTCCCTTCTGCCTGCGGCGGACGCGGTAGCTGTGGAACCTGTAAGGTAACGGTAAAAAGTGATGTCGGGCCGGTCATGCCGACTGAAATTCCGTGGCTTACAAAAGACGAGATCGCTGCCGGGGTGCGTATCTCCTGTCAGATAAAACTGAAACAGGATGTGGCAATAGAGATTCCCGAAGAACTCTTCTACGTACAGGAGTACCAGGCCACAATCGAGCGGATTACCCGAGTCACTCACGACATCCTGGAAGTATCCTGTAAATTGCCGGAAGGCAAAGAGGTCACCTTTACCTCCGGCCAGTACGGGCAGTTTGAAGTGCCCGCCTACGGCAAGGTAAAAGAGAAGACCATGCGGGCCTACTCCATGTCGTCTCCCCCCAGCGACAAGAACCGTCTGGAGTTTCTGATCCGTCTGGTGCCCGGTGGTATCGTAACAACCTACGTTCACGAGCACCTGAAAGAGGGTCAGAAAATCCGCGTTGTCGGTCCTTTTGGTGATTTCCAGGTCCATGACACCGGTGCTCAGATGATCTGTGTCGCCGGCGGCTCCGGCATGGCACCGTTCAAGAGCATTTTTCAGGATATGATCGACAAAGGCACGCTGAACGACCGGGAGATATGGTACTTCTTCGGAGCCCGAACCAAAAAAGACGTCTTCTATCTGGACTGGCTCTACAAGCTGGATGAGGAACACGAGAACTTCCACTTTATCCCGGCTTTAAGCGAACCCCAGCCGGAAGACGACTGGGACGGCCCGACCGGGCTTATCACCGAGGTTCTTGACGGGTACCTCAAAGACACTATTGACCCGGAGAAAGAAAAAGAAGGCTATCTCTGCGGGAGTCCGGGCATGCTGGATGCATGTATGAAGGTAATGTCCGATAATGGTATGGAGTCGGAGAAGATATACTTTGACAAGTTTGCGTAAGGCAGGTACAAACGTATGAAAATGTCCCCGGAATACAGAAAGGCCCAGGAGAACATGCAGCCCGGTGTCATAACGGCCGACGGTTTTCTTGGAAGCGACACCAGAAATATCGTTGAAATCATCGAGGCCGACGAGGCGGAGTTCAACCGCCTTGGCATGGACTTTGACGAAGTTGCCGCACAGCTGCGGCATCTGCTGAACGAAGGCCGGAAGGGCCTGGATGAACCGATCACAGTCGACAAAAACTGGATCGTCACAACAACCGAAGCTCGCGGACATCTGGCGTCACCCTTCGAAGACGGTATTTTCCGCAAGGTGAACGCCACCATACAGCGCGCTCCCGGCGGCAAACCTGAAGGCCCCTCCCTCCTGGTGAGCGATCTCTCCCTGCACCTGATGGAAAAGAACCACTTTCTCCAGGGTAAGGACGCTTCATTCCGAATTGAACCGCATGTCGTAAAAACGGTGCTCGGCCTTTGACCGGCACCGCTCCAATTGATCTTTCCGTTAAGCGTCGCTATGCTTATCGGCACACCATGGCGAATGCACGGGTCCTTATCGTTGAAGATGAAAAAATTATCGCCCTCGATCTGCAGCGCCGGCTTGAGAAGTTCGGTTACAACGTAGTCCATCTCGCGGCTAACGCCGAGGATGCCGTATCCAGCGCAAGGGAGTACCGGCCTGATATCATCCTGATGGATATCATGCTTGGTGGTGACCGGGACGGCGTTGACGCGGCCATTGAAATCAAGAAATCTGCAAATACGCCTATCGTCTTTCTGACCGCCTACGCCGACGAAGTGACCGTTGAGCGGGCAAAACAGGCAGAACCGGTCGGTTATGTCCTGAAGCCGTTCAAGGAACGGGAGCTCCAGACCACAATCGACATCGCCCTCTACAAGGCCCGTATAGACGTGAAGATGCAGGAGCAGGAACAGCTCTTTGAAGCGCTGCTCAACAGCATGCACGACGCACTAATCGCCTTTTCATCGGAACGAACCATCCGGTTTCTCAATCCCGTAGCGGCAAATCTGACCGGCTGGAACGCCGACCAGGTGATAGGCCGTCATCTGGACGATCTCTTTACCCTTTACGATCACACCAGTGAACTGGCCGCAGCAATCCCCTTTCAACTCGTTCTTGAAGGGAAAGACTTCAGCTTCGAAAACGTCTACATCCTCACCGGGCAGGAAGGCCGCATCAGCATTGCCGGATCCATCACACCGACCAGGACTGTTGATCAGATCGACGGCGGGCTGATCACCTTCCGGGACGTGACCAGTATCAAGGAAATGTCCGAGATTATCGAGTATCAGGCCAGCCACGACTCACTGACCGGTCTTATGAACCGGGAAGAGTTCTTTCTCCGCCTTCTTGAAATCTCCAAAGCAGCCGAGACGGAACGGCGAAGTCACAGCTTTATCTTTCTTGACCTGGACCAGTTCAAGATCGTCAACGACGTTTGCGGCCATCTCGCCGGAGATGAACTGCTGCGGCAGATATCCAATACCATTGCCGGAAACCTCATGTCCGAAGAGCACCTGGCGGCCCGCCTTGGTGGTGACGAGTTTGGTATTCTTCTCCTGGATACGCCTCTCTTTCGAGGCGTAACGGTGGCCCAACACCTGTTGCGAAATATCAACCGTAAGTTCATCTGGCAAAAAAACGCCTTCCACATCACCGCAAGTGTCGGCCTGGTGCCGGTCTCGGGCACCCGTACCGACGGGTACAGTATACTCGCCGCCGCCGACGACGCCGCGTACCTGGCAAAAGAAGCGGGCGGCAATACGGTGCGCGTCTACGAGACTACGGACCACACCTTTCTGAAGCGCCGCGGCGAGATGCAGTGGATATCCCGGCTGAACCACGCCCTGGAGGGGGACCGGTTTGTCTTATGGGGGCAAAAACTGGCGGCTGCCAACGGCTCTGACCTCGACCATCTGGAAGTGTTGATCCGTATGGTAGACCATGACGAATCGCTGATAAGTCCGGGCGACTTCATTCCCGCCGCAGAGAAGTACAATCTCATGCCCGCCATTGACCGGTGGGTTCTCCACCGCGCCATTGAACATCTGAAAGAACGCACCGTCAACGGGCGTCGACCGATTTTCAGTATCAACCTCAGTGCTGCGTCGATCGCAGATGAACGCAGTCTGGATTACATCAAAAACCTGTTTGCCACTACCGGCATCGACCCCGGCCAGATCTGTTTTGAGATCACCGAAACGACGGCCATCGCCAATATGAGTCGGGCAACGTCCTTTATCAACCGTCTAAAAGACCTGGGAGCAACCTTCGCCCTGGATGACTTTGGTAACGGTTTCTCATCATTTGCCTATCTCAAACACCTGCCTGTGGATTTTTTAAAAATAGACGGGTCCTTTGTTCGCGGTATTGCCGATGACCCCATCGACTACGCCCTGGTCGAATCGGTCAACACCATCGGTCATGCGATTGGAATGAAAACCATTGCGGAGTACGTGAAAGACGATCGAATTCGGAAACTTCTGGAAGACATGGGGGTCGACTACCTCCAGGGGTACCAGATAGCCATGCCGGAACCACTTTGAAGCGGGTATCACCGGTATGGGTTTATTGACTCCCCTCTCGATAAATGGACTCAAACACGTAGGAAAAAGCACAGTCTCCCGACTGGTCGCGAGAGACCTGGATATCCCCTGCTTTGATACGGACGATGTCGTACTCGATCTGGCGTCACTTGGTGACGGCGATAACGCCGCGTCGGTGAGGAGCGTCTACCGAACCCTCGGTAAGAACCGTTTTCAGCAACTTGAGGCCGAAGCGGTGGAATCTATTCTTAAAACCGTCTCTCTCAACACCGTCACCGGAAAAGCAACAAGCGCTGTGATAGCGACCGGCGGAGGCATCTGTGATAATCCGCCGGCGCTGCAGCTATTGAAAGAACACACCCGCATGGTCTTTCTGGACGAGGACCCGGAAGTCCTCTACCGGAGGATAATTACCGGCGGTATACCCGCCTACCTTGACCGGGACAGGCGATATGCCCATTTTATGGAAATTGGTACCGCCCGGCGTGACCGCTATCGGACCATTGCGCAGCACACAGTAACTGTAACGGGTTTATCAATACGGCAAATTACGGATATTCTAGTACAGTTGCACAAAGAAAAGCTCCAGGAAGAACTTTAGCACGAACAGGACAGGTTATGGCAGGAAACAGTTTTGGACAGGCTTTCAGAATAACAACCTTTGGTGAGTCCCATGGCGGGGCGGTCGGTGTCGTCGTGGACGGCGTCACACCGGGGGTAGAAATTTCTGAAACAGACATACAAGAACAACTGGACCGGCGCAAACCGGGGCAGTCTTCTATCACCACACCTCGGACCGAACCGGACACGGTGCATATGCTTTCCGGCATCTTTGAAGGAAAGACGACCGGCACTCCCCTGATGATGGTACTGTACAACTCCGACGCAGACCCGTCGGCCTATGACTCCATCAAGGACAAGTACCGGCCCGGCCACGCCGACTTTACCTATCTCAAAAAATACGGAATCCGGGACTGGCGCGGCAGCGGTCGTGCCTCGGGGCGTGAGACCTCCGGCCGGGTGGCGGCAGGAGCCGTTGCCCGAAAGATACTGGAATCGATGGGTATATCCGCTCTCGCGTATACCAAACGGAGTGCCGGTATTGAGTGCACAACCTTCGACCCCGATGTGATCGAAAAAAACCCCCTTCGGGCGTGCGATGCAGCAGCCGCCGAGAAGATGCTTGCCCGAATTACCGAAATCAAGGAAACCGACGACAGCGTCGGCGGTGTGATCGAATGCCGGGTGCAGGGTGTACCGGCGGGCCTGGGAGAACCGGTCTTCGACAAACTGGACGCAGAACTTGCCCACGCCATGTTATCGATCGGTTCGGTAAAGGGGATTGAGTTTGGAACCGGTTTTGCCGCCGCGGACATGAAGGGGAGCGAACACAACGACCAGATCGGTCCCGATGGTTTCCTGACCAATAACGCCGGTGGAATTGTCGGCGGAATCTCAAGCGGCGAGGAAGTACTGTTCCGCATTGTGGTGAAGCCGACCAGTTCAATTGCCCGTCCCCAGAATACCGTCACAATCTCCGGTGAACCCCAGGTCATTCGGACCGAGGGGCGCCATGACGCGTGTATCTGTCCACGCATCGTCCCCGTCGTCGAGGCGATGACCTATCTGGTCTTGCTGGACCACTACAAACGTCAGCAGGCCATGCTGGCATAGGAGCCCCATTATGGAACCACAGCTCTCCGCACCCGTTGCCGTCTGGTTTGCCGAACGCATCTACTGGGTTTTCCTGGGGCTCATGCTGTTGAACGTGATTCAGCGGAAACACCAGAAAAAAGCCGGGAAGAAGCGCATGGCCACCCTGCTTTTGGGAGTTGCCCTCTTTGTCTTGTTGGCCGTCGCCCAGACTATCAACCACTTCGGCGGCACGGATATGCTGTTCTACCTTGCCGTACTTGCCTTCGCGGCCGTTGTGTTTGCCTACCGGGATAAGATGTGGCCGTTTCGATTCCGCTCGGCCGTGGACGGCCGTTGGCTTACCACCAATGAAATTCTATTTGACGACAACCACGGTGACGGTCCATCTGGGGGTGGCCCAGATAGTAACGACCCGCCTGGTGACGACGGGCACATCTGAATTGTATCAGGAACTCCCGTTGTCGGAAGAGCTGCGACTGTCGGTCCGACGAATGCGCGACGGCAGCAGGTCTTCGTCAAGTTCGGGATCGCCCTCTTCCGTTTCGTCGGCATCCCGGCGATCAGAACCGTAGAACAGAACGAGAGCACCCACTAGAATGATGATGACCGGCCACCAGGCGAGGGCCACCCGGCCAAGACTGACCCGGATGACATCGGTGCTGAAAAGCAAAAAGACGACCGACATGATAATAATCGCGATACCCGGTGTTACCAGGGTAAATCTGAACTCGTTTCCTTTCCGCATACCGTAGGCACTCAGAGCGACACCGATTATGGTCATGAAGACGGGCCATACCGTAGAAGAGTTGATACCGGGCAGCACCGATTCCCACACCAGCGAAAACGCACCGGTAAGAGCGAGAAACATTCCGGTAAAGACATTTGCGTCCCTTCCTCCGGGCAGGAACGCTCGCCAGAACAATGCGATACCGGAGATGAGAAGCACTACGGGAAGGATAATCGCCCCTACCGTCACGACACCCGTCGTTACGAGCAGCAGCGTGCCGCCGAAAATAAAAAGAGCAACACTGACCATGACTCGCCTGTTCATAATCAGAGTGTACCGTATTGCAAAAAGAGGTGCCACGGGGCTAAGGTTGAACTGATGAAATATATGCGCCATCTAGTGGTAATCACGGCCGCCGTCGCACTCCTGGCGGGGTTAGTATCATTTCGCCCCTTTGGACCGGAAGACAACCTGGCGCTGGACAACTACCGTCGTGAATCGGAATCGGGTATTCCCTCTTTCCCGGTCGTGGAACGAGTTGTGAAGAACGTTCAGACGACCGACGGAGACGACGGTATGGTTGCCTTCCTGACCACGCATGTACACCGTTTTCCGGACGATCAAAACAACGGATATTACCTCACCCTGGTTGGTGAAACGTACCAGCGTCAGGGGGCACAGTCATTGGCAAGACAGTACTACCGGAGAGCCCTTCTTTCGTTTCCTGATGTTGAGGTTCGGACCGTCCCGGTTCACCGGGTTGCAGTTAACAGGCTGCTTGATATGGTGGAAAGTCCAGGTGAACGGGTCTTTTACCTGCGGTATCTGCAGCGGAACTACGCCGAGAAAATTGATCCGGGACTCACGGCGTACTACCTGGGCAAGGCGTATGAGGGGGAAGCACTTTGGACAAAAGCGTATGAAAGCTACCGGGTGTTTCTCCAGTTTCCCGAGACACGCGTTCCCGGAGAACCGCAGGCGGCGGAACGGATCCGTCGAAGACTGGCCTTTTACGATTCTCGAAAAAACTGGACCCAAAAGGAACTGGACACTCTGGTTGGCCGGATCAAACACGCGTTGTGGACCCAGAACGCAGCAGCCCTTCTGCGGGACCGGGCGGGTGAGAACTTCTTCACCATGTCCTGGGAACAGGATCCCGACGATGCAAACAGTGCAATTCCAAGTTTCGATATCGCAGCGTTTCTCCGCCGTTCCAGAGTGAGATACGCCGACGACCTGGACATTTCGTCGAATGCCAATGAGGCGTACCTGCGGACGTGGGGCTGGTCCCACCGAATTCCAACGTGGTATCTCTACTTCCGGAGGGTAGATTTTCCCGCGGACCCGGAAATTCACGGCAATTGGGAATGGGCAGGTATTTATTTTGGGGAATCCCGATAACAACCGACAATAAGGTTATGAGAGGCTTCGGGTTAGTCTGTCTTTTCGGCTTATTTCTCCTCCACTCCCCTTCAGCACAGAATATCCAGATAAGTACGGACAGTGAACTGGACTGGCAGCGCGGTACTATTCGCGTGACTATTACCGCCGAGGCGGCTCCCGGAGCCGACATACGTCCCGAGTTTATCCACCGAGCCCGCCGGCGAATTGATGCGGAATTTCCAGGGGCGCTGTTCAACGCCCTTCTGCCGTTAAACGTCGATTCGGTTCGCATTGTCCGTGAAGTAGTCCAGGCCCAACCGGAGCTGGCCTCACGTATCACAAACCTGGCCGCCCAGGCCAAGAGTGGTCTTCCCCATCCGAACCCCACTGCAACGGCACTGGAACGGATCTTTGAAGTTCCCATCTTCCCCGACTTCGTCCGCCTGTTTATGAACCATGAAATTCCGTTCCGGATGGAGGACGTCATATCCTGGGTGCCGACCACGGATTTTACGGGGATCGTCATCTATGCGGCCGATCCCCTCCCCCTGCGCGGTACAGACAAGGAAGTGTACCCTGCCCCCGCTCTCTTACCGGAACTGTACGACGA
>Ga0172382_10014119_pt1 | contig 10209 bp, 9 predicted proteins | sample Leawel138RmetaG_FD_122245 | JGI IMG/M metagenome (GOLD analysis project Ga0172382, IMG submission 122245) | Leachate microbial communities from a municipal landfill in Southern Ontario, Canada - Leachate well 138R metaG | ecosystem: Engineered > Solid waste > Landfill > Unclassified | place...
AGTAAAAACACAAAAGGCCGCACAAGGCGACCTTTTGAATTATTTGGTAGGCACAATTGGATTCGAACCAACGACCCCCACCATGTCAAGGTGGTGCTCTAACCAACTGAGCTATGTGCCTACAATGGTGGCGTATTTTACAGACAAACTAATCACTGTCAACCGTTTTCATTATTTAGCGATCAATACCCTATTTCCTGTGCCGCCACACCGTCACCTGTAGCCACGTCAGCCTGCTCAGCAATAGAGACAGGCAACCCCAACTCTTCTGCAACAATGTCACGCACACGCTGCCAATCTAGAAGATGAGTACCCTGAATATCTTCACGCTTAAGTAACACGTTAACCACTGCTGCATGTTTATCGACAATAGAAGTCTCGCCATCATCACTGAGCGGCGTATGCGCCTCTAAATACAACACACCTTGCGCAAGACCAAACTTATAAGGTTCGTTGATAATGCGAACTTTCTCGCCAACCGGCACTAAGCTGGCCAACTCCAAAACGTTATGATTGAGCATGCGAAAGCAACCATGGCTAACACGCATACCAATACCAAACTTTTTATTTGATCCATGGATCAAGTAGCCCGGCAAACCTAAAGTCAACTTGTAAGGACCCAACGGGTTATCCGGTCCTGGCGGTACATAACCAGGCAATGGATCGCCGGCCTCAGCATGTTCACGCAAAATTGACTGCGGTGGCGTCCAACCTGGATTGGGTGTTTTCACGGTAATCGAAGTGTTGCTGATTGGCGAATCCCAACCTTCGCGACCAATACCCAAAGGATAGGTGTACACCACAGGTTTGTCTTTTGGGTAGTAATAAAGGCGGTATTCGGCCAAGTTAATCACGACACCTTCACGCGGACCCGGTGGTAAAATATAGCGTGTTGGCAACACAATCTCAGTGCCGACACCAGGTAACCATGCATCAACGCCAGGATTAGCGGCGACCATTTCCAAGTAGCCTAAATCATGGGTTTTACCCAGATCAGCAAAGGTATCTTCATAGCGCGCTTGAATGACCTGAACCTCGCCCACGACATCTTCACCAGGCGGCGGCAGCGGTAATTCTAAAGCCGATGCGAAAGGCGCGACACACAGCACTGACAGTCCGTATAAGCGCAAAGACTTAAGCGAGAGCATGTTTAACAACATCGAAGGAACCCTACCGGAAAAGTTTAAATTAGCGCCTGCATAGTACGGGATTTACCCATCAGATACACAGACCTTTATGCTGACTGCCAGCCTGGCTTGGCGTGTTTGCGTTGCGCTTGGATAACGTCACGACATTGCGGACAAAAATGTGCGGTACGCAATTGCTGTCGATCTAAGGCATGCCAGTGGGGTTGCGCAGGTAACAGGCTGCCACATAAGGTGCGATCAGCTTGACTACCAAGCTCTAATTGACGACTGACGGCGTGTACGCGCTCTTTTTGACAGGCGAACAGATCCATTTGCTCGTCCGGCAAAATAATCTGATAAGCATGTAAAGACCACACCAAGCGTGCCATGTAGAGCCCCTAAAATCGGGCGCTACATTAGCCTAAAACAGTAGTTTGTAACAGTACTCGCGAAAAATTGTTCTATTGGGAGCGATGACTGCTGTTTTTTAGTCCTAACAGAGGCTCTAATCCCTGCCAAGTATTTTCTAATAACAGCGGTTGCGCCAATTGCGTTGGATGCACACCATCGGCTTGCATCATGCCATCCACCGCACCAACACCCTCTAAAAGAAAATCCACTAAAGCCACTTGCTCTTTCTCGGCAATACGCTGATACACATTATAAAACGCATCAGTATAACGTTTGCCGTAATTGCTCGGTAAACGCATACCCAACAACAATACAGTCGCCTTCTGTTGCTTCGCCTTCTGCACCATAGTTGAGAGATTCATCGCCAGATGACTGAGCGAGAGGCCGCGCAAACCATCGTTACCACCCAACTCAATAATCACATACTGCGGCTGGTGCTGCGCAAGCAAATCAGGAAAACGCGATAAACCTCCAGCACTGGTTTCACCACTGATTGAGGCATTTACCACTTTAAAGTCAGCATTATGCTCAAGCAATCGCTGCTCTAGCAAAGCGACCCAACCGTACTGGGTTTCCAGTCCGAAGGCTGCGCTGATACTATCTCCCACCACCAAAACAGTTGCTGCCTGAACCGTGGCGATAGAGCACAGTACACTTAAGCATATTGTTGCTATCCATTGACGCATTGGAACCCTCATGACTAATAGTATTCTTAGCGCCCAGCACCTTAGCAAAAAGGTTCCCTCAACAGAAGGCCAACTGGCTATTCTTGATAATGTATCATTTGATCTTAAACAAGGTGACTCGCTGGCTATTATAGGGCGCTCTGGATCAGGTAAATCAACTTTATTAGGGCTATTAGCGGGCCTTGATCTACCCAGCAGCGGCGAGGTCATTTTAGCAGGCAATAATTTAAACACCTTGAATGAAGATCAGCGGGCAGCGTTACGTGCCACCCACGTTGGCTTTGTCTTTCAGGCGTTTTTATTACTGGATAGCTTAAATGCTTTAGAAAACGTCATGCTTCCACTGGAACTGGCTGGCCATGCCAATCCCAAGCAGCGGGCCAGCGAGTTATTAACCCGTGTTGGTTTAGCAAGCCGCTTAAAACATCCCGTTAACCTTCTATCCGGCGGTGAGCAGCAACGTGTGGCTTTAGCTCGCGCCTTTGCGACTCAGCCTGACGTGTTATTTGCCGACGAACCCACAGGTAATCTCGACAGCCAAACCGGCGAACAGATCAGTGATTTATTATTTGAAATGAATAAAGAACTCGGCACCACACTGGTTTTAGTCACTCATGATGAAAAGCTCGCTGCGCGCTGCCAGCAACATTTACGCTTAGAAGCGGGTTGTCAGGTGGATCAATCATGCAACTGACGTTATTCGGACTACTAAAACTAGCTACCAAGCAACTGCTGCGCGAGCGCCGCACCTCAGAACTACGAATTCTATTTTTTGCTTTAGTGATTGCGGTCGCTAGCAGCAGCACCATTGGCCATTTTGCCGAGCGCTTACAAGGTGCAATGCAGCTCAGCGCGGGAGAATTTCTTGCCGCAGACTTGATCCTCTCCAGCAGTGAAAAACCCAGCCCTGCACAGTTGGCAGGCGTACATAGCGACGCTTTAAAGAGTTCACAAACCGTGCAGTTTGCTAGCATGCTTGCCACTGACAAAGATTTACAGCTCGCCAGCGTGAAAGCCGTAGATGATCACTACCCGTTGCGCGGCGCACTGCGCAGTCGTGAGCAATTGCAGACTGAAGAGCTCAGCGGCGGACGCCCACAACCTGGCGAGGTGTGGCTGGATGCTGAACTAATAACCGCCTTAGACCTGCAGGTCGGCGACAGCATTGAGATTGGCTCCGCGGTTTTTCAAGTTGCGCGAATCCTTACCTATGAACCCGACCGTGCCGGCAATCTACTCAGCTTTACTCCGCGCGCCATGATTAATATAACCGACTTGCCGGCCACCGAGGTACTGCAGCCGGGCAGTCGCGTCAGCTACCGACAACTCTGGAGTGGCGATGCGCAAGCCATTGCAGCATTGCGTAAAAGCTTACAAGAGACTTTATTACCGCATCAACGTATCGAAGGCCTCGCCGATGGTAATCAGCAAGTTAACAGCGCCTTAGAACGTGCCGCCAGCTACTTAAATCTAGCCAGCTTAGCGGCCATCTTATTGGCAGGTGTCGCTGTAGCACTCTCTGCCAGTCGCTTTGCACGCCAGCGTTTTGATCAAGCAGCGTTACTGCGCTGTTTTGGCTTATCGCGTCAACACACCCTGTGGATATTTTGTCTACAGTTATTACAACTGGCGCTACTGGCCAGCTTACTCGGCACCCTGATTGGCTGGCTGGCGCAGTTTATCCTGTTTGAATTATTAGCCGGCTTACTGCCTGACGATATCCCGCCCGGCAGTTTAAAACCCTTTATTGCGGGGATTGCCACCAGTGTGGTGATGCTAGCGGGCTTTGCTTTACCGCCTTTAATTGCGCTAGGACGCATTGCACCATTGCGAGTATTACGCCGTGATTTAATTCCCAGCGCACCGGCCACTTGGCTTTTGTATAGCATGGTATTTATTACCTTAGCGCTACTGATGTGGCAATTAAATCTGGATATGCGCCTCACCAGTGCACTATTGCTCGGCGGCGGACTCACTGCAGCAGTGCTGGGTGCAGGTTTGTTTTTCAGCCTCAAGAGCTTACGTTTCTGGCTGGCCCAACGTAGTCTAGCGTGGCGTTTAAGTTTGGGGCATTTATTGCGCTACCCACTCAATAGCGTCGGTCAGATTATGGCTTTCGCGTTGATCTTGCTGTCGATGGCACTGATTGTTTTACTGCGCAGCGAGTTACTGGATAACTGGCAAGCACAGTTACCAGAGAACGCTCCAAACCACTTTGCCATCAATATTCTACCGGCACAGCAAGCAGATTTCAGTGCAGCTCTCAGCGTAATCAGCAGTAATAGTGCACCGCTCTACCCTGTCACTTTAGGGCGCTTAACCCAAATCAACGGACAACCAGCGACAGAGTTGATTGCTCCTGAAGCACGGGTGATGCGTACGTTGCAGCGCGACCTTAACCTAACCTGGACCAATCAACTCCCCAAAGACAATCAGGTGATTGCTGGTAACTGGTGGCCAGACAGTAAGGGCAAAGGTACCCGTAGCAGCGCCTATACTATTTCTTTAGAAAGCGCGCTAGCCAAACAACTGGGCGTAACTGTCGGTGACCAACTGACCTTTCATATTGCTGGTACTGATTACCCTGCACAGATTAGCAGCCTGCGCACAGTCGACTGGAACAGCATGCAACCCAACTTTTTTGTAATTTTTGATCCACAACACATGGCTAACGTCGCTCATACATGGATGACAAGTTTCTATTTACCAGAAAATGCCGAGCGCCAGCGCATTGAACTGGCAAAAGCTTTCCCTAGCGTCAGTATTCTGCAAGTAGATGCCGTACTACGCCAGTTACGCGATATTTTGGCGCAAGTGACGTTAGCCATTGAGTTGATTTTACTATTTGTTCTCGCAGCGGGCATTAGCGTTTTAATCGCAGGCTTGCATAGCACCTTGGCTGAACGCGTTAAGCAAGGCGCACTGCTGCGCGCTCTAGGTGCTTCACGCAAGTTACTGGTGCAATCTCAGCGCAATGAGTTTGTCTTACTTGGCGCATGCAGCGGGCTGCTGGCTTGGCTAGGCTGTGAAGTGAGCAGCTATATTCTTTACCGCTTTGTTTTTAATTTAACCTGGCAGCTGCATCCTTGGTTGATGAGTTTACCGATTCTTGGTGCTTTGCTGATCACCGCGGTAGGTATGCTAGGTACTAGACACGTATTGCACAGCAGTCCGTTACAAATTCTACGTAACAACTGATAACAATTGAGCGGAACTAATCATAAATATAGATATCACAAAGAGTGACTGGTCATCGTATTAGAGAATAAAACAAGCAAGTTAGACACAGAAAAGATAGCACTGAAAAGCAAATTGCAGATTGTTAAACAATAAAAACATGACCACTAATGAGTCATTTAAAAAAACTAGGAGACTATCATGCGATCTATACTTCTCTGGTTAATCGGAGTTCCTATCCCAATTATCATTTTATTAGCTATATTTTTGCATTAAGTTTTTTATATGCAGTAAATGATATGGATAAAATAAAATAACAACGGAGCTTGTCATGCTAAAAACTCAATCCGGATCAACTCATATAAACCTCCCCTATGCGCTAGGAGAATCCTCCCAATCAGCCGTCTCATGGGCTGCTGTTATAGCCGGCGCGGTGATTGCAGCGGCATTGACGATAGCACTTATCACCGGCGGTAGCGGTTTAGGTTTTCTAGCCGTCTCACCTTGGCAAAATAGCGGTGTATCGGGCAACAGTATTGCCATAGGCACTATTGCATGGCTGTTAGTTACGCAAGTTATTGCTTATGGTATTGCTGGCTATGTCACCGGACGCTTACGGACCAAGTGGGCTGATGTCAGAGGTGATGAGATTTACTTCAGAGATACAGCGCATGGCTTTATGGTTTGGGCGCTTAGTACTATAGTAGGATTTGTCTTATTAAGCTCTGTCGCTGCGTCTATTATCTCTGGCACAACTCAAGCGGGTGCAACATTAGCTGGAGCAAGCGTAGAAGCAGTCGGCTCTGCAACAGGTTCTGCAGCGCTTAATAACGATGATGTATTCTCTCTAGATTATTATACTGACACTTTGCTACGACCTAAAAATCCTGGCGAAATAGATAACAAGCAGGATAATCGTAAAGAAATATCCACCATTTTAACTCGAAGTGTTTTGCAAGGTGAGTTATCGACAGAGGATGAGAACTACTTAGTTAGCGTTATCGCACAGCGTGCTGACATCAGTGAGACTGAAGCACGAGCCCGCTTACAGCAAATCAGTGATCGGGCTAAACAAGCCGTTGCTAAACTGGAAACACAAGCTCGAGAAGCCGCTGATGATGCACGTAAGGCCGCCGCTATTTTCGCGCTATGGGCTTTTGCATCTCTTTTATTAGGTGCATTTGTAGCGAGTTTTTCAGCAACAATAGGCGGTAGAGCTAGAGACTTATAAATACAGATTTTAATACTATTTATAAGGTAACTGACAAAAGGCTGCTTATGAAAATAAGCAGCCTTTTGCATTTAAGATAATAAATGAATAGCTAAAGCTTCAGCGACTTTTATGCCATCGACACCAGCCGACAAGATACCACCGGCGTAACCTGCACCTTCACCAGCAGGATATAAACCCTTGATGTTAATACTATTAAAACTGATCTTGTCCCGTTTAATACAGATAGGAGAGGACGTACGTGTTTCTACACCGGTTAAAATAGCATCATACATAGAAAAGCCTTTAATCTGCTTATTAAACTCAGGGATAGCTTCTCTGATGGCCTTAACTGCGAAATCAGGCAACAACTGGCTTAAATCGCTTAGAGTCACACCAGGCTTATAAGAAGGAGTTACGCTACCTAATTTTTCAGACACTTTATCTGCTAAAAAATCGCCCACTAATTGCACTGGCGCATTGTAATTTTCGCCACCCATTTGGTAGGCTTTTTCTTCCAATTGGCGTTGTAAATCAATACCGGCTAGTGGATGCTCTGGATAGTCTTTTTCAGGATTAACATCGACAACAATCGCCGAGTTAGCATTACGCTCATTGCGCGAATACTCACTCATGCCATTAATGACTAACATGCCAGGCTCAGATACGGCCGACACAACAGTACCACCAGGACACATACAGAAACTGTAAACACTGCGACCGTCTTTACAGTGATGGACCAACTTGTAGTCAGCCGCACCTAAAATTTCGTTGCCAGCATTATCACCAAAACGCGCTTTATCAATAACGGACTGTGGATGTTCTATTCTTAAACCAACAGAAAAAGGCTTAGCTTCTATATAAACGCCGCTGTCTAATAAATTTTGGAAGGTATCTCGAGCACTGTGCCCTATTGCTAAAATAACGTGCTTGGTCTTAATCACCTCGCCAGAACTTAAGGTCAGCCCTTCGACTTGCTGGTCGACGATATTTAAGTGTTCTAGCTTTTCACCGAAGCGGATCTCACCACCTAAGGCAATAATATCTGCCCGAATATTCTCCATCATTTTGACTAATTTAAACGTGCCAATATGAGGTTTACTGACAAAGAGGATTTCTTCAGGCGCACCCGCCTTAATAAACTCAGTGATCACTTTACGACCATAAAACTTTGGATCTTTGATCTGAGTATAAAGTTTTCCGTCAGAGAAGGTTCCGGCACCACCCTCGCCATACTGTACATTCGACTCGACATTAAGTTCTCTGTCACGCCATAAGCCCCACGTGTCTTTAGTACGCTGCCTAACATCCTGGCCACGCTCAATCACAATAGGTTTCAAGCCCATTTGTGCCAACAATAACGCAGCTAAAATACCACAAGGACCAAAACCTATAATCACTGGGCGCTGCTGCTCTCCCTGAGGGAAATCTGCAGGCTTCTCAGCAACAAATTTATAGTCCATATCGGGGCTCGGTTTAACAAAACCCTGGCCTGCAAACTGCTCAAGGCAACGTGTCTCAGCTGCCGCTGTGAGTTCTACGTCTAAGCTATAAATCAAGAAAATTGAGTCTGATTTTCTTGCGTCATAACTTCTTTTGAAAATTGTAAGCTCAAGAAGCTCACTGTCTTGTAGCTCTAGTTTTCTGATAACTTCTTGTTTTAATGCACTACTTGAATGATCTAGAGGTAATTTAATATCTGTAAGTCTTAACATGATTATTTGTACTGCCTGCAGCATAGGCCGATGACTATGCTGATTAAAAATGGTATCCACTGAGATGGCCTATCCCAGCAACCATCTCACCTATAAAATATAACTCTGTAAAAATGAACAACCGAAACCTATAACACTCTTCAATTAATCAACGAAGTAGCATCGATCTCAATCACTGTACTCACATTCGCTCGTTCAATTATTTTCACTAAAACCGATTGAATTGCTTCGTCTTCTCGAGCATCGCCTTTGCTGGCAATTTTTTGTTGTTGTGGTTCAGCACCTTCTTCTAATGTGAGCGTCACAACAACTTCTGTCGCAAAATCAGACGTTTTACCAAAGTACTCCAGCGAAACGTGAGGATAGCCCCTGATGCCTTTTTTAACCAACTTGGCGATACGTTTCTTTGCCTTATCCACATTCATAACTGAATCCTTGTCGTCGTTAAACACGAGTAAATATAACATTGTATGAGTCAGTATGCTTGCTTTCCTGATCTCATTATCATCCTTAACAACCTCTTAACTCTTTGTTTTTATTCATAAAAAAATGATTCAAAGCCCACCAAAAGCCCACAATTTAAATAACAACAGCGTCGAGTAGCAGACGTATCTCGTCAAGCGCACAGCTGAAAAACCCAGAGCAACCAGCAGCCCTTCTAACGCGGTAGAGCAAAAACCTCTCCTGTCAGCGAAAACTTTTACTAACCTAAAAAACGGCTAGCAATCTATAATTCGCAACTCTAAAAACCTCAAGAGCATTACATGCTAAAAAAAATTGAACACTCCTTAGAAAAAACTATTTTTAACAGCCGCTGGATCTTAGCGCCGTTTTATTTAGGTTTAGTTCTCGGCATCATTTTATTATTTATCAAGTTCGCCCAAGAACTCTGGCATCTGGCAAGCACTGTTGTAACCGCCTCTGAAGCAGACGTCATCGTCGGTATTCTTGCGCTAGTCGATATGTCACTGGTGGGCAGCTTATTGCTCATGATCATCTTCAGCGGCTATGAGATTTTTATCTCAAAAATCGACACAGGTGATCATAAAGATCGTCCTGACTGGATGGGAAAAGTCGATTTTTCTGGCCTGAAGCTAAAAGTTATTGGCGCTATCGTCGCTATTTCCGCGATTGACCTTTTAAAGTCGTTTATGGATATATCTGGAAAGATGAACGACGCCGACCTCAATAGCCTAAAGTGGAAAGTCATCATTCATATGGCCTTCGTAGTGTCCGGCGTATTATTTGCCATTATGGACAAAGTCGCCGGCGACACTAAAAAGCACTAATGTGTATCAATAGCTAACCGTTTAAAGACCGCAGTGGCATACAGCAGAAAGACCTTGGACAAGGCATCGTGTTGCAGATGTTTAAACGTCTGCACCGATACCAGAGTCAGCATCCATTGCTAGCTGGTATTCGATACGAGTGATATACCAATGCTTATCGCCACTCGGTGTGTGTACAGCGACCTCATCATCCAGAGACTTACCTAGGCACGCTTTTGCCATCGGTGATTTCAGTGATATATAGTCTTTGTTGGCAAAAATCTCTTCATCGCCAACGATACGAAACCTGATGATTTCACCTTCATCATCTTCCAGTTCGCACCATGCGCCAAAATAGACTTTGCCCTCTTGCGCAGGGTTGTATTCGATTCTTTCCGCCACCTCAAACAACTTAGTCAAGTGCCTGATTCTGCGGTCAATTTCACGCAATATGCGCTTATTATATTGATAATCGGCGTTCTCAGAGCGATCTCCAAGGCTCGCTGCCCACGACACAATCTCAGTAATTTCAGGCCGATGCTTACGAATCAGATAGGTGAGTTCGTCTTTAAGTGTGTCATAGCCCTCAGCGGTCAACAATTTTCTAATCATTAT
>Ga0172382_10014120_pt1 | contig 10209 bp, 6 predicted proteins | sample Leawel138RmetaG_FD_122245 | JGI IMG/M metagenome (GOLD analysis project Ga0172382, IMG submission 122245) | Leachate microbial communities from a municipal landfill in Southern Ontario, Canada - Leachate well 138R metaG | ecosystem: Engineered > Solid waste > Landfill > Unclassified | place...
CCGGCCAGAAATATCGACACCGTTTGTTGAATACGGCCCGCAGGAACACCCAGATCAGCAGCAGCCTCTGGCATCCCCGGTAGGTACATATCGATAACGATGCCATCCACACCGCTCAACAGCGCCAACAGCCCTATCAGTGCCACCCCCATTACCAGCGCTGGTGGAGTCGCAGCCTTAGTCATCGTTTTTTACTCCCACAACCCATGCCCTGCACCCAGCGTGCAGCTTCACCACTACAATTTGCAATAGGCAAGATAACCGCAGAGGCAGTCCCTGCAGAGGCTGGAATAACGCTCATACTTTCTTCCTTATTAGGGTTTGATCCAGCGCAAGGCGCGGAAAACAGGTAGCTCACCGAGCTGAAACAGACAGGAGGATACTGCAAAAACAAACCGCTTGGCTCGTTTTTTATATATCTTGGCTAGAATGACCGCAATATGCAACGGCTACAGTTATCGCCACACGACTGGCTGGCCAGGAGCTGCCATATCGAAGGGCGTTTTAGCTGGGCCATTGGTTCGGCGGCTTCCTTCACCGATCCGTGCAACCGGACCGGCCAGCGAGCCGGGAACAGCCATACGCTGGCTGATGTCTAATTTATGGGTGTCCCAGCTTATTAGATAACTGAATTTAGAACTTCAGGGCAAGAGGCTACAAACGGCTACACCAGACATATCACAAACAATATTCCCGTTGCCCGGCGGTCTGGCAACCGCAGTGACATCGTCCGCGAAACTTGTGGGGGCAGGGCCAAAGCTGCATACCCTACTAGCAGGAGGTGCCGGCATACTAGTATCAGGAGTATGGAGGGCCGCAGCAACCGCATTAGCATAGTTTTTGGCCTCACTCAAACAGGCAGCGTTTGTAGCTCTTCCTAAATAGCCCTGATACATCTGTATCGAGATCGTTGCCAAGATTGCCATGATGGCTGTGACAACCATTACCTCAATCAGGGTAAAACCACGCTCAGAGGCATGGTAGCCATTGCTATAAAACATATCACTAGCCATACCTAGTCAACTTGCTCCACTTTATATGCTATTGGGATAGAAGGTGGCTCTGAGTACCACCCCCTACCCCCTGTCAGGCTAGCAAAACCAAGCTATTAGTCGTCCCCGTCCCCTGGTTGTTCAGTGGGTTGGGGCAGCTTACCAACAGCACAGTTACCACTAGCCCCATCACACTCTATACTCTCAACCCCTTCAGGACCATTAGGTAGAAAGGTGAAGCCAGTTTCCGAAGCACAAGCGGTAGTGGTGCCGCCAGTAAAGCTAGGCAGTTCCGCGTCACCACTAACAGCCGCTACAACATATAGGTTCATAAATGCCTTGGCTTCCGCCAAACAAGCATTTTCCGCAGCTCGGATGGTGTAGTTCTGATAAGCCGGCAGAGCCACCGCCGCCAAAATCCCGATAATCGCCACTACAATCATCAGCTCAATCAGGGTAAACCCTTGTTGTGTACGCTGTTTCATATCGTCACTCCTTTGTTGTGTAAGACATAAGAAAACCAGCACCAGTTACACAGCAAGCTCTATGCCAAATACAAAAATCCTTTTATAACAATCCAGTAGAAAGAAACCATCGCCCTTTTAGCCGACCTCTCACTAACAGCGAATGTCCAATGGTGACAATTTTTGTCACACCCCCACATAATCCGTTTAGCAACGTCAGCACTCTTTACTGACAACGAACCAGGCTCACCGCATTGTCCGGCGGTTCGCGGTCCAGATTTTCTAATGTCAGGCGATCAACGCCATCCATAGTGATGCGCACTTTCTCTGTCACACCGTGCACCGCATAAGTCATGACATTACCGTCGAGCTGGTAGGTCGTTTCAGTCAGCACCTGCCATTGCCCTGCTCCTGTTTCCGCAATCATTGAGCCGTGCCTGTCCGGGCTTTTCCAGAACACTCTGCTCACCTCGCAAAGCTCTTTATCAAGCGACCACTCTCCCTCAAATGGCTTGCCCACCTCGGCAATCGAGACCAAAGACAATGCAGCAAATCCTATCCCAGCCACTATTTTTATCATCAAAATATCTCCACCCGAACACATCCTTTTTTTGAAGTCAGGGCTCTACGCAACGCGCGCCCGCCCACCACAGGGTCACTTAAATCAGACTGGCGAACCCGCACGCGGCCACGACCTCGCTCAGTACACACGACAAGCTGTTGAGTATAGCGAATGTAGCGCGGATCCTAGGTGGCTCGCCAGTCTGCTCAAACTTCTTTACAGGCAAGACCTCATCTCACAATGCCCTCCCGGGCCAGTGCTCGCCGACGGGTCTCCCTGTCTGCTGAGAGGCGTTTGAGCCTTTCCAGAGCTTTTCTCACTGGCGAGTGGTGAATCTTGCTCACTACAGCGTCATTGCTCCAATGCTTGAAATACGCAACCCAATCGGCCAAGGGGCCAGGCTGCGTACCCCGCAGCCGGTCGAGCTTACGCAACTCCAGCATGTGGAGCTGCAAAGTATCCAGCCGCACCCCAAACTGGCCGTTGTCTTGCCACTGAAAACACCAATGCCCCTGATCATCTTCGAACAGGTCGAAATCCAATAGATTAATGGCAATTACCGGCGTGGGGGCAGCATCCACATCGTCGCGGACCCATTGCCCGATATAGGCTGGCGCCAGGCAGTAGAGATTTCGCTCCGTCCAGTAGCTCTGGAAATAGACACGCATTTCGACATTGAAGAACTGCCCCTCAATGTTGCGCACCAACAGGTCGAGAGCAATAGATTCACCGGCAAAGTCTTCGAGATTAATCTGGGGGTTGAGGATTTCGACCACCTCGACAGGCTCTTCATTACTGCGCACGGCATTAATGAGATCGGCGAGCAGGTCGGGAGCGTCGACAAACAGCTTTTTGAAGACGAAGTCGTTCTTTGGGTCGAGCAGGATTGCGGACATCGGTAACCTCCTTGTTGGTTTTGTTGTCGCTATTTTGAGCCGCCATCCATTGGCGGCCACGGGACAAGTATAGCTCAGGATCCTGATTGTGTAGAAGAAGTGCTGCTTGATAACCCGTCAGCAGAGTACGGCCTTTTGCTCTCTGGCCTTGGCAAAGAGACTGGCAATTCTTCTCGGTGCCGCCCACATAGCGGTTGAGTAAGGAAGAGGCGCTGGCGAGCAGCAGCGGGCGCCGCAAGGTCTAGGCAAGATGCTCGGCCAGAGCCGTCGCCTGCTCCGGGAGGCCCATGCAAACACAAGCGGGCGCGGCCACGGCGCTTCAGGCCCGCCAGCAGGGGAGCCATGTCCCACAGCTAACAGGCCAGCGCGAAATAGGTGGGTGTCCCGGATTTATCCCCATTTACTCAGGGTTTTTTCCGCGCCAGCACGGCAAGCACATCGGCAATGGTTTGATCCAGGGTATAGTGCGCTCGCCAGCCAAGCAGGTTTTCCAGCCGGGTGATCGACATACCGAAATCCCTGAGTTTTGCTTCCGGCGCGCCCAGCTGGTAGTGCAGAGGACGGCCATGCCCCGTACTGGCAATGGCACTGACACGCTGGGCAACACCGGCCACGGTGACACTTCGCCCCGAGCCCACATTCAGCACGCCGGGCCAGCGCTCCGTCGGCAGCGCCAGCAGAGCGACGATAGCCGCCGCTGCATCGCGCACGTCCATCAGATCCAGCCGTTGCCGTCCCTCCCCTTGCAGAGTGATTGCCTGCCCGGACAAGGCACAATGTGCCAGCACATGAGGCAGTTCGCTGGGTGCCACCCTGAATGCAGGCGCCGGCCCGACCAGCTTGGCAAATCGCAGGGACAAACCGCCGAGCGGCGTGGCCAGCCCGAATCTGTTGTTCAGCAGCAATTCCGTCGCATATTTGGCAATACCATAGGGTGTGACAGGCGCTGCCGGCGTTTCTTCGCTCCACGGCAATTGCGACACACCGTAGACCGCCTGACTCGACGCATTGATGATTCCCTTCACTTCTGCGCGGTGCGCTGCGGCGAACAGGTCGCCGGCAAGTGCCATGGAGGCGGCGATTTCGGCGGGCCTGGTTCCGTCACGGCAAGCAGCCAGATGGCAGAAAACATCAACATCGGCCATATCGTAGCCGTCGCGAAGACAGTCCTCCATATCGACAAGCCGACATCCAGCCAAGAACACCGTATTTTCAAAACGCCGAGCTTCCCTGACCAGCGCAGTCACCCGCTCGACTTGTGGCGAAGCCAGCAGAGCTGGCACCAGAACGCTGCCCAGGTAGCCGTTGGCACCACTCACCATCACATGCATCGGATTATTACCTCAGGCTGAAACGCCGGATGAAGCATCAAGGTGCGCACCACTGCTCAAGAAGGCGTTCCAGATGGCTGAACCGCTCCGCAGCAAGAGGCCCTCCTCCAACGGAGGTGAGATCGCCATCGACCACCGTGACGCTATCGACACATTCCAGCGGTAGCCCGCTGGCGAGAAACTCATCGTTCTGCACCACCAATACCAGAGCATCCACCCGGGGCGACAGCACCAGGGCACGGACGCACGGATAAAGCCCTCGCAAGGGCATCGGCAGCGGCTCACCGGAGGCGGCGCGGATCTCGCTGCCGTTGGTCAGGCAGGCCCGCCTCCCCTCCTCCACCTGCTGTTGCCAGCAGCGGGTCGCCAGATCCCATGCGGCTGCACCACCGACAAAAACCGCGACGGGAATGCGCCCATCGCCACCGCCCCCATCGCCACAGATATAGTCATCGAGAAAGCGCGCAATCTGGCGTCGGGAGATGGCTCCCCCACCCAGCAGAGGTGCAAAGTTCACCTCGTTGACGATGGCGCCATTCTGAAACCAGGGTATGGCGATATCCGTGCTGATGATGTCGATGCCGGCTACGTTGAGACCAAACAAGCTGGCGGCGTCCAGCGCTACCCTGAGGTTCTCCGGATGGATGCGCTCCGTGACCTCTTCATCGATGCCACCCCATTCCGTGGACTCGATGGGACGCAGTGGCACGGCGACGCCGTCCGGCGGTATGGACGATTCGGAAAAGCCCGCTGCTGCCAGAGCTTTTCGCGCCAGTGCATCAATGGGCTGGATTTCACTGCGCTTCCAGGGCGGTCGCCGACGCTGGGCCGCTACCTCGCTGGCCACCAGCTCCGCCACCGTCTGCTTGCCATCTCCCGTCACCCCCATGGGCAGGCGCTTGACGGCATACAGCAAGGCGCCATTGGCAATGAAGAGACGGTGGCAGGTACCCTCCACCAGCTGCTCCACCAAAATCTGTCCGCTGCGGGAATGTTGCCGGGCATCTTCGAAAGCTCGCTTCAACCCGGCTTCATCCTCGATTCCGACGGTGACACCTTCGCCACGCTCACCATCGGCGGGCTTTACCACCAGGGGCCAGCCCAGGCGCCGCGCGGAGACAAGGGCGGCTTCCGGATTCAGCACCACCTCGTGAACTGCTGACGGCAATCCGGCGGCGCGCAGCAACCGAGCGGTCAGTGCCTTGTTTTGCGACAGCTTTCCACCTATCGCCGAATCGTAACGTGTGGTGCTGCGATCCAGCAGCCTGGCCCGTGATCCCCAGCCCAACTGAAAGACACCCCAACCGAGGTGCCTGAAAGGAATGCCCCTGGCGTGAGCTGCCTTCAGCACCTCGAAGGTCGACTTGCCGGGTGGCAGCTTGTGGCGCGCCGGTTTGAGAAAATCCTGGACAATGGCGTTGAAGAAAAGCGCCAGATTTTCACCATCGGGGTCGCGCCCGATCGACCAGGCAGCGAGGCCAAAGGCAACACCGAGAGCAGAGCTGTACAGCTCATTGGGATACTCATCCAGCAGAGGAAACTGCACGATGCTGTTCCACTTGCCGCCGCCCTCCAGCGCCGGCTCACTGGCGATGATTCGCGGGGCATCGAATACCGGGGCACCCGCGCCCTGCAACAGCAGGCGCGCCAATAGCAGGCAGCGCCACAACCAGGCCCGACTGTCGGGTGGCATATTCTCTCCACCGTGAAAATCGCCGCCCTGCCCACCAGACTCGTTGTCCATCACCTGTCGAAGCCAGATTTCAAGCCTATCCGGATCGGCCTGGCCGGGCATGTACCAGGCAAAACGGATCCTGAAACCCAGCTGTTTTCCTGTCGTTGCCTGCGATACCGACCCAGCGGTCATCGCAGGCAACAGCTCCGCACCAGACTGCTGCATTGCCGCGACCCTGTCGAGAATATCAGAGCGCACCGGCTTGCCCTGCTCGTTGCGGGGTATGTGGTCGAGCACAAAAATTCGCTGGGGTGAATGCGCCCCCAGTCGCTCACGCACCCAGGCCAGCAGCGGCTGCTCGGCAATAGCCGTCTCCGGCGTCATCACCACCGCACACACCGGGATGTCCTGGTGAACGGGATGCGAGAACGGGAAGGCCACCGCGTCGTCGACCGCCGGGTGCAACAACAGGGTTCGTTCAATTTCGGCGGGGTAGATATTGATGCCGTTCATGATCATCAGGTCGTCGACGCGTCCCATATGGATCAACTGCCCGTCAGCGGTCATCCTGCCCAGATCGCCGGGATGGAACCAGCCATCCCGAAAGGCGAGTCGGGTCGCCGCGTCGTCCCCCAGATAGCCGTCGATGCAGCACTCGCCGCGCACCCGCACACGACCGGTCTCGCCGGCAGGCAGTGGCCGGTCATTGTCATCGACGATTTGCAGCTCGATGCCGTCATGTGGACGGCCGACACCGCCGGGCATCTCGAACACTTCCGACACGCGGGTGATACAGGTGGTGTGACTCTCGTTGGCACCGTACAGGACATACAGCCTGCGACACAGGCGTTCACCAATGGTGGCGCGCAGAGCGGACGATACGGTGGAACCACCAACCATCAGCGCGGTGAGCGATTCCAGATGGCCGCGCACCGTCGCCGGCAGGCTGGCGAGGAGCTGCTCAAGATGGAATACCGTGCCGTAAAGAACCGTCACCCGGCCCGGCCGCTGCGGGTTGCCGAGATTGAGCTGCCGCCGATCCATCAGGGCAATACTGGCGCCCTTGGCAAAGGCTTCCAGAAAGCGCTGCTTGGAGGCGTAGTAGTCCAGGTGAATCAGGGAGGCGAAAACATCCTGCCGCGCATAGGGCAGCCAATCGCGTCCCGCTGTCATGCGCGCCAGTTGCTGGCGATGGCTGACGGGCAGCAGCTTCGGCCTGCCGGTGGAACCGGAGCCGGTGGCGATGAGCCAGGGTGCCTGCGGGCTGGTTTCCCCCACATCGTCCTGCCCGGCGTCGAAAATCTCGTCAGTCGCCAGGTCGATGGTTATGGATGTGAGCCCCGGCAGTCGAAGCTCTCCGAGGTCAGTGGCCAGCCAGACAGCACTCACCTGATGCAACAGCTCGTCGCGCCGGACAGGCGGGGTGTTCAGCGGCAGGCTGAAAGCCGTGGCGCCTATTCTGGCTGTCGCCAACAGGGTAACCAGCTGCGTCAACTCATCGGCAAAGGCATGAGCGACCACGTCCCCCGCTCGTACTCCCTCCTGACGCAGGGCGATGGCTGCCCGCCTGACATGGAGGTACAGATCGCGGTATGACCAGGTGCCGCCGGCATGGTGGACGCAGGGGCTCTCACCCAGCTGCCCGGCCTGTCTTTCCAGCAAGTCGCAGATATTCATTTCAACGCCGGTTTCCTGGTCTTGGCCACGACATCCTCCAGCGCCAGCAGTACACGATCGGTGTTCTTGTTCATGTCGTGAAGTTCCGCATGAGCGCGCAGGGCCGCTTGAGAAAGGCTTTTGCCGTACGCTTCATCATCGTAGAGCCGGACTATCCAGTCCCTGGCCACAGTCAGCAGGCTCTCATCGAACAGCTTGTCATAAGGGGGCTGCAAATACGCCGGTGGAAAGTCGATGATCATGCCGCCTTCACCGACATTCTCGGCTATGCCGCCGGAACTGCTGCCCAGTACGGGGACTCCGTTGAGCATCGCTTCGACGATCACCCGAGGCCCGCTATCCCACCACACACTGGGCACCAGCAACACCTTGGCGCGGGCGTAGACAGGTCGCATGTCCTGAACATTGGGCGTCAGCAGCACATTGCCCAGCTCTGTTCTTTCCTCCCCAAGCCGCGCCGTTACCATGCGCAGCACGTCCTGCCAGCGACTTCTCGACTCCACCACCTCGAAGCGGATGTCCGGTCGGGTCTTTTCCATCATCAGTGCCAGCTGAATGACAAAAACGGCGCCTTTCTCAAGCGAGGGGTTGATGAACAACACATTGGTGTGGGTACCGCCTTCCGCCCGGTATCTGGCGGGATCGATAAAGGTTCCCACCGGTACCAGGTCGTAATTTTCCCGCAGCCTGTACAAGTTGGCGGTGGCCTGTGTGTCTGTGATCATCAGGCTGACATCGCGACACCAGCGGCTGCCGCGGTTGTTGCCATGGGCCAGATAAACCACCGCCGGGATACTGCGGCGGCGAGCCTCATCGGCGGTCAGCAAGGTGATCAGCGAGTTGTCGAAAAAGAGCACCAGATCGGGGTTGAACTCATCGAGCATCCGGCAGTAATCATCGAACCAGAGCCTTTCTTCGTAAGAGAGCATCAGACGGCGCTCGATCCGCTGTGTGATCATCAGCCGATGCTCCAGCTCCCCGTCCCGGTAGAGGATGAACTGGCCCTGCTTGCCGGCGAGCCGTGGCCAGACTTCGTGAAAGTAGGACATGCCGTTGGGGTTGACGAAAATCGTGCCGCCCAGAATGCGGACATCGCAGCCTCGCTTGCTGAGCTGGCGGAGAATCTCCCTGACCGCGAGCGCGGCACCGTTGGCGGTGTCCAGCAGGGTGTTGGGGCTTGCCCAGAGTATCTTCATGTGACTTACCAGATTCATTGTCGTTGTAACCAGCAGCCCCGATGCCGTGCCGGGGACAAGCTGCGGATTCTAGCTGGATCACACCGGAAAACCCAAATCATCTCACCCCATCTGCCCGCCCTTAACCATCGGATAAAAGAGCATGGAATGGGCTGAGACCTCAATGGCACATAGTTAAGAGGTTTTGGCACTCTGCAACCCGGGAACATCACCGCACAATACCTTCCCGCGCCAGCGCCCGCCGGCGGGTTTCCCCGTCCTGAGAAAGGCGTTTGAGCCGCTCCAGTGCCTTTTTCACCGGCGAGTGATGGATCTCTCTCAGCACGGTTTCCTCGCGCCAGTGCTTGAAATAGGCGACCCAGTCGGCCAGGGGGCCCGGCTGTGAGGCTCTCTGCCGGTCGAGCTTGCGCAGCTCCAGCATGTGCAGCTGGAGCGTGTCCAGCCTTACCCCGAACTGGCCCCTGTCCTGCCATTGAAAACACCAGTGCGCCTGGTCGTCCTCGAACAGGTCGAAGTCCAGCAGGTTGATGGCGATCACCGGTGTGGGTGCGGCGTGGTCGTCCTCGCGGGCCCATTGCCCGATATAGGCTGGCGCCAGGCAATAGAGATTGCGCTCCGTCCAATAGCTCTGGAAATAGACACGCATCTCGACATTGAAGAACTGCCCCTGAACGTTGCGCACTAACAGGTCGAGCGCAATAGACTCACCGGCAAAGTCTTCGAGATTAATCTGGGGGTTGAGAATTTCGACCACCTCGACAGGCTCTTCATTGCTGCGCACGGCATTAATGAGATCGGCAAGCAGGTCGGGAGCGTCGACAAACAGCTTTTTGAAGACGAAGTCGTTCTTTGGGTCGAGCAGGATTGCGGACATCGGTAACCTCCTTGTTGGATATGTCACTGTTGAGTCGTCATCCATTGACGACTGCAAGGCCAGTATAGTCCAAGACCATAGGCAGGTAGAAGACTCCTTTGAGGATCGTTGAGCCTTCTGTTAATCGCTATAAAGTAAAGCTTGGCACTCGTGGTGCTCAACCGCTAGGCACAAGCAGGAACACGCCACCGGAAGTACCAGTTTTGGCCCCGCTGAAGGAGATATTTGTGTACCACTTTGTGTACCACCCCTGGGATCAGGAGTGCAGAAAGGGTTATTTTTCTTATTAATCAAAGAGATAAAATAAAATGGGAGCCGGCCTATAAGCCGGGTTCTGTCGCGAACAGTCATTCATCTAGGCCAGGGATCACTCCCTGGCTCAAGCGACCTACCCGAATCCAGCGCGGGCCGCGCCTGTAGGATTCCTATTTGGTCTTGCTCCGGGTGGGGTTTACCGTGCCACGAACCGTTACCGGACGCGCGGTGCGCTCTTACCGCACCCTTTCACCCTTACCTGATCCGCGCCTTGCGGCGCGGCCATC